>Ga0316207_10002897_pt1 | contig 16823 bp, 13 predicted proteins | sample 6weekpyrite_MG_FD_204943 | JGI IMG/M metagenome (GOLD analysis project Ga0316207, IMG submission 204943) | Microbial mat bacterial communities from mineral coupon in-situ incubated in ocean water Damariscotta River, Maine, United States -... | ecosystem: Environmental > Aquatic > Marine >...
CCAGCGTTGTGCGCCGCGTTGCAGGCGGTGTTGACGTTCTGCAGGAAACTCATCCCATTGCTCCTCAAAACGACCAAGTATCTGCTGCTCCTGCTTAGCCAGGTCTTGCCAGCTGATAGCATCATCTGCAGCAGCGCGTGGTGGCGCCAGTAATATGCAAAGTGTCAAAATGGTTAGTGTTAAAAGCCTATTTATCATCTGCTTCACCTTTCATGCTTTTCTTGTCCAGCATACTGATCTCCTGAAGCTGGGTCGGATCGAGCCATTTACCATCAACTTTTTCCCATTGTCCAAGGAATTCGAGTAGCTCTTCACTGGGCTGTTCTTTTTCCTGCTCAGCATAAGCTGGCGAACTCAGCAGGAAAATAATGGTTGAAAACAACAAGCGATGGTTAGCCGGCACTGCTGTCTTCCTCAATCAGCCACAGGTAAAAATCCAGTTGTTCATAAAGTTCCAGGTTATCCCTGGCAGCGAGTATTTCTATTTCGTCAACACCCGGATCACTGGCGTTGATTATTTCTTCAGACTTAAACAGGAAGACGCTGGTCAACAGAACAGCTGCGGCCAGTCCGCTTACCGGTATCCAGCGACTCTTAAGCCGGGACTGTTGCGGTTTCAACTGGGCCAACGCAGCCTGTCGAGCCTGGTTCAGCCGGGAAAGGGTGGCTGCATCCAGCTGATCTGATTTGTTGTCCAGTTGTTTTCTGGCCTTATCAAGAAACTCATCTTCATTCATGTCCAGTGTTCCTCCAGTGCTTCACGTAAGGTATGTACGGCACGTGAGTAGTGGGTTTTTACACTTCCTTGCGAACATTTCATGGCGGTTGCTGTGTCTGCCACACTCAGACCCTCCCATGTTCTTAGCAGGAATGCCTGCTGCTGCCTGCCTGGCAGGGTACGTATGGCCAGTTCCAGGTCTTCCATGGAGTGTTCATTGGCGACAGACTGCGACGGGTCTCTTCCATGAGGGTCGGGTAATGATTCCAGTGCATCTTCCATTTCATCGCCATCATCATTCTTGCGCAGACCCAGCCAGCTCATCCATCTTGAGCGTACCTTGTTCTTGCGATACCAGTCACGTATGCGGCTCTGTAATATGCGATAGAACAAGGGCGTCCATTCTTCAGCCGGGCGATTGGCGTATTTCTGAACGAGCCCGAACATACTGTCCTGGACAATATCGAGGGCTTCTTCCCTGTTGCCCACAGCGATTTCTGCAATTTTGAACGCCCTGCGTTCAACCTTGGACAGAAATTGATCCAGTTCGCGCGATTTGTCCAGAGTACATTCCTTGCCAGGCTGTTTGCCGATGACCCAATCATGCTGCATTCTTGAGTGTTTTTCCAGCAACGCCGATTTTAGTTACGCTGATCAAAACGGCGATGCAGATTTGTACCCCGTTTTGTTAAGCGCGCATTAATGCGTGCGCCTCTATTGTCCAGACGTGTATTAATACGATCGCCTTTGCGCTGATGTCTCTGGTTGGCTATGTCACCACGTGTCTGCAGGCGGTCAGCCAATGCATCATTGCCATTTGCACGTGCCCTGTCAGCGCGTTGATCAAATCGTGCTTCGATGTTTTCACCACGTTGATTTAATCGTTGTTCGATATTGTCGCCACGCAAGTCTAGTCGTTGTTCGATATTGTCGCCACGCTGGTCGAGCCTGTCTTCGATCAGCTGGCCCCTGTCGTCTGTTCCGGCGTACAGGTTGCTGGCTGCACCAAGGATAAGGATACTGCATGCGGTTAAAAGCTTGTTTTTCATGTGAGGTTCTCCTGTCATTTTGTTTACTCTCCCCCCTTAAAACGCGTGGCCCGGGGTTTGGTTGACAGGAAATGTGTTTTTTTTGAAAAAAGTTTGGTGTGGAGCGCCGCCGGGTCAGCTATTTGAGGCGGCCTCCGATTTGAGGAAACGTTTGAAGGTGTTTTTGTCATAGTCCTGCTCTTCTTCCTGGTATTGCGAGCGGACATCCAGTATTTCGGGCAGGCTCTTGTCAAATGTGTCGACCAGCGCCGGATCAAAATGTTTGCCGGCACAATTGTGGATCTCGGCCACTGCCTCTTCAACCGGCCAGGCTTTTTTGTAGGGACGTACAGAGGTCAGCGCATCAAATACATCACTGATGGCGACTATACGAGCCGTTATCGGGATGTCTTCTCCCACCAGCCCGTACGGGTAACCGCTGCCATCGAATTTTTCATGGTGATTCATGGCAATCTCACTGGCCATATTCATTAATTCGGAGTTATGCCCCGACAGGATGTCTGCACCAATGGCGGCGTGGGTTTTCATGATCTCCCATTCCTGTTTATCCAGTTTGCCCGGTTTGAGCAGTATCTGGTCTGGTATGCCGATCTTGCCGATATCGTGCATGGGGCTGGCATTGAGGATGAGTTCTGCCTGATCTGTGCTAAGCCCATGATTGACGGCAATGATCTGTGAGAACTTGCTCATGCGTATAATATGATAACCGGTTTCATTGTCGCGGAACTCTGCAGCGCGTCCCAGGCGCCTGATGACCTCGAGCCGTGTTTCATTGAGCTCGCGGGTACGTTCCTTGACGCGTTCATCAAGTACCCGGTTCTGGTTAAGTTGCTGTTGGTGCAACAGGCGTACTTCCAGCAGGTTATTGATGCGCAACAGGACTTCTGTCTGATCAAAGGGTTTGGTAAGGAAATCCTTGGCACCCAGTTCCAGTGCGTGCAGTCGGGTCTCCTGGTCGTTTTGTGCCGTCAGTACGAGCACCGGCACATAGGAGTCCTTTTCGATGGTATTCAGTTTTTCCATGACTGCGAAACCATCCATGTGCGGCATGCGTATATCAAGCAACAGGAGGTCGAAATCGTTTTCCTGGTACAGTTTTTCTACGTCACGGGACTCTGTAGTACAGGTAATATGGGTATATCCGGCATTTTCCAGGATTTTTTCCAGCAATCTGACGTTCATTTCCTGGTCGTCAACAATCAAAATATTTGCTGTTAAGGTATTGTTAATCATATTAATTTTAATTTACGCGTTTAGAATTATCTCACTCCAGGTAATTATGTCGGCATATGCGCCAATATATTTACCTGTCAATCTTCGGATACAGAAAACAGCGGTGAACCATTTTTCCCGTTTGCGGTAATTGCCGGATAGTCAAAAAGTCCATGTTATAAATTTGAAGATCCAGATAAATAAATAATAGTTCAGTCATTTTAATAATCAATAACGGCACGCATAAGTTCATGTAGCAATGAAGATGGTGATAAACTGCCCGCATGCCCAGTCGTAGTACAAACATTTATGTACGTGTAGCCGTACCTGTCCCCCTTAGACGTTGTTTTGACTACCGCTTACCGGACAGTATGGATAGTAATGCACTAAAACCGGGCATGCGTGTCTGGGTACCCTTTGCACGTAGTAAAATGATGGGCATTGTGGAGGAGTTTCCAGTCGAACCCACAATCGCGCCTGACAAGATCAAGCCTGTGATCAAGTCGCCTGACAGTAGCCCGTTGCTAAACAGCTCATTGCTATGGTTATGCCGCTGGGCAAGCCACTATTATCACCACCCGTTGGGCGAGGTCTACAATACTGCGTTGCCGGTATTATTTAGAAAGGACAAGCCGGCCGTTTTGAATAAAACGTTTGTCTGGAAACTGACTGAGGCCGGACAGCAGGCAGACAAACTCCCGGCGAATGCAACCCGACAGCGAGGTGTTGTGCAATGTTTGCGCGATCACCCGGCCGGTCTGAGCAGCGCCCGCCTGCATGACCTGTTGGGAAACTGCAGCGCAGCACTGGACAGTCTGCAGAAAAAGGGCTGGCTGGTGCAGCAAGAGATACAGCCAGTTGCTGACGAGGCCAGCCAGGAGCCCGCGCATGAATTGAATGCGTGTCAGCAACAGGCCGTTGCCGAGGTGAGTGAACAGTTATCACACTTTGCAGCCTTTTTGCTATTTGGTGTCACCGGCAGTGGTAAAACCGAGGTCTATCTGCAGATTATCAGTCGTGTGCTGGATGCAGGACAACAGATATTGATACTGGTGCCCGAAATTGGCCTGACACCGCAATTATTACAACGCTTCAGTCGCCGATTCGCGGTGCCCATGGTGGTTTTTCATTCGGCGTTGGGCGAGGGAGAACGTGCCCAGAACTGGCTGCAGGCCAGTAGCGGACAGGCGCGTATTGTGATTGGTACGCGGTCTGCTGTATTTGCCTGTTTGAAAAACCCGGGTCTGATCATTGTCGACGAGGAACACGACAGCTCGTTCAAGCAGCAAGACGGGTTTCGATATTCGGCACGTGATCTGGCAGTTGTGCGTGCACGACATGAAAACATACCGGTCATTCTGGGTTCGGCGACCCCCTCACTTGAAAGCATAATGAACGCAGAAGAGGGTCGTTATACCCTGCTGGAATTGCCTGAACGCGCAGGTCAGGCAATTCACCCGCAAATGAATTTGATTGATTTGCGCCACCAGAAGCTCGATGAAGGTCTGTCGACTGTGCTGTTAAAGCATATCCGGCATCATATCGGGCAGCAGGGCCAGGTATTGCTGTTTCTCAACAGGCGAGGCTATGCCCCTACGCTGTTATGCCATGATTGTGGCTGGGTTGGTCACTGCCAACGTTGTGATGCGCATATGACCCTGCACCAGGCAAGCGCTCAGCTACGTTGTCATCATTGCGGCCTGGAACGACCTGTTGACCCGTATTGCCCGGATTGTGGCAGCGCCGACCTGCGCCCGATCGGACAAGGCACAGAGAGAACCGAGGAGGCACTCAGACGTCATTTTGCTGATGTTCGTATAGCCCGCATTGACCGTGATACCACGCGGCGAAAAGGTGAAATGGAGCGCCGGCTCAGGCAGGCAGAATCCGGAAAAGACCAGATATTGCTTGGCACCCAGTTACTTGCCAAGGGGCACCATTTCCCGAATGTCACCCTGGTGGCTATCCTGGATAGTGATCAAGGCCTGTTCAGTGCCGATTTTCGCGGAAGTGAACGCATGGCCCAGCTTATTCTGCAGGTTGCCGGGCGCGCCGGGCGTGCCGATAAACCCGGTGAGGTGATGATCCAGACCTACCATCCTGACCATACCTTGCTGCAATATGCCATCAGGCAGGATTATCGTGCACTGAGCAAGGCACTGCTTGAAGAGCGCCAACATGTGCAATGGCCGCCGTATTCGCACCTCGTCCTGCTCAGGGCAGAGGCGACAAACAAAAACAGGCCAATCGACTTCCTGCGCGAAGCAGCAGACCTGGCTCGATCACATGCAACTTCAACCAGGGTGTCATTGCTGGGGCCGGTGCCCGCCCCCATGGAAAAACGGGCAGGCCGATATCGTGCGCAGTTGTTGTTGCAGTGCACGCAACGCGCCGAGTTGCATCAACTTATCGACCCCTGGCTGGAGGCGCTGGAAGGCCTGAAGTCTGCCAAGACAGTGCGCTGGTCACTCGATGTTGATCCGCAGGATATGTTTTAACAACCGCTAAAAGGCAAGTAAGGGAAAGAGAAAGCAGGCAATCGGCCGCCGTTTTTGTTTGTTTCTATGCCGGGGTGGTTTATAATTTTATACCTTGTATCCCATGTCTTTCCCCTGGTTTTTATGAAAACGCACATTGCACAATTAATAGAGCTATCCCTGCAACAATTACAGCAGCAAGGCAGCTTGCCAGCCGACATTAAGCCGGTCATTAAAATAGACCGTACGCGCGATAAGGCACACGGTGATTTTGCCTGTAATATCGCCATGATGCTGGCAAAGCAGGCGAACACCAATCCACGCGAGCTGGCCGGCAAGATTGTCGATTGCCTGCCTGAGGATGGCGAAATCAGCAAAACCGAGATTGCCGGCCCCGGATTTATCAATTTTTTCCTGGCTTCGGGTTCGTATCAACAGGTCATCACCGAAATCCGCTCCAGGGGCAGCAGCTATGGCAGCAGCAAGGTTGGTGAGGGCCAATCTGTACAAGTGGAGTTTGTCTCTGCTAACCCGACAGGGCCTTTACATGTAGGTCACGGTCGTGGTGCGGCCTATGGCGCCAGTGTCGCCGACCTGCTTGAAGCGGTGGGTTTCAAGGTGCACCGTGAATATTATGTTAATGATGCGGGTCGACAGATGGATATCCTGGCTGCAAGTGTCTGGTTGCGCTATCTCGACCTGAGTGGTGAGAGCATCGTCTTTCCGGTAAACGGTTATAAAGGTGACTATGTCTGGGATATCGCAGCGACCTTGCATCGTGAAAATGGTGATAACTACCGTCATGCGAGTGACGTGGTGTTTGCCGATATTCCGGCTGATGAAATCAACGGCGGAGACAAGGAAGAGCATATTGACGCATTGATCCTGCGGGCCAAAAAGCTGCTGGGTGATAAACAATATAACGAGGTATTCGAACTGGGCCTGAACACCATCCTCGATGAGATACGGCATGACCTTGAAGATTTCGGTGTCGTTTACCAGGACTGGTATTCAGAAAGATCGTTGACGCGATCGGGCGCTGTCGACAATGCCATTGAGCGGCTCAAGTTGTCGGGTCATGTCTATGAAAAGAACGGTGCCCTGTGGTTTAGTTCGACCGACTACGGTGATGAAAAAGACCGGGTCATCGTGCGGGATAATGGTCAGTCAACCTATTTTGCATCTGATATCGCCTATCATGCCGAGAAACTGGAGCGCGGTTTCGATCGGGTAATTGATGTCTGGGGGGCAGATCATCACGGTTATGTACCCAGGGTGAAGGCAGCACTGAAGGCGCTGGGCGACGATGACAGCAAGCTCGATGTTTTGCTTGTTCAGTTTGCGATTCTGTATCGGGGTGGCGAAAAAGCACAGATGTCAACGCGTTCCGGTGAATTTGTAACATTGAAGGAGCTGCGTCGGGAAGTGGGTAATGATGCGGCGCGTTTCTTCTACGTGATGCGTAAATGTGAACAACACATGGATTTTGATCTCGACCTTGCCAAGTCGCAGTCCAGTGATAACCCGGTTTACTATATCCAGTATGCCCATGCGCGTGTTTGCAGCGTATTGCGTCAGCTTGATGAGAAAGGCTTGCAGCGAGATGAGCAACGTGGCCAGAGCCACCTTGATCTGTTGACCGAAGCGCACGAAGAAGACCTGATGATTGCTATGGCCAAATACCCCGAGGTCGTCGAGAAGGCGGCATTGAGTCATGAGCCACATCAGGTGGCGCATTATCTGCGTGATCTGGCCAACTCACTACACACGTATTACAACGCCCATGTCTTCCTTGTCGATGAAGAAAAATTGCGTGATGCGCGACTCAATCTGATCGAAGCCGCCAGGCAGGTGCTCGCCAATGGCCTTGAGTTGTTAGGCGTATCTGCGCCTGAGGTTATGTAGTCATGCCACGCGATTACAAAAATGCAAAGCGAAAACCTGAAAAAAAACCGGTTCCTGGCTGGGTATGGTTGCTGACAGGACTGATGATTGGCTTGTTGGTCGCCTTGCTGGTTTATCTTGGACAACAACCGGGATCGTCTACCCCGTCAAAACGCGATGTTCAGGTTATTAAAAAGGAAAGTAGTAAAAAAACGTCAAAACCGGAAAGTAAAAAGGACAGTGGCGTGCAATACGAATTTTATACGGTCCTGCCCAAGTCCGAAGTGGTGATTCCTGATCAGGAAATTATCAAGCGTGAGAAACAAAGCGAGGCGGGCAAGCCGAAGTACAAATATTTATTACAGGCCGGTTCGTTTCGCAAACGCGATGAAGCGGAGTCACTGAAGGCCCGACTGGCATTGCTTGGTGTTGAGTCAAATGTGCAAAAGGTAGAAGTCAATGGCGATGACTGGCACCGTGTCAGAATTGGCCCGCTGGCATCCATTCGCGAGATCAACGGTATTCGGAATCGATTATTGAATAATGATGTCAGCGCCATTCTGATTCGTATTCGCTAATGAAAACATTTTATCTTATCGATGCCAGCATCTATATATTTCGTGCCTGGTTTTCGATGGATGAGAGCATTACCGATGCACAGGGCAGGCCTGTTAACGCGGTGTATGGTTTTGCGCATTTCCTGGCGCAATTACTTGAGCGGGCACAACCGGAATACATCGTGGCTGCCTTTGATGAAAGCCTGAGCTCCTCGTTTCGAAACAAGATCTATCCCCAATACAAGGCTAATCGTGAGCCCGCGCCAGAGGAACTCAAGCATCAGTTCCAGTTATGCCGGAAGCTTTGCCGGGCCATTGGTATTCAGGACGTGGCCAGCAAACGGTACGAAGCTGATGACCTGATAGGTAGCCTTGCTGATCGGTTTCGGAAAAAAAAGAACCGGATTATTATCGTCTCACGCGACAAGGACCTGCTGCAGTTAATCGAAGGCCATGATCAATTATGGGATTTCGCCGATGATAAATTTATTGATAGTGAGCAGGCCGAGCAGCTGTTTGGCGTGCGACCGGAGCAGATGGTAGATTACCTGGCGCTGGCCGGCGATGCGGTTGATAACATACCCGGAGTAAAAGGTGTGGGTAAAAAGACTGCCGTGCAATTGCTGCAATATTTTGGATCGCTTGAAAATATCTATGCGCGCCTTGACGAGGTTGACACGCTTGATATGCGTGGTGCAAAAAGAGTAAAAACACTGTTAAGTGAGCATCAGGAGATGGCCTGGATATCGCAACAGCTTACGCAGATCAAACGTGACATCAAATTGTCGTTGTCACAGCAAGACAGTCTATGGCAATTTGATCTAAAAAAAGTCGAACGTTATTTTAACAGGTTAGGTACAGGGCAGAGGCTGTTGGCGCGATTCAGTAAACTGGTGGATTGAATGGTCGATTGGCACGACATTGAGAAGCAGATCAGCGGTTTTACCGGTAAGCCATTTTCGATCGAGCAGCAACAATCAGTGGGCGGAGGCAGTATCAATGATGCCTATCGCATCAGCGGGTCAGGGCAGGATTATTTCGTTAAAATAAACCGTTCATCCATGCTGGATATGTTTGAAGCCGAACATGACGGACTGCTGGAACTGGCAAACAGCAATGCCATTCGGGTGCCTGCTGCACTGATATCAGGTGTTTCCCGAGACAGTGCGTTTATTGTGCTTGAGTACATTGATATGACAGGACCGCAACACGCTGACCTTATGGGAGAACAGCTTGCGACCCTGCACAGGTGTACGACCGATCGTTTTGGCTGGTTTCGAAACAACACCATTGGTGCAACACCACAGGTTAATGACTGGCATACTGGATGGCTCGAATTCTGGGGGGAATGCCGTCTTGGTTATCAAACAGAGCTGGCAGCACGTAACGGTATTGGTCAACGGGCGGTCAGGCAGTTCGAGTTGCTGCGCAGTCACCTGGGTGATTTTTTCAATTGTTATTCGCCCGAACCTTCATTATTACACGGTGATCTTTGGGGGGGTAATGCCGCCTTTGACGATACCGGTCAGCCGGTTATCTTTGACCCGGCAACCTATTACGGCGACCGTGAGGCTGACCTGGCGATGACGGAATTGTTTGGCGGTTTTGGTCAGGGTTTTTACCAGGCCTATAACCGCACTTGGCCTGTTGATGCCGGCTATTCAATCAGAAAAAATCTTTATAATCAATATCATATTCTTAATCATTATAATTTGTTTGGTGGCGGCTACGGTGGCCAGGCCGAGCACATGGCCTCCAGTCTGTTGGCCGAATGTCGCTAGCCGTCTAAAACGTGATAAAAAATATAGACATAAGACCGTTTATACTTAAATATTCTTATCAGTTAGTCGATTTATAGTCTTGTTATCTCTGAAACAAAAAATAATCCACTGCTTATGGGCGGTATCAGTGCGTGAATGAAGAATATCTGAAAAAGCTACAGGCGCTCAAGCAACAATATATTCATTCCCTGCCCGGAATATTGCAGCAAATTCAGCAAGGTACTGATGCCCTGGCCAGTGACGACATGTCGGTTGCTGACATGGATGAATACTATCGTATTGTCCACAGTCTGATTGGTTCGGGCGCGACATACGGTTTTAGCGAGGTCAGTGATTTTTCTCGCAGCCTGGAAAACAGTATCAAGGATCTGGCAGATGCGCCTTCAGATTCGCGCGAAAAAATTATCCGTGATATTCAGGCCTGGTGTGTGCTGATTGGTCGTGCCATCAATACTGCTACTGGTAGCGATGAGGAATAGGGTGATGAAGATATGGTTGCAGACTAGTTTGATACCGAAATCAGCCTGAATAGTCTAAGTAACTGTTTATATTGCTATATTTTCTGAATCCCCATCTTACGATATGCCTCAACTCATATCGCCAAACCAACTATAAACTATTGAATTATATAGATTATATATAGACTTTTTTTTACAGCCCGCATCCGCTAAAATGTCCGACCGCCATCGGCAAAGTCCCTGGCGGTTTTTATAGTACAAAATAGCTATGTCCAGGGCATGTGCTCAGGACGTTTTAGAGGCAAGGCATGAGCGAAAATAAAAAGGTTTTTAACCACTACGGCTTACCGAAAAAGCATGGTCTGTATGACCCGGCAAACGAGACAGAGAACTGTGGAGTCGGTTTTGTTGCCCATATAAAGGGAGATGCAAGCCATCAGATCGTACTGGACGCGGATCATATCCTGCGACGCATGGTACATCGTGGCGCCTGTGGTTGTGAGACCAATACCGGTGATGGCGCCGGCATCATGACCAGTATTCCGTATGCCTTCCTCGACAAGGTTGCCAGGCAGGACCTGGGCGTCGAATTGCCTGAAAAGGGCCGCTATGCTGCAGGCATCGTGTTCCTGCCCGTGGATGAGTCCGAGCGCCAGCATTGCAAGGAGTTGGTAAATAGCCTGATTGAAGAGGCCGGCCAGCAGGTGATTGGCTGGCGTGAGCTGCCCGTTGACCCGATCAAGGCCGATATCGGCCCGACCGCGCGTCAGGCCATGCCGCATATGGAGCAGTTATTTGTTGCTGCAGCCGATGGCCTGCAGGGTGACGATTTTGAGCGTCAGTTATATATTCTGCGCAAGCAGAGTACGCATACGGTACGCAGTGACAGCAAGATAGAACAACGTGACCTGTTTTATTTCTGCTCGTTGTCTACCAAGGTGATTGTATATAAAGGTATGCTGAATCCTGACCAGCTGATCCCGTTTTACCCGGACCTGGCCGATGAGGACTTTACTGCCCATCTGGCGATGGTGCACTCGCGTTTCTCAACCAACACCTTTCCCTCATGGGATCGCGCCCAGCCCAAACGTTTTATGAGTCACAATGGCGAGATCAATACTCGCCTGGGTAATGCCAACTGGATGCGTGCACGTGAAGGTGTGGCTGAAAGTGAACTGTTTGGTGATGACATCAAGAAATTGCTGCCTGTCATCGAGCCGGCCGTGTCCGACTCGGGCAGCTTTGATAATGTGCTCGAATTTCTACTCATGGGGGGTCGCAGCCTGCAGGAATCCGTCATGATGATGGTACCCGAGGCATGGCAGAACGATCAGACCATGTCCGAGGAAAAACGTGCCTTTTATGAATACCAGTCTGCCTTGATGGAACCCTGGGACGGCCCAGCCTCTATCGTGTTTACCGATGGTCATTACATCGGCGCTACGCTGGACCGGAATGGCCTGCGCCCGAGCCGCTATTACCTGACGCATGATGATCGTGTGATCATGGCATCAGAGGTCGGCGTATTGCCCGTCGAACCAGACAACGTCAAACTCAAGGGGCGCTTGCAGCCAGGTAAAATGTTCCTGATCGATTTCGAGCAGGGTCGCATGATCCCGGACGAAGAGCTCAAGCACGAATTCTCTGCCAAGCAGCCTTACCATGAATGGCTTGCAAACCAGCGTATTTCACTGGCACAGCTGGAGCCTGAGCAGGAACCACATGGTTATGAACCGGGCACCTTATTACAGCGTATGCAGGCCTTTGGTTATACCACCGAAACCATGCAGTTCATGTTGTTGCCGCTGGTGCGCGAAGGTCGTGACCCGGTTGGTTCCATGGGTAACGATGCAGCGCTGGCCTGCCTGTCTGACAAGGCACGCATGATCTATGACTATTTCAAACAGCTGTTTGCCCAGGTTACCAACCCGGCTATCGATTCCATACGTGAAGAAGTGGTGATGTCACTGTCATGCTACATCGGCCCCGAGGCTAACCTGCTGGAATCGTCTGAACAACATGCGCATCGCCTGCAGGTGCCACACCCTGTGCTGACTAATGAGGAACTGACCGCACTCAAGCATATGGACCATCGAGGCTGGAAGACGCAGAGTATCGATATAACCTATGACAAATCAGAGGGCGAGGCCGGCCTGAGCACGGCGCTGGATCGAATCTGCGCGGAAGCAAGCGCTGCGATCCAGGACGGCTATAGCCTGGTGATACTGTCTGATCGCAATATCAGCACGGACCGTGTACCTGTCAGTGCGTTACTGGCCACCGGCGCTGTTCATCACCATCTTGTACGTAACCATGATCGTACCCGTATCGGTCTGGTGTTGGAGAGTGGTGAGGCGCGTGAAGTACAGCACTTCTGTTTATTGACCGGTTTTGGTATCGACGCGATCAATCCGTACCTGGCATTCGAGTCGTTGTGGAAATCACAGCGTGAAGGATTGCTGGCAGGCGAAGCCTATGACAGCGATGAAAAGATCGTGGCAGCCTACCGTAAGGGTGTGGCCAAGGGCATGCTCAAGGTCATGGCGAAAATGGGTATTTCTACCTTGCAATCCTACAAGGGTGCACAGATCTTCGAAGCCGTGGGTCTGGCTGATGAGGTTGTTGAGCGTTGCTTCCTGGGTACGCCGAGTCGTATACAGGGTGTCGGTTTTGATATATTGGCTAAAGAGGCATTGCGCCGTCATGAATTGGGTTATCCATCACGCGAACAGGTAAGCATACCGGTATTACCCAACCAGGGTGACATGCACTGGCGGGCAAATGGTGACCGGCATATGTGGAACCCGGGCAGCATCGCCAGTTTGCAGGAAGCTGCGCGCACCGGTGATAAAAATGCCTACTGGCGTTTCTCCAAACTCGCCAACGAGGAAGATACCCGTAACTGTACCTTGCGTGGTTTGATGCAATTCAGGAAAGACGCCAATGGCGGTCCCATCGATATCAGTGAAGTTGAGTCGACACAGGATATCGTCAAGCGTTTCGCCACGGGCGCGATGAGTTTTGGTTCCATCTCGCAGGAAAGTCATGAAACCCTGGCCATCGCCATGAATCGCATGGGCGGCAAATCCAATACCGGCGAGGGCGGAGAAGATTCAAACCGCTTTACTGCAGACGATAATGGTGACCTGCGTCGCTCCGCAATCAAACAGGTTGCATCCGGTCGCTTTGGTGTCACTATCTGGTACCTGACCAACGCCGATGAAATCCAGATCAAGGTTTCACAGGGTGCCAAGCCCGGTGAAGGCGGAGAACTGCCCGGTGCCAAGGTTGATGAACTGATTGCCGGCTTGCGTCATTCCACACCGGGTGTCGGTCTGATCAGTCCGCCACCACACCACGATATTTATTCCATCGAGGACCTGGCGCAGCTGATTCACGACCTGAAAAACTCAAACCCGTCTGCACGCATCAGCGTGAAGCTGGTATCCGAGGCCGGTGTTGGCACTATCGCATCCGGTGTTACCAAGGCGCACGCCGACCATATCGTGATTGCCGGCCATGATGGCGGCACAGGTGCATCGCCGATCACCTCAATCAAACACGCCGGGCTTCCCTGGGAGCTGGGGGTGGCAGAAACACACCAGACGCTGGTGATGAACGACCTGCGTTCGCGCGTGGTTATCCAGACTGACGGACAAATGAAAACCGGTCGCGATGTGGCCATTGCAGCCCTGCTGGGTGCAGAGGAATACGGTTTCTCAACAGCTCCGCTGATTACCCTGGGTTGCATCATGATGCGCAAGTGTCACCTGAATACTTGCCCTGTCGGTATCGCGACACAGGACAAGGAATTACGCAAGAAATTCAAGGGCAAGCCGGAATACGTGGTCAACTACCTGTTCATGGTAGCCGAAGAGTTACGCATGATCATGGCCGAGCTGGGTTTCCGTACAGTCAGCGAAATGATTGGTCGTGTGGATTGTCTGGAGATGGATGGCAACATAGATCACTGGAAGAAAGACGGCATCGACCTGTCTGCCATACTGACGCCGGCTGAAAAACCACATGCGCATGTTGAAGTACACCAGACCATCAAGCAGGACCACGGTCTGGATGACGCACTCGACAACCAGTTAATCGAGCTGGCGCAGCCTGCGATCCAGAATGGCGAGAAGGTCAACATTGAGCTGCCGGTGATCAATATTAACCGTGTGGTCGGTACCATGTTGTCGCATGAAATTGCCAAGGCGCATGGTGCCGGGTTGTTACCTGAAGATACCGTGCATATTAAACTGAATGGTTCTGCCGGACAGTCACTGGGTGCCTTCCTTGCCAAGGGTGTCACGCTGGAAGTGGAAGGCGATGCCAATGATTATGTCGGCAAGGGCCTGAGTGGCGGCCGGGTGATTGTCTACCCACCCAAAAACAGCAGTTTTGTCGCCGAAGAAAACATACTGGTCGGTAATGTCTGCCTGTATGGTGCGACCAGCGGTGAGGTATTCCTGCGCGGCAAGGCGGCTGAACGATTCTGTGTACGCAACAGTGGCGCGACAGCGGTGATAGAAGGTATCGGTGATCATGGTTGCGAATACATGACGGGTGGTCGCGCTGTTATTCTCGGGTCGACCGGCCGAAATTTTGCCGCGGGTATGAGCGGCGGTATTGCCTATGTTTGGGATCACGAAGGCGACTTTGCGAACAAGTGCAACATGGGTATGGTCGAGCTTGAAAAGATGCAGGCCGACGAGGATATCCAGGAGTTGAAGCTGTTGGTTGAAAAACACCTTGAGTATACGGGCTCGGAAGTAGCAAAACGTTTGCTGGGTGACTGGAAGGCCTCGTTGGGGCAGTTTGTGAAGGTGATGCCGACTGACTACAAACGCGTACTCGAAGAGCAAAAGAAAAAGGCCAACGCTGCATAAGGCGTATCGCTTTTTTCTGGCCGAAGCCTGCCAAACTCAGCGATTGAATAAGACCAAAGCCAGGCCTTGAAAGGTCTGGCGATAATGATGAAAAAGACAGAGAAAGTATAATGGGTAAGCCAACAGGATTTAAAGAATTTGAACGTAAAACCGAACCCTATCGCGACGTCAACGAGCGACTGGCGGATTACGCAGAAATTTATACAGCACATGATGATACACACCTGCAAACACAAGGTGCACGTTGCATGGACTGTGGCGTGCCTTTTTGTCAGTCAGAAACAGGCTGCCCAGTTGATAACCTGATACCGGAGTGGAACGACCTGGTCTATAACGGTCGCTGGCAGGATGCGCTTGACCGCTTGCATAAAACCAATAATTTTCCCGAGTTTACGGGCCGGGTTTGCCCAGCACCCTGTGAAGGTTCCTGTGTGCTGGGTGTGATCGAGCCGGCTGTGACGATTAAAAATCTCGAATGCGCCATTATTGATCGCGGTTTTGATGAGGGTTGGGTCAGCGCAGCGAAACCGGAAAAACGCACAGGTAAAAAAGTCGCCGTCGTCGGTTCCGGTCCGGCGGGCATGGCTGCCGCCGCGCAGCTTAACAAGGCGGGTCATCAGGTCACCGTTTATGAACGTGCTGATCGCATTGGTGGCTTGCTCATGTATGGTATTCCCAATATGAAACTCGACAAGGGTAGCGTGGAACGTCGTGTGCAGCTTATGCGTGAAGAAGGCGTCGAGTTTATTACCAATGCCGACGTAGGTAAGGATGTGGATGTAAAACAGTTGCAGCAGGATAATGATGCGTTGCTGTTTACCACGGGTGCAACCACGCCACGCGATTTACCGATTGAGGGTCGTGATGCCAATGGCATTCATATGGCCATGGAGTTTCTTACCGCCAACACCAAAAGTTTACTCGATTCCAATCTCCAGGATGGTCAGTACATTAGCGCCAAAGATAAACATGTCGTGGTGATTGGTGGCGGCGATACCGGTACGGATTGTATCGGTACATCACTACGTCATGACTGCAAATCGGTGATCAATTTCGAGCTGATGCCAAGGCCGCCTAAAGAGCGTGCCGAAAATAATCCATGGCCGGCCTGGCCGCATATCTTTCGTGTAGATTATGGTCACGAAGAAGCCAGCGCGCGTCAGGGAGAGGATCCGCGAACCTATTGTATTCTCAGCAAGGGCTTTAACAGTGACGCCGATGGCAATGTTGTTGCCTTGAAAACGGTAGAAGTGGAATGGCATTGCGATGCCGATACCGGTCAGTGGAAAATGGAAGAAAAGGCCGGCAGTGAAAAAGAATGGCCGGCAGACCTGGTGTTACTGGCTATGGGTTTCCTTGGTCCAGAGCATTATGCCAGTGATGCCTTGTCTATGGAATACGACGAACGGTCAAACTACAAGGCCGAATATGGTCGTTATGCCACCAGTATCGAAGGCGTTTATGCTGCCGGTGATTGCCGTCGGGGCCAGTCCCTGGTGGTCTGGGGTATCAATGAAGGTCGAGAGGCGGCAAGAGAGATTGACGCCTATCTTATGGGAGAGAGCACCTTACCCTGATTTTCAGTTCACGGGGTGAAATGCTGGTTGCTATTGTGCAGCATTGGAGAGCGTAATGGGCTCGTGTTGTGAAAACAGTTGTGTAGTAGATTCGCTCCAGGCAAAGCAACGCGGCACACTTATCAAGGTGCTTTGGCTTAATGCCATTACGTTTTTTGTAGTTGTCACAGCGGCATTATTTGGACACTCTACCGCGCTACTCTCGGACAGCCTGGATTACCTGGGAG
>Ga0316207_10002898_pt1 | contig 16816 bp, 18 predicted proteins | sample 6weekpyrite_MG_FD_204943 | JGI IMG/M metagenome (GOLD analysis project Ga0316207, IMG submission 204943) | Microbial mat bacterial communities from mineral coupon in-situ incubated in ocean water Damariscotta River, Maine, United States -... | ecosystem: Environmental > Aquatic > Marine >...
CGCGGCCTGCGCGGCGGCGAGCTGGTAATGTTCCAGCGGCGTGAAATCGAAACCGGGCGGCGTGCCCCAGCGCCGGATCTCGACATTGTCGGCCTCATCCGTTCCGTCCGGCACCTCGTCGCGGGGCAGGTTCGGCAAGCCCATCAGCAGATCGCGCAGCGCCGCGTCCGCACCGCGCGCCTCTTCCTCCAGCGCCGCGATCTGGTCCTTCTTTTCGGCCACCAGCGCCCGCAGCCGGGCGAATTCCGCCTCATCGCCGCTGGCCTTGGCGGCGCCGACCAGCCGGGACGCCGCGTTGCGCTCCGCCAGCGCGGCCTCGGCGGCCGAAACCGCCGCCCGCCGCGCCGCATCCAGCGCCAGAATCTCAGGCGATGCCGGATCCACGCCCAGCCGCGCCAGACCGGCGTCGAACGCTGCGGGATTGTCGCGGATCGCTTTGATGTCGTGCATGTCTCTCGCCTCTGCTCGCGGACCGGGTTCGGCTGCGTTCTATGCGCAATTGCGGGGAAAGATCAACGCGGCAGGGCGCGGGCCGGCAGGGGCAACAGGAAACTCGTTACACAAGCAACAAAACACGGGTCAAATCGCACCTGCCGTATGTCAGAGATAGCCCGGCCAGCGCCGCCGATCAGGTCTGGAATTCCATACCTTCGGCGCGGCGTGAAGCAGGCCGGTCGCGCCCCGGAACCACGGCATCGCGCCTTGCCGCGCCGACCTGCGGGCGGCCGCCGGCCCCGAACACAAGCCGCCCCGCTTGCAGCCGCAAGGGAAATACGTATGTAGAGCCGGACGACACGCCGTGTCCGCCCAATGCAGGCACAGCGTACGCCTTGTGCATCGCGGACGCCGCTTATAGGGTGCGCGCCAAATCGAATGCGGGCCGGGGGGCCCGGAACCAAAGGACGACCAGATGTTTGTGACACCTGCCTATGCGCAAGCGGCCGGGGGGGCCGGCGCCTTTACCAGCTTCGTGCCGCTGATCCTGATCTTTGCGATCATGTATTTTCTGCTGATCCGGCCGCAGCAGAAAAAGGTCAAGGAACATGCCGCCATGGTCAAGGCGCTGCGCCGCGGCGATCAGGTCGTCACCTCGGGCGGGCTGATCGGCAAGGTCACGAAAGTCAAGGATGACAACGAGATAGAGGTCGAAATTGCCACCGGCGTCAAGGTGCGCGTGGTGCAGTCGACGGTCACTCAGGTGATGTCCAAAACCGAACCGGCCCCCGAATAAGCCACATTCAGCGAGGCAGTCCGATGCTGCAAATCCCTTTGTGGAAGCGGGTGGTGATCTGGGGGCTGGTCGCCCTTGGCCTGCTGTTCGCGATGCCCAATGCGTTTTACTCGCGGGTCGAGATGCACAACGACGCGGTGCTGGAGATCGCGGCACTTGGCTCGACCCCCGAACGCGAGGCGGCACAGGCCGGCTGGCCCGGCTATCTGCCCTCGACAATTGTCAACCTGGGCCTGGACTTGCGCGGCGGAGCTCAGCTTCTGGCCAAGGTCAACGTCGCCGATGTCTACGCCGACCGGATGGATGGCTACTGGCCCGAAATACGTGATGCCCTGCGCGCCGAACGCGACAGCATCGGCACCATCCGCCGGCAGGACACCGCCCCCGGAGAGCTGCGCATCCGCATCTCCAGACCCGAAGGCCTGTCCACCGCCCTGCAGCTGGTGCGCGGTCTGGCCCGGCCGGTGGTTTCGCTGGCCGGGGCGGGGTCGACCGATATCCAGGTGTCGGGCGACGGATCCGATATCATCGTCACGCTGTCGGATGCCGAAAAATCGGCGACCGACAACAGGACCATGCAGCAATCGCTTGAAATCATTCGCAGACGTGTGGACGAGGTCGGCACCCGCGAACCCACGATCCAGCGTCAGGGCGCGGACCGCATCATGATCCAGGTGCCGGGCATCGGTTCCGCCGAGGAACTGAAACAGCTGATCGGCACCACCGCGCGGCTGACCTTTCACCCGGTCGTGGGCCGCACCACCGACCCGGATCAGGCGCCCGGCGCGCGCAACGTGATCTACCCCTCGCTCAACGAAGAGGACACCTATTATATCCTGGAACAGACCCCGGTGGTGTCGGGCGAGGATCTGAACGACGCGCAGCCGGCGTTCGACCAGAACAGCCAGCCCTCGGTCAACTTCCGCTTCAACCCCACGGGCGCCCGCAAATTCGGCCTGTATACCTCTGAAAACGTGGGATCTCCTTTCGCCATCGTGCTGGACGAAGAGGTCATTTCAGCGCCCGTCATCCGCGAGGCGATCACCGGCGGCTCGGGCCAGATCAGCGGCTCGTTCACGGTCGCGGAATCCACCGAACTGGCGATCCTGCTGCGCGCCGGGGCCCTGCCCGCGCAGATGACCTTTCTCGAAGAAAGCACCATCGGCCCGGAACTGGGCCAGGACAGCATCGACGCCGGGCGCATCGCCAGCCTGATCGCCTTTTCCGGGGTGCTGGTGTTCATGGCGCTCAGCTATGGCTGGTTCGGCATCATCGCCAACATCGCCCTGATCCTGAACGTCGGCCTGATTTTCGGCCTGCTTTCGGCGATCGGCGCGACCCTGACCCTGCCGGGCATCGCCGGCATCGTGCTGACGATCGGCATGGCGGTGGACGCCAATGTGCTGGTGTTCGAACGTATCCGCGAGGAACTGAAAACCGCGCGCGGCCCGTCCCGCGCCATCGAACTGGGCTATGAAAAGGCGCTCAGCGCCATTCTGGACGCCAACATCACCACCTTCATCACCGCGGTGATCCTGTTCGTCATGGGCTCGGGCCCGGTGCGCGGCTTTTCGATCACGCTGGGGCTGGGGATCATCACTTCGGTGTTCACCGCGATCTTCGTCACCCGGCTGATGATCGTCATGTGGTTCGAACGCCGCCGTCCCAAAACAATCGAGGTCTGAGACATGCGCCTGAAACTGGTCCCCTCGAACACCAAATGGGATTTCTTCAGCACAGCGAAAATCACCTTCGGTGCCTCGCTTGCCGCCATGGTCGCCTCGATCCTGCTGTTCCTGGTGGTCGGGCTGAATTTCGGCATCGATTTCAGGGGCGGCACGACCATCCGCACCGAAAGCGCGCAGCCGGTCGATACCGGCGCCTACCGCAATGCCCTGCAACCGCTGGGGCTTGGCGACATCTCGATCACCGAAGTGTTCGATCCGACATTCGGTCCCGACCAGAACGTCGCCATCGTGCGCATCCAGGCCCAGGAGGGCGACGAAAGCGTGTCCGTGGACACCGTCGCCGCGGTCGAGGCGGCGTTGCAGTCGGTGGATCCGTCGCTCAGCTTTCCATCGGTGGAATCGGTTGGCCCCACGGTGTCGGGCGAGTTGATCAAGACCGCGATCCTGGCGGTGATCGCGGCCATCGCGGCGGTGCTGTTCTATATCTGGCTGCGCTTTGAATGGCAGTTCTCGCTGGGCGCGGTGGCGGCGCTGGTGCATGACGTGACCCTGACCATCGGCATCTTTTCGATCCTGCAGATCCAGTTCGACCTGGCGATCATCGCCGCCCTGCTGACCATCGTCGGCTATTCGCTGAACGATACGGTGGTGGTGTTCGACCGGGTGCGCGAAAACCTGATCAAATACAAGAAAAAGCCCCTGAAAGAGGTGCTGAACCTGTCGATCAACGAAACCCTCAGCCGCACCGTGATGACCTCGGGCACCACCCTGTTGGCGCTGATCGCGCTGCTGGTCTTGGGCGGCGACGTGATCCGGGGCTTCGTGTTCGCGATGACCTGGGGCGTGATCGTCGGCACCTACAGCTCGGTCTTTGTCGCCTCCAACATCCTGCTGTGGCTTGGCACCAAACGCGACTGGACCAAGCCCGACGCCAACGCCGGCAACCAATACGCCAATACAGATAGCTGAAATGGCAGCGGCGCTCAGCGCGGCGCTGGCGACCGACGGGCTGTGGCTGCTGCTGACCGGGGTGGTGCTGGCCGGGCTGGTGCGCGGCTTTTCCGGCTTTGGCACGGCGATGGTCTATGTGCCGTTTGCCGCTCAGGTGCTGCCGCCGGTCTGGGTGCTGGTGACGATGGTGGTCATCGACGTCTTCGGCCCGATTCCCGCGATTCCGCGCGCCCTGCGCGACGGCCACCGCCGCGACGTGCTGCGGCTGGGGGCAGGGGCGCTGCTCGGCGTGCCGCTGGGGGTGCTGGTGCTGACCTCGCTGCCCTCCGAGGCGTTTCGCTATGCCGTATCCGCCGTCACCGGGATCCTGCTGGTGTTTCTGGTCTCGGGGCTGCGCTATCGCGGGCCGGTGCCAGCGCCGCTGATCTATGGAACCGGCGCGATCGGCGGGCTGCTGGGCGGCTCGGTCGGTGTGGCGGGGCCGCCGGTGATCCTGCTGTATATGGCGCGCCCCCTGCCGGTGGCGACGATCCGCGCCAATATCATGCTGTACCTGATCCTGGGCGATCTGCTGATGTTCGCGGTGTTCGGCGTGCGCGGCCTGCTGGACTGGCAGCCGGTGCTGCTGGGCGCCGGTCTGATGCTGCCCTATCTGGCGTCGCTGTGGATCGGCGCGCGGATCTTTGATTCCTCGCGCGAAACGGTTTATCGCTGGGTCGCCTACGCGATCATCGCGGGATCGGCGTTGAACGGCCTGCCGGTCTGGGACTAGGACTAGGACAAGGGAGCACCCATGCAACTGCACGAGATCAGCTTTGCCGAGGCCCGGCCGATCGACGGCTATGGCGCGGGTTTTTTTCGGGTTGGCGGAACCGTATTGCAAGGACCGGTGCTGGTGCTGCCGACGGGCGCGCGCACCTGGGGCGGGCTCTCCGACACCAAGCCGCTGCTTGCGCTGGCCGGACAGGTCGATGTGATCTTTGTCGGCACCGGCGCGGACACCGCGCATCTGCCGCCCGCCTTTCGCGAAACGCTGGACTCGGCGGGCCTGGGCGTCGAGGCGATGGCGACCCCGCCCGCCTGCCGCACTTTCAACGTGCTGCTGTCCGAGGGCCGCCGCATCGCTGCGGCATTGCTGCCGGTCTGATCCGGCTTTCGCGCGCGCGCCCGATCGGCTAAGCGGGGTCCATGTTGCTGACTGTCACCGATCTTGCCTGCGCGCGCGGCGGCCTGCCCGTGCTGGAAGGCGTGGACTTCACCCTGGAGGCGGGCCAGGTTCTGCTACTGCGCGGCCCCAACGGCATCGGCAAGACGACGCTGCTGCGCACCCTGGCCGGGCTGCAGCCACCGCTGGCCGGGCAGGTTCAGGCCGCGCCCGACAGCATCGCCTACGCCGCCCATGCGGATGGGCTGAAAGCCACGCTGAGCGTTGCCGAAAACCTGGAATTCTGGGCCGGGATCTATGGCACGGATGACATCGGCATGGCCCTGCAAAGCTTTGATATCATGGACCTGCGCGATCGCCTTGCGCAAAACCTGTCCGCCGGGCAGAAACGCCGCCTCGGGCTTGCCCGCCTGCTGGTGATGGGCCGTGCGATCTGGGCGCTGGACGAACCGACGGTGTCGCTGGACGTGGCCAGCGTCGCGCTGTTCGCGGGCGCCGTGCACCGGCATGTGGCGGCAGGCGGCGCGGCGCTGATCGCAACCCACATCGACATGGGGTTTGAGGCAAGCGAACTGGACGTCAGCCCGTTCCGGGCGCAGGCGCCCAAGGGCGCCGCCGCCTTTGACGAGGCCTTCCTGTGATCCGCCTGTTGCTGCGCGATCTGAAACTGGCGGTGCGCGCCGGCGGCGGCTTTGGCCTGGGGCTGGCGTTCTTTCTGATCGTGACCGTGCTGGTGCCGTTCGGCGTCGGCCCCGACAGCGCCACCCTGCGCCCGATCGCACCCGGCATCCTGTGGATCGGCGCGCTGCTGGCCTGCCTGCTGTCGCTGGACCGGATCTTTCAGCTGGATTTCGAGGATGGCTCGCTGGATCTGCTGGCCACAGCCCCGATCCCGATGGAGGGCGTGGTGGCGATGAAGGCGACCGCACACTGGATCACCACCGGGCTGCCGCTGACGCTGGCCGCGCCGGTGCTGGGCGTGCTGCTGAACCTGGCGCCTTCGGGGTATCTGTGGCTGGCGGCCTCGCTGGCGCTCGGCACGCCCGCGCTCAGCATGATCGGCGCGTTCGGCGCGGCGCTGACCGTGGGGCTGAAACGCGGCGGGCTGCTGGTGTCGCTGCTGGTGCTGCCGCTTTACGTGCCGACGCTGATCTTTGGCGCGGACTCCGTGCGCCGGGGCGCCGAGGGGCTGCCAGTGCAAACCCCGCTGATTCTGCTGGCGGGCATCACCCTGGCCTCGCTGGCGCTGCTGCCCTTTGCAGCCGCCGCCGCCATCCGCATCAATCTTCGGTGATCCTGTGGTTCACTTTGGCGCAAATATCCCCGCCGGAAGCCTGAAACGCTTTGCTGCGACATATGATTTCAGCACCACCGCCAGGGGCCTGATCCGCGAACAAGACCTTGTTGAACCCGCCCTCAAAAGCTAAGTCAGACCTCATGTCGTTCTGGGAATATGCCAATCCGCGAAAATTCATCGCGACCGCCGATGCGCTGCTGCCCTGGATCGCGGGGCTGGCGGCGGCGGCGCTGCTGACCGGGCTGGTCTGGGGCTTCTTCTTCACGCCCGAGGATTACCGCCAGGGCTCGACCGTCAAGATCATCTACCTGCATGTGCCCGCCGCGATGATGGCGATCAACGCCTGGGCGATGATGCTGGTGACATCGCTGGTCTGGCTGATCCGGCGCCATCATGTCAGCGCGCTGGCCGCCAAGGCCGCGGCCCCGATCGGTGTCACCTTCACCCTGATCGCGCTGCTCACCGGCGCGATCTGGGGCCAGCCGATGTGGGGCACCTGGTGGGCCTGGGATCCGCGGCTGACCAGCTTTCTGATCCTGTTTCTGTTCTACCTCGGCTATATGGCCCTGTGGGCGGCGATCGAGGATCCCGACACCGCCGCCGATCTGACCAGCGTGCTGTGCCTGGTGGGTTCGGTCTTTGCGCTGCTCAGCCGCTACGCGGTCAACTTCTGGAACCAGGGCCTGCACCAGGGCGCCTCGCTGAGTCTGGACAAAGAGGAAAACGTGGCCGACGTGTTCTATTTTCCGCTGCTGGTCGCCATCGCCGGGTTCATCCTGCTGTTCGTGGCGCTGGTCCTGATGCGCACCCGAACCGAAATTCGCGCCCGGCGCCTGCACGCGATCGAAATGCGCGAGCGGCTGGGCTGATGCCGGAACTGGGCAAATACGCCGCCACGGTGCTCAGCGCCTATGGCGTCAGCCTGATCCTGCTGGCCGGCTTCGTCCTGCTCAGCATGTGGCAGTCGCGCCGCATCAAACGCAAGCTCGACGACGCAGAGGCCCGGCGCCGCAATGGCTAGGATCCCGCCGCTGACGATCCTGCTGCCGCTGCTGCTGGCCGGGCTGGCGGCGCTGGTCTATATCGGCATGATGCGTGCGGACCGCGAGGCACCGCCCGCCACCTTCACCGGCCGGCCCGCGCCGGACATCATCGCCAGCCCGATCGGGCAATTGCCCAGCTTCGATCGCGCGGCACTTGACGGCCCCGGGCTGAAGCTGGTGAATTTCTGGGCCAGCTGGTGCGCGCCCTGCCGAGCCGAGCACCCGGCGTTGCTGCGCCTCGCCGATGAGATGCCGGTCTACGGCGTCAATCAGGACCTGAGCGAAACCGACGCCATCGGCTTTCTGGACGAGCTGGGAAATCCGTTCGCGGCGGTGGTGTTTGACGCCAGCAAACGGCAATCGATCAACTGGGGCGTCTCCGGTTTGCCGGAAACCTTCCTGATCGACGGCGACGGCATCGTGGTATTGCGCATCCGCGGCCCGCTGACCAGCCGTGTCGTGGACAGCACATTGCGCCCGGCGATAACCGAGGCGATGCGATAAAGCGTTTCGCGAAAGACCCGAGACCTCGGATTTTCGGGAAACGCAGCAACATCAACGCATTGTCGGGAGGTTTTTTCATAACCTGATTCAGGCGTTATGAAAAACGCTATAGGGTTTCCGGATCACCGGATCCCGACGCCCCGCAACGTCTAGGCGACCATTGCCATCGCGAAAATCATCATCGCGAAAAAGCCCATCTCGACAATCGGCATCGACAACGCATAACGCTGCGCCAGGGTCCGGAAACGTCCGGTCATAATGTCAGCCCCCAAGGTTAACAGAGTCTGACCATAACCGCAGTTCCGCGCCCGGAAAAGGAAACAAAGTGTTTCGGCGGGGGCGGCGGCCCCTGTGGGTTGGCGAGGACCGGCGCTCCGCGCATCGGGCATACCGGCGCGGGCCGGAAAATGCGCGCGCAGGCGTGGCCGCCGCGCCTGCATTCCTGGGGTTCAGGCCTGAAACATCCTGATCTGCCGGCGCATCGCCGCTGCCCGGGTCCAATGCACCGCGCGGACGGCTGGCGGGGCGCCGAGGGTCCGGCGCTGCCGCGTTCCGACCCCCTGGTCGCGAAACCGCGGACAATCCGGTTGAACCGCCAGGATTGTCACAAAGCCGCCGCATCCCTGCCGCCCGGCCGCCACGATTCGCCCCGCCGCCAGCCCGCGCCGAACCGCCGGATCCGGCGGTTCGGGGTTTGTACAAAATGGGCGATCCGCCCGGCAGGTCTGCCCCATTTTGTACAACTTCCGGCGCTATCCGGCCTTCGCCAAGTTGCGCAGCACATAATGCAGCACGCCGCCATGTTCGACATATTCGATCTCGATGGCGGTATCGATCCGGCATTTCAGGGCGATCTCCCTGACCGTGCCATCGGCATAGGCGATCGTACACGGCACCTCTGACAGGGGCTGCAGGTCGCCCTCTAGCCCGGTGATGCTGATCACCTCATCGCCGGTCAGACCCAAGGATTTTCGGCTGTCGCCGCCGGTGAATTCGAACGGGATCACGCCCATGCCGACCAGGTTAGAGCGATGAATTCGCTCATAACTTTCCGCGATCACCGCTTTCACGCCCAGCAGCGCCGTGCCTTTCGCCGCCCAATCGCGGCTCGATCCGGCGCCGTATTGCTCGCCCGCGATCACCACCAGCGGCACACCGGCGTCCTGATAGGCCATCGAGGCGTCATAGATCGAGCTCTGTTGCCCGTCCGGCCCCTTGGTATAGCCGCCCTCGACGCCCCCGTCGACATTGGCCAGCATCTCGTTCTTCACCCGGATATTGGCAAAGGTACCGCGCATCATCACCTCGTGATTGCCCCGGCGACTGCCGTAGGAATTGAACTCTCGCGGGCTAACCTGCCGATCCAAAAGGTATTTTCCGGCCGGCGTCGTGTCCTTGAACGAGCCCGCGGGCGAGATGTGGTCGGTGGTGATCATGTCGCCCAGCATCGCCAGCACGCGGGCATCCCTGACGTCATGAATCGTGCCGGGCTCTTTTGACATGCCCTGAAAATAGGGCGGATTCCGCACATAGGTGGACGTGGCGGGCCAGTCATAGGTCAGGCTGTCGGTGGTCTCGACGCTCTGCCATTTTTCATCGCCAGTGAACACTTCGGCATATTTAGCCTGAAACGCCTCGCGGGTGACGGTCGCCTCGACCAGATCGGCGATTTCCTTGTTCGTCGGCCAGATGTCTTTCAGATAGACCGGGTTGCCGTCCCTGTCCTCGCCCAGCGCGTCGCTCGCCAGATTGATGTCCATCGTCCCGGCCAGCGCGTAGGCCACGACCAAGGGCGGGCTGGCAAGGTAGTTGGCGCGCACATCGGGTGAAATCCGGCCCTCGAAGTTGCGGTTGCCCGACAGAACCGCGGTGGCAACCAGATCGCCCTCGCTGATCGCGGCCGAGATTTCCGGCTGCAGCGGGCCTGAGTTGCCGATGCAGGTGGTGCAGCCATAGCCAACCAGGTTGAAGCCGATCGCGTCCAGATCCTTTTGCAAATCAGCAGCTTGCAGGTATTCGCTGACCACTTGCGAACCGGGCGCCAACGAGGTCTTGACCCAGGGCTTGCGGTTCAGGCCCAGCGCGGCTGCCTTGCGCGCCACCAGCCCGGCGCCGATCATCACGTAAGGATTCGAGGTATTGGTGCAGGAGGTGATCGAGGCGATGACGACCTTGCCCGATTCCATGGCGTAATCTTCGCCAGCCACGGTCACTTCCTTGTGCATCGGGCGTTTGAAGGTCTCTTCCATCTCGCGGCGGAACGCCACCTGCGCCTGACCGAGCGCCACGTAATCCTGCGGCCGTTTCGGCCCCGAGATCGCCGGCACGATGTCCCCCATGTCCAGGCTCAGCGTGTCGGTGTAGACCGGGTCGTAATCGGCGCCGCGCCACATGCCGTTTTCCCTGGCATAGGCCTCGACCAATGCGATCCGGGCCTCGTCGCGGCCCGAGATGCGCAGGTAACGCAGCGTTTCATCGTCGATCGGGAAGAACCCGCATGTGGCGCCGTACTCGGGCGCCATGTTGGCGATGGTGGCGCGGTCGGCCAGCGGCAGATGATCCAGCCCCTCGCCGAAGAACTCCACGAATTTGCCCACAACGCCCTTTTCGCGCAGCATGGCGACGACTTTCAGCACCAGATCGGTGGCGGTGGTGCCTTCGACCATTTCACCGGTCAGCTTGAAGCCGACAACCTCGGGGATCAGCATAGAAATCGGCTGGCCCAGCATCGCCGCCTCGGCCTCGATCCCGCCAACGCCCCAGCCCAGCACCGCCAGACCGTTGACCATGGTGGTGTGGCTGTCAGTGCCGACCAGCGTATCGGGATAGGCCACTTCGGCGCCGGTCTGGTCAGTGTCGGTCCAGACGGTCTGGGACAGATACTCCAGGTTGACCTGATGGCAGATACCGGTGCCCGGCGGCACCACGCGGAAGTTGTCGAACGCCGACTGACCCCATTTAAGGAAGGTGTAGCGTTCCATATTCCGCTCATATTCGCGGTCGACATTCATCTGAAAGGCGCGCGGGTTGCCGAACTCGTCGATCATAACCGAATGGTCGATGACCAGATCGACCGGGTTCAGCGGGTTGATCTTTTCCGCATCCCCGCCAAGGGCCACGATCCCGTCGCGCATCGCCGCCAGATCGACCACCGCGGGCACCCCGGTGAAATCCTGCATCAACACGCGGGCCGGGCGATAGGCGATTTCGCGCGGGTTTCTGCCGCCTTGCTCGGCCCAGGTCGCGAACGCCCGGATGTCATCCACGCTGACGGTCTTGCCATCCTCAAACCGCAGCATGTTTTCCAGCACCACCTTCAAGGCGGCCGGAAGGCGGCTGAAATCGCCAAGCCCGGCGGCCTGGGCGGCCGGAATCGAGTAATAGGCAACGCTGGCGCCTCCGGCGCTCAGCGTCTTGCGGGTCTTGGACGTGTCATTTCCGACGATGATGGTCACGGCGATAACCTCCTGTGGGGTCGAGGTGAATGTTCAGACTGGGTCCGATCCAGCCGCGATTTCGCGGGCAGGGACTCGGGTTGCGGGTTTTGTATACCATTGTGCACAATTCTGCAAATGCTCTCTGTCGCTTTACCGGGTGTTACCGATTCCTCGCTAAACCTTGATTGGCAGAGCAGGCCGGAGTTGGATAGGTGTTGAGGGCGACAGGCAAGAGGGGTCGATCATGCGCAACATACTTGCAGCGGTCTGGATGGGCCTTTTCGGCCTTGTCCCGGCGGCTTTTGCGCAGGAACATCCGGTGGTGGTCGAACTTTACACATCGCAAGGCTGCTCGTCCTGCCCGCCCGCCGATGCGCTGCTGGCGGAACTGGCGCTGCGCGAGGATGTGATCGCCCTGGCGCTGCATGTGGACTACTGGGATTACATCGGCTGGAAGGACAGCTTTGCCTCGCCGGAAAACACCAGGCGCCAGCGCGCCTATGCGCGGGCGGCGGGTCAGAGAATGGTCTACACGCCGCAGATGATCGTCGATGGCGAAGACCATGTGGTCGGCTACAAGCCGATGCAGCTGGCCAAGCTGATCCAGGACCACGCCGCAGCGCCGATGCCGCTGGAAATCTCGGCTGTGCGCAATGGCGACTCGATTCTGATCACCGCTGACGCCGCACGCGAGGCGCAGGGCGATATGGTTGTGCAGCTGGTTCGTTACACGCCCAGCAGCACGGTTAACATCCGCGGGGGCGAGAATGCGGGCAAGACGATCGACTACAAGAACATCGTGACGGAATGGCGCGTTCTGGGCGGCTGGAACGGGGTGCGGCCTCTGGAAATGCGCGCCGAAGCCGTTGGCGACAGCCCCGTCGTGATCGTTCTGCAAAAGGCCGGACATGGCCCGATCCTGGCCGCCGCACGGCTGCGCTAGGTGGGGACCCGTCGGGCGGGCTAAAAAATCCTTATCAAGGATTTTGCCAAGAATTTTCAAAAATTCTTGTGTGCCAAACCGTTAACGCCTGATTACCTGTCCTTTGGCGGCGCCTTCCAGCGGCGGTGAATCCAGAACCACTGATCCATGTGATCGGCGACCAGCGCGCTCAGGCTGTCGTTCAGTGCCTGGGTCATCGCCACCGGGTCGCCATGCGGCACCGGCGCCTCGACCCTTATGTCGAAACTCAGCCCGTCGGGCTGCCGGATGCCATAGATCGGCACCAGAAGCGCGTCGTATTTGATCGCCATCTCGGCGGCCGATATCGCGGTGTAGGCGGGGGTGCCCATGAAATCCAGCGGCAGCCCGTGTTTCATGTAGTGATCGGCCACCATGCCGACGATGCCGCCGGCTTTCAGAAATTTCACCATCGCCGCCAGCCCGCGGCGGCCGCGTTCGAACACCGGCGTGCCCAGCCCGGAGATCGCCGCCACATAGCGGTCGTTGAAATAGGCGTTGGACATCGGATTATACAGCCCGCCCACCGGATAGCCGCGCGCGATCAGCGCGGCGCGCGGCGCGTCGTAATTGCCGAAATGCCCGGTCACCAGAATGACCGGCCGGCCCTGATCGCGGGCCTGTTTCAGCGCCGCGGCCCCGTCGCCGCTGAAGGCGATATCCTTCACCCGGTCGGTGAATTCCTGCCCCGAATAGATCTCGATCAGCGAGCGGCCGAAATTGTCCGGTACCCGACGCATCAGCCGCCGGACCTCGGCCGCCGGCAGATCGGGGCGGATCAGCGCCAGATTGGCGCGCACCCGTTTGTCATAGCCCGCGATCGGCGCCACGATGCGCGCCATCACCCAGCCCATGAACGGCACGCGCCAGCGATAGGGCAGGGCAAGCGCCACCCCGATCACGCCGCGCAGCACCTGGTTCACCGCATAGTTCGCTGGATTTCGTTTCGGCTTTGCCATGGTCTGACCGGTTGGGGCGCCGCCCCTAGCGGGCCGCGCGGGTTTCGCGGTGCCAGACATAAATCCCGGCCGCCACGATCACAAGCGCGCCCAGCAGCATCAGCCCGTCCAGCGACTCGCCGAATGCCAGAACGCCCCAGCCGGTGGCGAACAGCAGCCCGACATAGGAAAACGGCGCGATCGTGCTGGCTTCGGCCACCATGAACGCCCGGATCAGGCAGAAATGCCCCAGCGCGCCGATAAAGCCCAGGCTTAGCATCAGCAGGGCGGATACCGGGTCGGGGCGCACCCAGAAGAACGGCACCACCGCGCTCAGGATCAGCGCGCCGAACGCCGCAGTGTATAACAGCGAGGTCCAGGCGTCCTCGTCCCGGCCGACGAACCGCGTGGTCAGCGCATAGCCGGTATAGAACACCGCCGCCATCAGCGGCAGGACGGCATAGGGTGAAAACACGCTGGATCCGGGGCGGATAATGATCAGCGCGCCCAACAGCGCGGCGCCCACCCCCAGGGCGCGCCGCGCGCCGAATCGCTCGCCCAGAAACAACGCGGCCCCCAGCGTGATCAGCACCGGATTGAGGCTCATGATCGCGGCGGAATTGGCCAGGCCGATCAGCACAAAACCGAAGAAAAAGCTGCAGGTCGCCCCCAGCAGAAAGATCGAGCGCAGCAGTTGCAGCCTCGGGTATGAAGTTTTCAGAACGGTCCCAAGACGCGGCAGCACCAGCAGAAACACCACCACCGTCTGCCCCAGATAGCGCGCCCAGATCGCCATGACGGTATCGGTGCGATGCGCCACCTGTTTGGCGGCGCTGTCCATCAGGGAGAACAGAAACATCGTGCAGATCATCAACAGGATGCCCTGGGCGTTGGGGCCAAGGCGGGAAAATCGGCTCACGCGGGCTGGCGCAGGTCAGGCGCGCGGGGAACGCCGGTGCCGATCATGCTGTCGCGCGTGACCAGAGCAGCCAGCTCCGCCTCGGTCAGATTTTCGGTGCCGGGAGGGCGCGCGGGCAGCACGATATAGCGCATGTCAGCCGTGCTGTCATGCACCCGTACCGTCACATCGGCGGGCAGATCCAGCCCGAATTCGCGCAGCACGGCGCGCGGCGTCTTCACCACCCGGCTGCGATAGGCGCGCGATTTGTACCAGTCCGGCGGCAGGCCAAGCAGGTTGCGCGGATAACAGCTGCACAGGGTGCAGACGATGACATTATGGGTGTCGCGGGTGTTTTCCACCGCGATCAGGTGCAGCGGCCCGATGTCAAAGCCCATCGCACGGCTGGCCTCTGCGGCATCCGCCAGCAGACGCGCCTTGAAATCCGCGTCGACCCAGGCCCGCGCGACCACGGCGGCACCATTGGCTGGGCTACGCGCATCCATCGCGTCGATCTGTCGGGCGATCTCGGCGGCGGCGGTCTCGCCCTTTTCGATCAGCAGTTCACGCATGGCAATTTCCATGGTTTGCCAATAGGTTAGCGGGACATCATCATCCTTTCGATAGGGATGGCCGGACGGCGACAAATGTTCGTGATGGTCGTGCGGCATGGTCTAGTCCTGCACCTGTTCCAGCCAATGTGCGTAGATTTCGGCATCCAGCGTATCGTCGGGCGCCTCGGCCTCGGCCCCCCAGATTTCCGCCATACTGAAGCGCACCCGATACAGGTCGCGCTTTTCCGCCTGCAACCCATAGGCCAGCTTTTCGGGGTTGGCAAAGGCGCCAAGCCTGCGCTCGACCACGCCGGTCTTACCACGCAGATAGGCCGGTGCGCGTATATGGCCCGGCGGCATCATGGCGCAAACGCGGACCTTTTCAGCCATCGCTTGCCCCGGTCTCGCTGGCCTCGCCATAGGTTGCGCCGCGCGCTTTCACAGCCTGCATGCGGCGCCCGAGGTCTTCCAGCGAGTAAACCCCGGCCTCGATCAGGTTCTGATTCACTGCGGCGACCCAGCGTTCGTAATATGTCATGGTTTCAAAGGCTTGCTCGCCCATATCTTCCAGCGCACGGCGCAGCCCGTCGACGGTGAAATGCCCGCGCCCCTGACAGATGACCATCATCGCATCGATGCGCTTTTCCCAAAGCGCAAAATCATGCTGGGATCTGTCGATAGGCCCGGCATCCTGCCCGCCCATGTCATGCCATCTGTGTCCATCCGTCATGGCCGGGACGTTACGCAAGGCTGTGACGCAAGTCCAGTGAGGGCGCGGGTGCCCCGCCGCGAGTCATGTCCGCACTGCCACGCGGGGTTCGGGGTTCGGGCCCAAATCTGCCCGCGCGGCGTGATCCGCGCCCGCGCGGCGTCGTTCTGCCCGCCGCGGCCTGTGGTTTCCGTGAAAGAAAGAAAAGACTCGTAACGTGCTGACAATACGGGGTTATCTGAGACGGGGGCGATGGATTGCTAGGGATTCGAATCTGACGTTTCGAACCTCTAGGCTTCTTGATGATGGATCAGCTTATCAAAACATTTGAATGGCGTATGCGCCTACCTCTTCTGCGGCACGGATTCAAATGTTTCGGTCGGTCCACTAGGCTTCGTCGTCGCCCTCATCTTCGGCGATCAGCACGATCTCGCCCGCTTCCTCCAACTCGCGGATTGCGCTGACCACGGCGGTCATTGCCTCCTCGCCATCCTTGGCTTTGACCTTGCCAAGCGCCTCCATGTCGTCGCGCAGCTGTGCGGCCATGCGTTGCGACATGTTGGCCAGAATGAATTCGGTCGCTTCCTTGTCGGCCTCATTTCCGGCGGCGGCGGCAAGGGCGGTGATCAGTTCGGTGACGTCGACGTCGCGGGTGATTTTCGGCACATCGCGCGGATTGATACGGCCGGGAATATTGGTGAAGGTGAAAATCGCCTTGCGCACCTGTTCGGCGAAACCCTGATCCTCGGCGTCCAGACCCTCCAGCACGTCGTTGCGGGTTGCCGCGGGGGAAAAGTTCAGGATCGCGCCGACCCGCGCCACCGGCTCGTCGGTGAAGGCGCGCGGCGCCTGCGTGTCCAACTGCGCCACCAGTGCAGCGCCGATCCGCTCGACCGTGGCCGGGGCGATCCCGGCGGTCTGGGACACGGCGTAGGTGATGCGGCGGGCGCGTTCACCGGGCAAAAGCCCCAGCAATTCGGCGGATTTGGACACTTTCAGCTTGGACAGCATGACCGCCCCGATCTCGACGCTTTCGTCCTGCAGGACCGGCAACAGGCGCGCCGAGTCCAATTCGTCCAGCCGTTCCCACGGGTCGGTCGCCTGCCGCAGTCCGGCCTGTTTGCGCAGGCGCGCAGAGTTGGCCGCGCTGATCGTGCCGTCCAGCACCGACAGCGCCCCGATCATGCCATCGGGAAAGGTCAGCCCGATGGCGTCCAGTTCAGTCAGAAATTCCTCGACCACCGATTTCAGCGTCTCGCGACCGATGTAGCGCATCGCGCTCATATCCTCGATCAGGCCGACCTGCAGCACATCCGGCAGTTCGGCCAGCGACACCTGCACACCTTCGGCGCGCAGCAGGCGTACGACGATGGCCGCCTTCTGCCGTTTGCTGAGCTGTTGCGGCATCGGCATGGCGCCGGGCAGGGGCATTGCCGCCCC
>Ga0316207_10002899_pt1 | contig 16812 bp, 16 predicted proteins | sample 6weekpyrite_MG_FD_204943 | JGI IMG/M metagenome (GOLD analysis project Ga0316207, IMG submission 204943) | Microbial mat bacterial communities from mineral coupon in-situ incubated in ocean water Damariscotta River, Maine, United States -... | ecosystem: Environmental > Aquatic > Marine >...
AGTACACAAATTACAATGGTCATCATAGATTATTTTTACCTTTTTAGTATTTGTTTTAACACTAAAAAAAATCAATAACCAAAAAATTATCTCGACATGAGGTAAATAAGATAGGTTTATACCAATTAAAGAAATAAAGAAAAACACCATCCCCCATATAACCACATACTTTCTACCCCAGGAAAAAAACATTAATGGAATCATCAAAAACTGAAAAACACTTTGCATTACAGTACCAATAACACTCAGTACAAAGAGTGCGTTTGGAATTAACAATTCAATATATCTAGTGACTTCATAATATTTAAATATATAACTATTAGTTAAAGCACTATACAACGTTAGTCCTTGAACCCAATAAGGATCCTTAATATGTAAGATTAGTGCTCCCAAGCTCGTAAATGCGTAAAATAAAAAACCTAAAAAATATGCAACTCTTATACTCTCCTTTGTTGGCCTACCTAAAATATTATACATATATTTAGTTAGTTGAGAATACTTATTTTTTGATTGCATTACCCAAGAATCAAAAGAGCCATATAACCCATGATTCATCAAAAACATCGCCATTAGAAGTTGTGTTAATATATTTGTTCCCAAAGTTCTCGTTCCAGATATACCATCAAACCAATTTATTGCAATAGCTAAAGCTATTGTTACAACAGGAGTTAAGATACCAACAGTAAAAAGTCCTATAATAACCAATAGAACTATACTCTGCATAAATAGCATTCCTGGATTATAAATAGACATTGAATAATAAATCTCCCAATACCTAACAAAAACTATAATACCAAGAAATATTCTTAAAACTGCTGCTTTTTTTAATTCATGTTCAACAGAATAAATTTTTGTAAACTCCGTTGTATCTAAAAGGCTTCTAATCATCACAACCCCCTCAACCTATTACTCGGTACCCGTGACACTTCTGTAGATTGAGTCATATACACCTTATTATCTTCCGTGTCCCCAAGAATTATAGCCCCTGCCCCTATAACATTTGACTTTCCTATTTTAATATGATCCCGAAGAGTTGCATTTACTCCAATAAATGTATTTTCTCCAATTTCTACCCCACCAGAGACAACTACATGCGAGGCAATAAAGCAATGGGCCTTTATTGTAGAATGGTGTCCTATATGATTGCCACTCCATAAGATACAATTATCTCCTATCGTTACAAATGGTTGTATCGTATTGTCCTCAAAAATGAAACAGTTTTCACCAATCTTACTGTTTGAAGCTACTGTCGCATCAGGGCTAATATAGGATATGAATTTATATCCTTTTTCTTTTGCCTCTAAAAACTTCGCTTCTCTTAACTTATTGACTTTTGTATAGCTTAATGGAATGAACATCTTAAATTTAGACGATGGATACACAGAAGCAAGCTCTTCAAAAGCAATTACAGGTAGACCTTCAATCTTGTCTTCTTTAAGATATTCTTTATCAATTGTAAAAGCTACTACCTCATAGTTCTCATCATTTTCTAAATAAAACTTTGCAATTTGAGAAATATCTCCCAAACCAAATATAACTACCTTGTCCATGTTAAGCCTTTCTTACTAAAATAGTAAATTCGTACAAATCATAATCATGTAAAATAGATACATTTCTAGAAAAATTACGTTTGCAATAATCAAACAAAAACATTGGATCTGCATAATACAAATTGTCTTTCATGTACTCTTTATCTGAATATTTAGTCAAGATATTAAAGGAAAAACCTTCCCTTGATTTTTCATTCATTTTTTCAAGTGTTTGTAATATATATGATAGCCAATCAGCTTCACAATGTTGCATTTTTACATTGAAAATTCCACTTGCAACCATATAGTCAACACAATCAATGTTATCCAATATGTCTATATGAAAAAAGAAAGCATTTGACTCTTCACCATATAGTTTTATAGCTTCAGCAATCATTTCACTAGAAAGATCATATCCATAATAGTTAACACCTTTATATCTCTGATTTAAAAACTCAAATAACTTTCCATACCCACAACCTAAATCACCCAAAGAAAATTGATCTTTTTGAGCTATCTTTAGCAATTGTACAAAGCGTAAATATTGGCTTGCTTCGCCATTCCAGTCTACGCCTTCTGGAGTAACTCCATATGTAGATATTTTTTCACTGTAATATTCGCCAATATTCTTATAAATTTCATTCAATTTCTATTCCTTGAAAAATATCAATATAATGAATATTTATATTATCTTTAAAAATATCCATTATCTTATCTTTATGTTGTGGATTCACTAAAAGAATTATATTTATAACTTGTTTTTTTTGAATAAATATTTTCTTTGCCATTTGAGAAGAAATTATATTATCCCCATGGGCAAAATCATCGATATATGTAATAATACATTCTCTTAACTTTGTATACGGCATAACAGTTTTTGCAATTTCTCCATATCCAAAAGCATAACATGATGCTTTACCATATTTTGTAATGACTTCATTGACATTATCCAACATACTTTTAATATTTTCTAAGTTTTTATTTTTTTGAAACTCAAATAAAGGTACATTTATATTTTTACTGTGAGCACAAATATACAATCCTATATTCGAATAAGACCCTTTTCCTAATTCATACGTTAACACTTCAAACCCATGTTTATTAAGTAACTTTTGAAAAATTTCATGTGAAAAATGATAGAGATGGTCCATAAAAAACAAGTCGTAATTAAACTTATCCTGTATAGGCAAAGCAATTACCATACATCCATTTTTGTTCAGAATATTTTTTTGTTTCATTAAAAATAAATCTAGATTTTCAATATGTTCAATGACGCAATAAGAAAGTAATAAGTCATATCTCTCATTATCATCAATTTTTTCGTAGCCAATATTCCTGATCTCACCCTTTTCAGAGGCTTTAGCAGAGGCTTCCAAGCTAGGTTCAATTCCAAACTTATCTTTTATCTTGAACTTATCTAGTAAATGTCCTTGTCCACAGCCTATTTCAAGAAGACTAGAAAATGTCTCATGATCAATCGTTGTAAATAAAGAAGATATCCATTCATAAATAAAGTCGCTTCTTGTTTTTTCAATATCATTATCGATAACTAGAGTATCTATTTTCCGACTAGGAGAATATTCATTTTCATAAAAGTTTTTCCAATCAAAGCCAGCCTTAGTACGTATCGTCCCACACTTTTTACATTCCTCTTTTACCAGAGGGAACTCACTGTTCAAACCATCGCTCATATAACCAGTTTTAAAAGAAAGGACTTCATCATAAGTTCTATTTCCACAAATACTACAAGCTTTAATCAACATATCTACCCAGTCTCTTTTCTCGCCATACAACATCATCTAAAGGTGTTTGAGATGTATATCCAAGAAGTTGCGAAAGAAATGGAGATTCGCTAAACCTTCCATTTAATGCACTTGGAAAATCATAAAACTGTTTCATTATAGGAATTGAGTACATGTGATTAACAGCTCGTCTTATTATATCTGATGAATTGTACCCAGCCCTATGAAACAACATCGAGTCAAAAACAATAACTGAACCAGCTTTAGCTTCTGCCAGTAGTGAATGTTTTTGAATATACTCAGAAGAAGGTAAAACTTCTTTTTTATGTGTATACGGTAGCACAGTTGTCCCCCCTGTTTCATTGTTAAAATCATCTATGCAGAACAGTGCATTAATAGCAAGAGGGTTAGATATAACATAGTTTTGATAGGGGAGATCTCTATGCCAAGAACTTTGATGATGTTCTTCATTTGGTGTATTAATAATAGCATTTTGAAGATTTAATATATAGTAGTCTCCTAAAAAACTTTTTACAATAGATAAAACAAGTTCATTTGTAGCAATATTAATGAAATAGTCATCATATTTCAAGGGCATCCTACACAGATTTTTTTCTTTTATTAGACTAAGGTTATCTATACCAAACTCATTTACTTGCGTCTTATACACCAAGTCTATTTTTTCTCTATACTTGATAAGGTCATCAGAATTTAGGATATTTTCTATAATGGTGAATCCATTATTTTGAATTTCTTCAACATATAATTCTATATTTGATTTACATGTAGTTTGTGATAATTTTCCATAAAATTTATCTTTCATTTATTTCTCACTTCTGCTAGTATTTTCATATGTTTTTTTAATAATTGTATAAGGACGATTTTTAACTTCAATAAAAATCTTCGCTAAGTATATACCTATAACACCCAAAAATAAAATAATCATACCACCAAAGAATGAGATAGAAACCATTACAGAAGTCCATCCATCCACCCCAACATTAAAAAACAACTTGCGAAAAACAAGATAAATTATATAACCCAATGAACCTATTGTAATACTCAAACCAACATTAAAAGCAAGCCATAAAGGTTTAGCAGATGATGCTGTAATTACATTAAACAGTAATCCAAATTTGGCAATCAACGTATAGCTGCTAGGACTATGACTTAGCTTCTTTACAACTGTCTTCATACTGTTAAAACCATTTAAGACAGTTAGAATACTAAAAACAACTTCTTTCTCTTCAAATCGAATTAGTTGCCGAACATAGTTTCGATTCATTAGTCTAATTGTTAAAAAGTTATTTGGAATTTCAATACCACTAAAAAAGTTAAATATCTTATAAAATAATTTTCCACTTAATTTTTCAAATATACCACCTTTGCGGGAATCCTGGACCCCATAAATAACATCAACATCTTTTTCATGATGGAGTTTTTCCCAAAACTCAGTTAACAACTCAGGTTCTTCTTCTAGGTCACAATCAATTAAAAAAACGAATTCACCTTTTGCATTTGCAAGCCCTGTCATAATAGCTTTATGATGTCCAAAATTTCGTGACAAGTCAATTACCTTCACATGCTTGTCTTTCTTATAAAGAGTAATCACTTTCTCAAGAGAGTTATCAGGTGAGCCATCGTTTACAAAAATTATCTCATAATCATCTGTGACTTTCTTCACCTCATTCGTTATACGTTCATAAAACTCATCAATATGTGATGCTGATTTATATAAAGTAGTAACTATCGAAAGCTTCATACATTTTCCTTAAAACTTTTCATAAACTTCACAGCATTGGGACCCTCATTAAAGATTAAATCAAGGACGGTCACTGCATGCTCGAAAGGAGGATATAATTGTGTGTACTCTAAATAGCCATTATACTCCATCCAGCTGACTTTAATATTTTCTTCTTCAAATAAGCTCTCATCTAAGTAACCTTGTGCTGCTGGTCCACTTATGTATTCTGTTGCTTTGCAATCTTTACATAGACCAAGAAGCCGTTCAGTTTTCCCATCAGCAAGATCAAAGTCGCTTGACCATAAGATTTTTGTATTAATATTTAGTATTTCATTAATCGCTAGTATAAATTTATAATTTATAAGACTTAAACTCTCTTCTGAACCGCTCAGATAGAGAGGTTCAAAAATCTCTTTAAAATCGTTAAAGTATTTTGCTTTTGAATAATTTTGCTTTATTATATTCCAATGTTTTTCTGACCAGCTACTATCACTAACCTTTGTGTCTTTAATGGATTGAAAGTATTTCCCCTTTACTTCCACAGGAATAGTAAGCCATCGAGAACCATTCGCCGTCTTAATCTTATTACGATTGCGCCAATCTCTCCGTGTGTATTGCATATCATCATACAGAACAAATTCATCTACCATATTTATAAGATCAAAATAACCCTTCCAGGGAATATAGTTCGATTGAGATATCGCTATTTTTTTTTCCATGGCACACCTCTTCTTATAGTTTCTAGCTTTGTTCTTTCATTGCTACCACTAACATTATACATGTTACCTACTAAACCTGCTAAGATAACACCTTTCATAATAAATTCTCCATATTTTTCTTCCGCAATACTATTGACAATAAAGAAAGTAAAAAAACTAGTATTTCAAAAATAATAAACCATAATCTAGAATCTATTGATATTTGAGTTGACAATTCAAAAGGTAATCCCATAGCTATTAATAAAAAAGCCATGATACCTTCTCGTATTCCTAATCCACCAGGAGAAAATAGAGAAACAATTCCTATAACACTTGCTATAGGGAAAATAAAAGCAACTGAAAATGGAATACTTTGATCTGTTGTAGATAAAATCATTAAATAAAATGCTATTGACCAAATAAACCACATAAGCATTGACACAAGAATAGGTTTAATATTATGATTTATATTAATAGTCGGTATTACTATCTTCTTTTTAAAAACTAATAAAATAAATTTTTCTACTACTTTGTGTAGCCACTTTGTATAAATAAGTAATGTCAAAACGACAAATAATAAGATGTATAATACCTGTAACTTAAAATCCAAAAGCTTTAAAAAAAACAATCCAGATAGTAATCCTGACCAAATTATAATAATCTGAAGATAAAGTGAATAATGTGTTATTGCTTTTGTTGATACATCATAATATTTTTTCAAGTAACTAACAGGTCCTATAATAACCCAAATTTTACCTGGTATATATTTATTAAATATTGTAACAGACTCTGATTCAAATATTATTTGTGGATTCAGAGAATACTCTCTTTTTAACATCAAGTACCACATATATAGGTATAGGAATTGTCCCAACAGTAATAAAACAAATGACAATAAGAGGAAATATGGGTTAACTACATTCGGAAGCTTATATATACCATTTTTCCAGAGGTATAATCCAACAAAAAAAATTGATATATAGATAAGTAGATTACTTAATGTTTTTAACATCTATTTACCCAGTAAGTAGTCTGTTAAACTTTTCAATTTAAAAAATGCTTTTTGTTGTTTTAATTCATGAAAATGTTCAGTATTCCTATATTTTAAAACTTTCGCAGGATTCCCACCCATTATTGCTAATGGAGGAACATCTTTAGTTACGACTGAACCTAAACCGATGATAGCCCCTTCTCCAATAGTAACACCAGGTAAAACAGAAACATTTCTTCCAATCCAAACATAGTTTTCTATTGTTACCTTCTTAAAGATGTTTGTATGATCATATGGTAAACAATCGCCTTCATAGTTATGATTATACGTATACAATGAAAAGTTCGCTGCAATACTACAATGGTCACCTATACTTAAACCACCTTCAGCACGAATAAATGCATTAGACTCAATAGTTATCTCATTTCCAAGTTTAATATTCTCTATACCACTAAAAAATGGAATCCCAATGATCTGTATATTTTTTCCTGTTTTAAAAAAAGACTTTTTTATAAGGAAAAAATATATTTTTCCAATTATAGTATTCGTGCCATAGCGACCTAATGAAAAAGCTTTATTTAAATTCATATTATTTATCAACATATAGTTTAGGAATATTATCTATAACTTCTATTGCTTTTACAAAATCAACTTGAATTGTTTCACAATATTCTTTAATAGTTTCCCACCTTGGCTGATTTTCAATTTCAACAAGTTTTAATGCTTCTTCTCTACTTAATACCCCTTCTCTAATTTGATTACTTCTAAAAGTATCATTTTCAGTGAATCCTGCTACAGTATGATAGATATAATTATAGAATGCAGCTGTACCATCACCAATTCGCCATGTCGTTGTCGTATCAGGGGATGTCTCCCAATTATACTCATTAATTAACACTTCATTCACAGTTTTTTCATCCCACTCTATATAATCAAAAAACTCTATTCTTTTATTAGCTTTTTTATTATAATACTTTGTAAAAGCATCAAATGTATCTAATAAAGATGAATTTATATATGATGGATTTATCATAAAGTTTTTCAAATAATGCCAAATCATGGCGTATTTATTTTTCTTTGTTAGTGCCATAGACAAACCTTCTAAATCAACAGTATTAACATTTGCGAAACCTGTTTTAAAATCTGTTTTTTCTAGGTAGTTTACACTAAACATAAAGCCTTTAGCATTATAATGTTCTTGAACCTCTTGAGCATGGAAAAACATTTGCTTATCTCCAGCAATTATAAGTGGTATCATACCTAGGTCAGGTTTTTTTAACCATGCTTCAACATTCTTATGGACATTATTTCTTTTTTTTCTTAAGTCTGCAGAGACTATAACATGCTCAATCCCCAATTTACCAAGCAATCTAGCTTGATTTCTTCTTCCTAAATCAGTAATCATACCCCAGTCATAACTATATGCAATTGGTTTTATTCCAAGTTCTTTTACTAAATAATGAAGCGCATAGCAACTATCTCTTCCTCCACTGAAAGCGAATATTAGTTCTGTTTTACCTTCACTATTAGTAAGTTCCAATAACTTTTCTTTTAGTTTTTCTTTTCCCATTAAGTTTTGTATTTTATAGTTTTTACAATAATTACATACACCTTCTTTATCAAAAGAGATGAAGGGCATAGTACTTGGTAATATACACTTGGAACATCTTGCAAGGCTCTTCATCTTTTTTTCAGTAATATCGTTATTCTCTAATATGGTCAATTTTTTATTTTTTTGACTCTCAATTGAGATTTTATTTCCATGTATATCATTAATTTTAAAATGTATAAAGTTTTTATCTTGTATGAACAATCCACTTCCAGCTTCTAGATGTTGAATCAACTTTTCATCAAATATTTTTAATTTGGACTGTTCTATATATTTTCTTAAAATATACAGCTCTGAAGCAAAAACAAAGTTGTCTTCATTTTTAACATAATAAATAGATCCATTATCCGTTGCTAACAATAATTGATTATTATCATCTAATAAAGATATATTAGCGTTACCTTCTATTTCTTTAAAAGATTTTTGTATCGATTCAATAATGTTACTACCATCGTCATAGAACTTATTTACCAGTTTAATAAACACTTCTGTATCTAACTTGGATTCAACACTTATATCACCATATTTATTCATAATTTTTGTAATATTTGTAATAATACCATTATGTACACATACTAAGTTTTCTGATTTAACAGGTTGATTGTTTTTATTATCAGCTTGCACACCATTTGTTGCTAGTCTTGAGTGGGCAATAAAGTTAAACTTTTCATTTTGTATATTTTCAATAGAGCTTTTAAAAAATCTTTTAAAATCTTTGGTTTGACTCATTTTATATGCAGGGATGGCTTTTTTATATATATTAATATTTTCATCAACTTGCATAGCAAAACCAGCAGCTTCAACACCTCTTGTTTCTGAAAGCTTATATAATAAAGATATATCTTCCTCTAAATTACCAGTTTTATTATTTATATCACTTTTATTTAATGAAAATCCAAAAATACCACACATTATATAATCCTAATATTCTTCATATAGTTTTTCATTATCTTGCATATCAAACCACATTGCAAATATAAAAGATTGAAAAGAGAATGTTGTTAAAAATATATGTAACATTAAATGACCGTAGGCAATATCGGAGTTTATAAAATATCCCCACCAAAACTTACTTCCTACTGGAATATTAATTAGAAAAGTAAGAAATCCTACAAAATATAAAAGAAATAAAGGATGAAAATCCTTTAATAAATACTTTTTTGTCATTCTTTCAAAAAATAATTTGATCAATAACCAAGAAACTTTCGGAATAACTTTTGAAACTTTCATTTTTGATTCTTCACCAATATGATATACAGGTTTAATAGGTATTTCTGTAATTTTAAAAGAAGCAATATTTAACTTAACTAATAAGTCGTTTGGCATACCATAGCTTTTATATATATCATATATATCTATATTTTCTAAAGCTTCCAAGCTAATGGCTGTATACCCTGTTTGCGTATCAGAAATCCTCCAATACCCAGATGCAATTTTTGTCAAAATTGATAAAACAGAGTTGCCAAAATATCTTATTTTCGGTATAAATTTTTTAGCACTTCTATGGCTTAACCTGTTACCTTTTGCATAATCAACCTTACCGTTAATCACAGGGGCACAGATACTTTCAAGTTCTGCAGGGTCCATCTGTCCATCACCAGCCATTACAGCTGTACAATCTATATGATGATCTCTCGAATATTTATATCCAGAAGCGATTGCAGCTCCAACTCCACCGTTCTTTTGATGAGATATTAAGACTACCTTTGACTTTTTACTTTGAAATATTTCTGATGGTATATAATATTCTTCTTCTTCTTTTCTTATATCTAAGAAAATATTTTCTACTGTATTATAAGGATTATCACTATATTCTAATATTTTTTTTGTAAAATTATTTACCCCATTTATTTCATTATTAATATAATTATTAACAACCGCCTCTGTTTGATCTGTAGATTTGTCATTGACTACAATTATTAAGTCTACAAATTCAGGCATTGTCTTGATCACTTTATCAACCACTTGAAACTCTTCATTGTAACAAGGGATCACTACCGATACTGTTTTATTATTTAACATTACATTTCTCCAATTTACTAGCAATATATTCAATTTCTTCATCATTCAAATAAGGGTTCATTGGTAAGCTAATGATTTCCCTTGATATTATCTCTGAAATAGGAAAAGAACCCTCATTATATCCGAGATATGCAAAACATGCTTGTTGATGTAGTGGCTTTGGATAATGTATTGCTGTAGGAATGCCCTCGTTTTTGAGTTTCTCTTGCACTTTATCACGATTTTTGACCCGAACTGAGTATTGAGCCCAAGATGAAGTAGCATTTTTATCTACAGTTGGCAACACAATATCTTTATTTTTTAAAGTAAGCATATATTTCTTTGCTACTTCTTGTCTTCTAGCTAAATCTTTTTTATAATATTTAAGTTTAACATTGAGTACTGCTGCCTGAAGTGTGTCAAGTCGCCCACCCATTCCAATATATTGATGATAATAGCGACTAGACTGTCCATGTACTCGTAATGACTTCACTTTTTCAGCTAACATATCATCATTAGTAAACACTGCACCTCCATCTCCAAAGCACCCTAGAGGTTTCGCAGGAAAAAATGAAGTTGTTGAGATATCACCAAGGTTTGAATCTGTTTTGTCCTTATAAGTTGAACCAAAAGACTGTGCTCCATCAATAATCACTTTTAGCTTATTTGCATTCGCTATGTTTTGTACAGATTCCATGTCTGCTGGTTGACCATAAAGACTTACCGGCATTATGACCTTTGTCTTTTCTGTAATAGCAGCTTCTATTTTTAAAGGGTCGATATTATATGTTTTTTCATTTATGTCAACAAAGACGGGTTTAGCTCCTAAAAAAGCTATGGCTTCAGCTGTTGCGATAAAAGTAAAAGGTGTTGTGATAATTTCATCTCCAGGCTGAATATCAAGGGCCATCATTGCAAGAAGAAGTGCATCTGTTCCGGAAGAACATGTTATGGCATGTTGAGCACCAGTGAACTCTTCCAACTCATTTTCTAGCTGAGTTATCTCTTCACCCATAATGTAGTTTGATTTATCTAAAACAGCATGAATGGCTATGTCTATTTCTTCTTTATATAATTGATATTGATATTGTAAGTTTGCAAAATCTATTTTCAAGTTATTCCTTCTACTGTACTACTAATTCTTCATTAATAATTTTATATTTATTACCATCAAATTCATCTATGTCTTCATTGTTGTTATTAAACCTTAGTGCATTACCAGCTTTATTAACTCAGCCAATCTGTCTTGCAGGTATACCTCTCATTTTAACTTATAATCCTATTACACAGTTCTAAGTAAAATAATAGTTAGATCGTATTTGAAAGGACATGAGAAAAGTGCCAAATTTTGCTGCAACCTCCAATATCTACATTATCACCTATACATTCAGATTTATGGGTGAAATACTCTACCCTTAGTTAATGACTTTTTTACAAAATGGGTGGTATTCACCTTTTAGGCCAACTGGGTCTAAACGTCTAATCGTTGAAACTGTATTTATTGACCCATAAGCTTCATCAAGACCAAACCCATTACCTTTTAAAATCTCTTCATAAGATCGTGTATGTAAATCGGTAAAACCTCCGCTGAACTCTAACTCTTCACCATCTACAGTTATTGAACGGTAAGTTGTTTGACCTTTTTCCCTTACATCTTCCGGTAAATAATCATAGTTTACAGATAAGAACCATCTTACATTTGCATTTTTAAGTTTGAACATTCCTGCATTTGTATCCGGAGTTTTTAGATTAACAACATTTTCTTCAACATCTCCAAAAATCCAGCATAACATATCATAAAAGTGCACCCCTATATTGGAAGCAATTCCACCTGATTTAGCCTGGTCACCCTTCCATGAGACAAAGTACCATTTTCCTCTTGAAGTAAGATATGTCAAATCAATATCGTAAACTTTATTTGGATTTTCTTCAAGTTCTTTTGTTACTTTTTCTTTTAAAGCAATAATCGACTGATGAAGACGAAGTTGTAAAATATTGTAAACTTTTTTTCCTGTCTCTTTCTCAATCACCTTAAGCTGATCAATGTTCCATGGGTTTAAAACAAGTGGCTTTTCACAGATTGCATCTGCTCCACTTTTGAGAGCAAAACGAATGTGTGAGTCATGCAGATAGTTTGGTGAACAAATAGACATATAGTCAATTCTTTTACCATTTGTTCTGTGCCACTTATCTACAAATCTATCAAAGCGCTCAAATTCTATAAAAAAGTCAGCTTGAGGAAAATTACTATCCATAATGCCAATCCCATCGTAAGGATCTAGTGCAGCAACAAGGTTATTTCCTGTTTCTTTAATTGCTTTCATATGTCTAGGGGCAATATATCCAGCAGCACCCATTAGTGCAAAATTTTTAATACTCATTAATTATAATCTCCCATCTGAATGATCTAATATTGATTTAATATCAAATACAACTTGTTCTTTATTTTGAAACTTTAAAGCTCTATAATCATCATGTGCCACAGCAAGTACAATTGCTTCATAATCATCTATATTCATACTGTCTTCTAGTACAATATTATATTCATGTTTTACTTCATCAGAGTCAGCCCAATAGTCAACTACATCTAGATTACAGCCAAAGTCTTCAAGTTCATTTATAACATCAATCACTCTACTATTTCTTATATCAGGACAGTTTTCTTTAAAAGTTATACCAAGGATAAGGACCTTAGAACCTTCAATTTTATGACCTTTTTTAATCATAAGCTTTATGACTTGGTTAGCGACATAAATACCCATGTTGTCATTTAATCTTCGTCCAGCCAAAATGATTTCAGGGTTATAACCAACTTCTTGAGCTTTGTGAGTTAGATAATAGGGGTCGACACCTATACAATGCCCTCCGACCAAGCCTGGTTTAAATGGTAAAAAATTCCATTTTGTTCCGGCTGCTTCAAGAACGGCATCAGTATCAATCTCTAACTTATTAAATATCATTGACAGTTCATTTACAAAAGCAATATTGATATCTCTTTGTGAATTCTCAATGACCTTCGCTGCCTCGGCAACTTTTATACTTGGAGCTAAATGTGTACCTGCCGTAATAATAGAAGCATATAAGTCATTGACTTTTTTTCCAATTTCCTCAGTGCTTCCACTCGTTACTTTCAAAATCTTAGTTACCGTGTGTTCTTTATCACCGGGATTAATACGTTCTGGAGAATACCCGCAGAAGAAATCAATATTAAATTTCATTCCTGAGACCTTCTCTAGAATAGGCACACACTCTTCTTCCGTTGCACCAGGATATACTGTTGATTCATATATAACGATATCATCTCTGTTCAGTACTTTACCTATAGATTCACTTGCTTTATATAAAGGAGTCAAATCAGGCTTTTTGTGTTTGTCAATGGGCGTTGGAACAGTAACAATGTAAATACTACAATCAGCTATATCTTCAATTACATTAGAAAACCTCATTCCTTGAGTAATAGCTTTTCTAACCTGCTTGTCATTTAATTCAAGGGTTCTATCGTGACCATTTCTTAATTCATCAATTCGCCATTGTGCGATGTCAAATCCAACGACATCATATTTCTCCGAAAATGCATGCGCGAGAGGAAGACCAACATAACCTAGCCCAATGACAGCAATTTTACTTGTTGTCATTTAAAACACCACAAAAGTCTAAATCAGTTCGGATATCTAATCCTTTAAACTCTTTATGAGCGACAAGAAAAGTGACTATATCAGCTTCTTCTAGTGCCGCTTGGTATTCAACTAATACAAATTCTTTTAGTTCTTCAACATTTGGTTCAACAGCCAAGACGTCTAACCCATCAGCCACAAGTTTTCTCGTAATGTACAAGGCCGGTGATTCTCGCAAGTCATCAATGTCTGGCTTAAATGCTAGTCCCATACAAGCAATTTTAGCTTTTCGTCCATTTGTTACTTCAAACTTCAATGCTGCGTTTTTAATTTTCTCTATTGCCCATTCTGTTTTATAAGTATTTACTTCACGGGCAGTACGTATCATCTTTGCATCTTTTCCACCTGCATGCACAATAAACCAAGGATCGACAGCAATACAATGCCCGCCGACACCGGCCCCTGGCTGCAATATGTTTACACGTGGATGACGATTAGCAAGTGCAATAAGCTCCCATACATCAATCTTAAATGTATCACAAAGGATACTCAGTTCATTAGCAAATGCGATGTTAGTGTCACGGAAAGCATTTTCCGTAAGTTTCGCCATTTCTGCTGTTTTTGCATCTGTGGAAAGAACTTCACCTTCGACAAATGTCTTATAAAAGTCCACGGTTTTCTGAGTCGCTTCATCTGTAACACCACCAACTATACGGTCATTTTCTACAAGTTCACGCATGATATGTCCTGGTAAAACACGTTCAGGACAGTGTGCGACAAATAATTTTGATGTATCGACACCTTCACTCTTAAGTACTTCCTCGACCTTATCCGTCGTACCTACCGGTGAAGTTGACTCTAAAATTATAATATTATTTTCTTTTACAAAAGATGCAATCGCTTTTGTTGCAGAAACTATATAATCTATATTTGGAATATAACCCTCATGAAAAGGTGTTGGGACGGCAATAATAAAAACATCTGCTTTTGTTGGAGTTAAAGATGCTTTTAGTTTACCACTATTCACTGCTGCATGAACAAAGGTATCAAGCTCTGGTTCAACTATATGAATTTCGCCACGATTAATTGTATCTATTGTACTTTTTACAACATCAACACCATGTACATTATAACCACGATTTGCTAAAAGTGCTGCTGTTGGAAGACCAATATATCCAAGACCGACAACACATATTTTGTTATATTTCTGATTCATTATTTCCCATTCTTAATATAATTAACTACTTTTTTACAAGCATGTCCATCTCCATAAGGATTACTTGCTTTGCTCATAGACTCATATGTATTTTTATTATCTATAAGCTCTTGAGCTTCTTTAATTATAAGCTCTGTATCTGTGCCAACAAGCTTTACGGTACCTGCATCTAGTGCTTCTGGACGTTCTGTGGTATCTCTCATCACAAGAACAGGCTTACCAAGAGATGGTGCTTCTTCCTGCACACCGCCACTATCAGTAATAATAAAATATGATTTATCCATCATATAAATAAACTGTAAATACTGAAGTGGCTCTATGAGGTAAATATTGTCTATATCACTTAAGAATTTTTTGACTGGTTTTTGTACATTTGGATTTAAATGTACTGGATAAACAATATCAATATCCGAGTTACAAACAGCTATCTCCCTTAATGCGGTACAGATATTAATAAAACCCTGTCCATGATTTTCACGTCTATGTCCAGTAACTAAAATTATTTTTCTATTATTTTGGAACTTATAGTTAAGAGAATAGAGGTCTTCTATGATTTCTTTTTCCAAAAGTTTATTGTACTTAATCTTGTCTAGTGCCAGGAAAAGTGCGTCAATGACTGTATTTCCCGTTATATCTATATTCTTTACATTTACATTTTCTTTTATAAGGTTTTCTTTGCTTATAGCAGTAGGAGCGAAATGATATGATGTTATTTGAGTAGTAAGCTGACGATTAGCTTCTTCAGGCCATGGTGAATACATATCTCCCGTACGTAGACCTGCTTCAATATGTGCAATTTTAATCTGTTGGTAAAATGCAGCCAATGAGGCAGCAAATGTTGTTGAAGTATCACCATGAACAAAAACAATATCAGGCTTAAAATCAATCAGTACATTTTTCATACCCAATAACACATTCGATGTAACATCATAAAGATCTTGTCCTGGTTTCATTAAATTGAGGTCATAATCAGGAGTAATTTCAAAAAGATTTAGTACTTGATCAAGCATATCCCTATGTTGAGCAGTTACACAAACTTTTGTCATAAATTGATCTGAATTTTTTTTAAATTCCTTAACTAGTGGTGCCATTTTTATGGCTTCAGGTCGTGTTCCAAAAACAATTAATATTCTTTTCACTTTCTTTACTTCTCCAAATATCATATTATTTTTTAGAATTCTTGTATCAAAAATTTTATCTTCTATCCACTCAAATTAATCTTTTACTTTTGCTACATAGAATGCATAATGTCTACCATCAATATTATAAACTGTATGACAGACAAAATCTATTTTCTAACGATAATCAAGCAGATAAAATCAAACAAAATATTTTTACATAAGTGAAATTCAAACTTACATCTATAATTAGTATTGATACTTAATATAATTTAATAATTTAATAATTTAATAATTATGAATTTATGTAGATTATACTCGAAGGATTCTTAAATAAGTTTAGTAAATGCTATAATTTAGAATTTTTTTGTAAAAAGAAGAAAAAGTGTTATTTAATTGCTGAGAAAAAATCTCAGCAAGAAGCTACCCGTTACGTTTTTTGATGATTTCTTCAGCAACGTTACGTGGAACTTCTTCATAGTGATCGAATTCCATAGAGTATGTAGCACGACCTTGAGTTGATGAACGAAGGTCAGTTGAATAACCGAAC
>Ga0316207_10002900_pt1 | contig 16808 bp, 18 predicted proteins | sample 6weekpyrite_MG_FD_204943 | JGI IMG/M metagenome (GOLD analysis project Ga0316207, IMG submission 204943) | Microbial mat bacterial communities from mineral coupon in-situ incubated in ocean water Damariscotta River, Maine, United States -... | ecosystem: Environmental > Aquatic > Marine >...
CAAGATAAAGCGGTGCCTGTAACCAGCGGCTCCAGAAGATCATGTTAGCCATAACGGCCATTGACGGGTTGCGTGTTTTGTCGTTCATGTGTTTCTCATTATGAAGTTAAGTTGGTAAACAAATTTGCCAGCATTTCCAGCATGTGGTTTGCATTGTAGATGATAGTGTAATGGTTTTCACTAGTAATGCATTTTAGATAAGCAACATAGACAGGAATGGGAGCTGGGGGGTATTTATTCGGATTTATACGAGAAAAGGCTAAAATTGGCTCAAAATACAGTCCGCCCGGAATATACCTTATAAGTAGTAGAAGACTGTATTTGGAACTTGTTGTAGATTATTTGGTCTGATTCTCTACCAATATTTAGGGTAAGTGCTATTATTAGTGCCATGTTGAAATTTTTGTCACATTTCTGGTTAATTCTGTCGTTGCTGGTTGCCCCTGTGCAATTTGCGTCTGCAGATATGGCTGCGGTCGATCATAGTCAAATGAAATGTGAAATGATGGATATGGGTGGTTCAATGGATCACGATATGCCATCTAATGGTGGCTGTGAATGTCCTGATCAGTGCAAGGTGAGTTGTACCAGTGCCCATATGAGTCTTGCGACTAACACTGCGTTACAAATGACACATGTCAGTTCTTCAATAAAGCTAGTTAGCCGGTCATTCTCTGTTGCCGGCATCGATCAGATTATCGAGTTACGCCCTCCCAGAAAACTCCACGCTTAAGTTGCGCGTGCGCCCTACGTAAATAGGGGCTCGTTGCAGAACTCCGTATTGTTTGTGTACGGAAAGTTTTATGCGATGGAGTTTTATCATGAAGAATTACCTTATATTGCAGCAATGGCTGCATGTTACGAAAATTAAATTTGTGTTGTTGTTGGCCGCGAGTTTCCTGGCTGCGCCAGTGATGGCGGAAGAGTTGTCACTTGCCGAGGCGGAAGGCATTGCCTTGCAAACTGATCCAATGCTTAACCTGATTGATGCGAATGCACAGGCGTTGGATGAAGCAGCGATTGCTGACGGTCAATTACCTGATCCCAAATTGAAATTCAGTTTGTTTAATTTCCCAACCGACACCTTTAGTCGAACGCAGGAACCGATCACACAATTACGTTTTGGTCTACAACAGACAATTCCGCGGGGCGATACGCTTGAGTTGAAATCCAAACGAACCTCGTCTCAGGCAAGTTCAGTACGCGCCAAGAACGATGATGAAGAACTTAAGCTGCGTCGCGATGTACGCAAGTACTGGTTTGAAACATGGTATTGGGTGAAGGCCGAGCAAATTGTTAAAGAAGATATTGAGCTGTTTAAGCAGTTTGTTGATATTACAGAGTCACAATATGCGGCGGGCAAACAGAATCAACAGGATGTGTTGCGTGCCGAATTGGAGAGAGGTCTGCTTGATGATCGTTTAACGCATATTCAGCAACAACAGGAAGCGGCACGTGCCCAATTATCGAAATGGATAGGTTCAGAATCATTACGCAGCCTACCTGTAGAATTACCAGTATTACCCGCTATTCCAACACGTGCGGAAGTTGAAGCATCACTGCCGAATCATCCAGCATTACGTATTTTCCGCTCTAAAATTGATATGAATCGCCATAGTGTCGCGATAGCACGTGAAGCATATAAACCAGCTTATACATTCGGTGTCGATTACGGCGTGCGTGGTGGAAATAATCCTGATGGTAGTGAGCGCGCAGATTTCTTGGCGGCAACAGTTGTTCTTGATCTCCCCATCTTTACTGACAAACGTCAGGATCGTCGTCTTGCCTCTGCGCAGCGTCGTGCCAGCGCAGCACAATTAGAATTGGATGATAAATATAGAGCTATGCAAAGCATGTTGGCTCGTGATCATGTTACCTGGACGAAGCTATCACAACGACTGGATCGCTATCGTAATACTTTAGTTAGACAGGCAGAGGCTAACAGTGAGGCTTCACTATTGGCGTATCAAAATGATGCAACCAATTTTACGACCTTAATGCGCGCCAAGATCACCGAACTGAACACACATTTAAAAGCACTGCGTATCCATACTGATTACGCCAAGGCGCATGCGCGCCTGTTATACCTTGCAGGAGAACAACAATGAACAAGTCGATTAAAAAAATAAGTTTGTTAGCAGCTGCGGTTGCATTAACACTATCTTTAACGGCTTGTGATAGTAGTGACGACATGCCAAAAGAAAGTATGACTGATGGAAAAATGGAAACAGCGCTTGAGCATGCAGGTAAGCATCTTGATCCGAAATATGTGTGTCCTATGCATCCAACAATTCTTCAAGATGAGCCAGGTAGTTGTCCTTTATGTGGTATGGATTTAGTAGAAAAAGAACAAGAGCAACCGAAAGAAAAGAAAATTCTTTATTGGGTTGCACCAATGGATCCAAACTTCCGCCAAGATGGCCCCGGTAAATCTCCTATGGGTATGGATCTAGTTCCATTCTATGAAGAAGGTACTGATGATAATGCCGTAACGATTTCGCCGACCATTGTACAGAATCTAGGTGTCCGTACTGCACAGGTCGAAGTCGGTAAACTATGGAAACGGGTTGATTCCGTTGGCTATGTTGACTTTGATGAAAATCTAATTAGTCATGTTCATTTGCGCACCGAAGGCTGGATAGAAAAACTTGCTGTTAAGTCTGAAGGGGAACGGGTTAAAAAAGGTGAGTTGTTGTTTGAATTGTACTCTCCAACATTAGTGAACGCACAAGATGAGTATCTACAAGCGCTACGTAGTAAGAACCGCCGTCTCATTAGCGCCTCGTATGAACGTCTACGTGCACTTGGTGTTGAGAAAAGCCAAATCAATCGAATTAAAAAGACAGGTAAATCCGAACAGCTCATTAAAGTACGCGCTTCACAAGACGGTATTGTTTCAAAATTAAATGCGCGCGAAGGCATGTTTGTGAAGCCCCGCATGGAAGTCATGACCTTGGCGGATTTATCGACTATCTGGATTCAGGTTGAGATATTTGAACGTGAAGCGGAATGGGTTCAGGTTGGTAAACCGGCGGAAATCACGCTGTCTTATCTGCCGGGTAGAACATGGGAAGGCAAGGTTGAATACGTTTATCCAAGCCTTGACCCGCGTACCCGTACTTTACGTGCACGTTTAAAGTTTGATAACCCAGATGAATCATTGAAGCCAAATATGTTTGCCAATGTCACGATCTTTGGTGGAGCAACACAAGAAATGGTGAGTATTCCTACTGAAGCTCTAATTCGTACCGGTGACAGTGAGCGCGTCATCATTAGTCTTGGTGAAGGTCGGTTTGCCCCGCGTAATGTTGTGAGTGGTATTGAATCGGGTGATCGTATTCAGATTATCGAAGGGCTTAACGACAGTGAATATGTGGTTACTTCATCACAATTCTTACTTGATTCGGAAGCAAGCATTAAAGCGAGTTTAAATCGCATGAGTGAACCCGCGCCTGAAATGGAAATGGCAGCTGATGAAATGAAGGCCGATTCGAAGATGGTAACAGGTAAAGGTGTAGTACGTGATGTGATGGGCGAAGGAAAAATTAATTTGTCACATGATCCGATTCAGGCTTTGGGTTGGCCAAGCATGACCATGGATTTTAAACTTGCCGACGGTGTTTCGACTAAAGATTTGAAGCCAGGTATGGCTGTTGAATTTGATCTCATGGAAAAAGATGATGTCTACATGATTGATTCTATTCGTCCTGCAATGACAATGGATAAGGAAGCAGACCAATGATTTCAAAAATAATAGATTGGTCAATTGAGAACCGTTTTCTAGTTCTATTATTAACCGCGATGATGATCGGATGGGGCGTGTTTGCGGTTAAGCAAACACCTCTTGATGCGATCCCTGATCTTTCCGATGTGCAGGTGATTATTAAAACAACCTACCCGGGCCAAGCACCACAGGTTGTTGAAGATCAAGTAACGTACCCATTAACAACCGCCATGCTATCTGTACCCGGTGCAGTCACTGTGCGGGGCTATTCTTTTTTTGGTGATTCCTATGTTTATATCATCTTTGAGGATGGTACAGATCCATATTGGGCGCGCTCACGGGTGCTGGAATATTTAAGCCAGGTTGAGGCAAGGTTACCGCGACAAGCTCGGCCGGCACTGGGGCCTGATGCAACCGGTGTGGGTTGGATTTATGAATACGCCTTGGTTGATCGCACCGGAAAAAACGATCTTGCACAATTGCGTAGCCTGCAAGATTGGTTCTTGAAATATGAGTTACAAACGGTACCCGGTGTTTCTGAAGTCGCCACTATCGGTGGCATGGTGCGTCAGTACCAAGTGATGCTAAACCCAAACCGGTTACGTGCTTACAATATCCCCTTGTCGAAAGTTAAAAAGGCCGTACAACGGGCCAACCAGGAAGTGGGTGGTTCTGTTATAGAAATGGCGGAAGCGGAATATATGGTGCGCGCGACAGGATATATTACGGGCATCGAGGATTTAGAAGGTGTGCCCTTGGGTATGAATGAACAAGGGACGCCAATTCTATTAAAAGATGTTGCAGATATTCGTGTTGGCCCACAAATGCGCCGTGGTATTGCAGAACTAAATGGTGAGGGTGAAGTAGTCGGCGGCATTATTGTCATGCGTTTTGGCGAAAATGCATTAACCACCATTCAGGGCGTTAAAGATAAATTAAAGCAACTACAAAGCGGTTTACCAGAAGGCGTTGAGATCGTTGAGACCTATGACCGTTCTTCATTGATTAATCGTGCCGTAGATAACTTAAGCTACAAACTTATTGAAGAGTTTATTGTTGTTGCACTGGTTTGTGCTTTGTTCTTATTCCATTTTCGTTCGGCATTGGTTGTTATTTTAAGTTTACCGGTGGGTATTCTTGCAGCCTTTATCATTATGGAATCACAAGGTATCAACGCCAATATTATGTCATTGGGAGGGATTGCGATTGCCATTGGCGCAATGGTCGATGCCGCAATTGTTATGATCGAAAATGTGCATAAACATCTCGAGAAGGAAGAGCTCACCGACAAGAATCGTTGGCAGATTATGAAGCAGGCTTCAGCCGAAGTAGGACCGCCGCTGTTCTTCTCTTTATTGATTATCACATTGAGTTTCTTGCCGGTGTTTACCCTTGAAGCGCAAGAAGGGCGTATGTTTGCTCCATTGGCCTACACCAAGACCTATGCAATGGCAGCAGCAGCCGCCTTGTCGATTACATTGGTACCGGTATTAATGGGTTTATTGATTCGCGGGCATATTACACCCGAACATAAAAACCCGATTAACCGTATTTTGATTTCTGTTTACAGACCGGTTATCAATTTAGTGTTACGTCAACCAATGAAAATCCTGTTAGCGGGTATTGTGGTAACTGTGGTGGGTGTTTGGCCTATTACCCAATTGGGTGGCGAGTTTATGCCAACCCTTGATGAAGGTGATTTACTTTATATGCCTTCTGCATTTCCTGCGGTATCGATTGGTAAGGCGGGTGAAATTTTGCAACAAACCGATAAGCTGATTCGCACTGTGCCTGAAGTTGAATCGGTATTTGGCAAGGTAGGACGCGCTGATACAGCAACCGATCCTGCGCCATTGACGATGATTGAAACCACGATCCGTTTAAAACCTCGCGAAGAGTGGCGCGAAGGTCTGACACTTGAAGGTTTGAAGCAAGAACTTAACAGTATTGTTAAAGTCCCGAGTATGGCAAACACCTGGGATCCACCAATTAAGATCCGTATCGATATGTTATCAACGGGGATTAAAACACCGATTGGTATCAAAGTTGCCGGGCCTGATTTAAATGTGATTCAGGATATCGGTAAACAAATTGAACAAGCCTTAAATCCTGTTCAAGGCACCTCATCAGTTTATGCAGAACGTGTTGCTGGTGGTCGCTATGTAACAGTGGATATTGATCGTGTTGCTAGTGCGCGTCTCGGATTAAACATCATGGATATTCAAGATGTGATCAGTACTGCAGTAGGTGGTTTAAATATCACGCAATCTGTTGAAGGTTTGGAGCGTTATCCTGTGAATATGCGTTATCCACAAGGTACACGTAACTCGCTGGAGAAAATTCGCAACCTACCACTGGTTACACCAATGGGCGCGCATATTCCATTATCGCAAGTCGCAAAAATTGATATTGAAAATGGACCTGCGATGATCAAAAGTGAGAATGCACGTTTGAATGGTTGGATCTATGTATCGATTCAAGATAGGGATATTGCATCTTATGTTGATGAAGCGAAGCAGGTTGTTGCAGAGCAAGTGAAGTTGCCTGCGGGTTATTCGATTGGCTGGTCTGGTCAATACGAGTATTTTGAACGTGCTCTCAAGAAACTCTCTATTGTTGGCCCGCTGACATTGGCAATTATTATGTTGTTGCTTTACCTCAATTTCCGTAATTTTATTGAGGTGTTCATCATCATGGGTACATTACCTGTTGCCTTAGCCGGTGGTGCATGGTTGTTGTATTTCTTAGGTTACAATTTATCAGTCGCTGTTGGGGTTGGGTTTATTGCGCTCTCTGGGGTCGCGGTTGAGATTGGGGTATTAATGTTGGTGTATCTCAACATCGCTTACAAAGCACGCTTCAAGCAGGCGGAAAGTGAAGGTCGTACCATGACGGTTACCGAGCTACATGAATCGGTTGTTGAAGGCGCATTATTACGTGTGCGCCCGATTATGATGACCGTCTCGGCAATTATAGTCGGTCTATTACCTATCATGCTCGGTGGTGGCACTGGTTCAGAAGTGATGAGTCGTATCGCTGCCCCTATGGTCGGTGGCATGGTGACCGCAACCTTACTTACCCTAGTGGTGATTCCAGCAGTGTTTATTGTCTGGAAACGTCGTAGCTTAGACGAGGCGATAGAATGAAACGGCTCATTACTATTTTATTAGTTAGTTTCATGCTGGTGGCGTGTGAGCCGCCAGATGTTGCTAAATTAATGAAACCAGATAAAAAGGTTTCACCAAGTAAAGAACTCGAGACGGTTAAACGGAATTTTAATTCTGAGCAACTTTCTCGTGGCGCAGTATTATTTCAGAATAATTGTGCTGTGTGTCATGGGGAGCAGGGAGAAGGAGCGGAGAATTGGCAGAAGCGTGATAAGGATGGCAAATTTCCTCCACCACCACTGAACGGCACAGGACATACATGGCATCACCCCACAAAAATTCTGAAGTACACAATCAATAATGGAACGGGAAAAATTGGCGGTAATATGCCGGCATTTGCGGGCAAGATCTCTGATACAGAGATTGACGATATCTTGATTTTTATTCAGTCAAAGTGGCCAGTACCACTTTATGATACGTGGTATAAAAATAACCAACGATCAATAAAGGAGAAGAACAAGTAGACCATTATAAACTTGAGATAGATCATGTTTTTAAAATAGAGGTTAACCTAAATTACTTGCATCGTCATTAATGATGTCTTTGGGAAAGTAGATATTAAGTTAAAAAATATTAATTTTTTTTGAACTTTTAAAAGAAGCATTAGTCTTACTTTATGAACGCAATGTGATAAAAGATTGAAGGAAAAATGAAAGCACAAAATAACAACCGTTGGATATACATTTTCATGATCGTGCTAATCGCGTTCATGCCTTTGCGTACGCTGACGGCGAACGTGGACTTCTCTGCAAGTGCTTCATCTATTTCAGCTCATCATACTGAATCACATGCTTCAGAACATGAAAGTTGTAGTATGGACTCTGTTTGTTCTACAGATTGCCAGATTGATGAAACACACTGTAGTAGTGCGTCGTTAGCTATCCCATCATATAATAACGGTTCTGAAGTATCGTACTCATATCAATTGTTGGTGCCTTGCACAGACGATTTGCAAAGTATCGCTAGTAAAAATCTTTTTCGACCTCCTCGATTAAACGCATAAGGTTGGGGCAATACGCATCACTGCGTGACAGGATTATTGCCAACACACCGACCCAGCCCTAGCAGTCATTAAATCCAAAACTGCTCAGACTAAACAATCTGTACCTGACGCTTAAATATAACTTTTGGAATGTTATTCGGGTACATCTATGCGATTTATAAATCCCAAAGCGGGAAACTAGGAGAATTATCATGAAAACTATTTACGCAACAATTTTAGGTTTAACACTCGTAAGTGGCAGTGCATTCGCCGCAGTGAATAACACAATTGCAGATGATGATGCGGCAATTGCTGGCGTTGGTCAAACGGTGGGTGAAATGAATTGCCCAATGCATGCAAAAAATCACGCCGCAAAAACATCAGTTATTGATGATGATGCAGATATTGCTCAGGCAGGAATGAAAGGTGATCATGTTGCACATAGCGCTGATGTTGAAGCAGGTTTATTCCTCGAAAACGATTTGTCTCTTTAAGAGAATATCGATAACTTATTTTAGAATATTAGGAGAATTATCATGAAAACAATTTACGCAACAATTTTAGGTTTAACGCTCGTGAGTGGCAGTGCATTTGCTTCTGTAAACACCACAATTGAAGATGATGACGCGGCAATTACTAACATTGGACAGATTTATATGCCGAATCATAGTCATTCTAACGAACCGGCTGTAAGGGTTAGTGATGATGATGCAAATATTGCTAATACAGGTATGCAGGGTCATCACGTTGCGCATACGTCAGATGTGGAAGCAGAGCTGTTTTTACCTAACGACCTACCTTTGTAAGGTGTAAACAGAGACCGCTGTGGTTCGAAAGAACCACAGCACTTTTTTTTAATTAAAGATTTATAGTTAATATCAAGTGATTTACTATAGGGATTGTTTTATTAGTTATTATATTATTAAGGACACAAATTATGTATGGTTTTTCAGTCACAGTAAACGATGATTTTTCAACAGCAATAACACGAGTAACCGAGGAGTTACAGAAAGAAGGTTTTGGTGTTTTAACCGAGATTGATGTTAAAGCAACTTTAAAAAAGAAACTCGACATCGATAAACGCCCCTATACTATTCTTGGTGCGTGTAATCCTGTATTAGCAAACCAGGCGATTGATGCTGAACCGGATATTGGTTTATTGTTACCGTGTAATGTCTTGGTGCGCGAAGAAGATGATGATTCTGTTACGATTGCATTTATGGATCCAAGTGCAGTATTAACATTAGTGACTCAAGACGGTATTGGAGAACTTGCTGCACAAGTAAAAGAAAAACTTGAACGTGTACGGGATGCATTAAAATAGGTTATGATGGGCATGATGTAGATCGGTGTTTATGGATTTATTGTAAGTACAATTTAAACCTAACGAAATTTATATTATCGCAAGTTTGAGGAGGTGGAAGAATATGGATAAATTTAAAGGCCTGCTTTTCTTGGTGGCTCTTGGTGTACCAGTAATTTCTTTTTCAGCAAGCAATAGTAGCCCCAATGTGGATAAGATGCTGCATGATATGGAATTACACTGGCAACAGGTTATCGCTGAAAAAAACCCATCAAAAAGACAAAGGATGATAAAAGACCACGCAAATATGATGATGGATATTAAAGGTATTAAAAAAAGTTTATCTTCTGAACAGCGTAAAGCAACGCATCACCATAATGTTCTTGAGATGCACCATATGATGATGGAAACGATGGTCAAGTAATTCTATTTTTATCAAATAATAAGGGTAATTATTATGAATTTTCAAAAATGGGGAAACATTCTTCTTGCTACTGTCTTTATGCTGTCCTCAGCTCATTCTTTTGCTGCTGACTTGTCGTGGCATGAAGAATCAAAAAATTATAATGTTTATTTAGGTGTCGTGCCTGCAAGCATGATTAAAAATAAGCCTTCACTAGTTGATCATGACAAATCACTTCATGGTGGAGTGGAAGATATATCCAGTACGGCTCAACATGTTATGGTGACCGTGTATAGAAAAAATGACGCCAAGCGTGTTCTCAATGCCACTGTGATAGCAGAAGTGTCTTCAGGTACATTGCTGGGACGGAAGAAACTGGAAAAGCCATTGGAGAAAATGCTAACCAGTGGCCAGCTCACCTATGCTAATTACTTTGATATGCGCAGTAAGGGAAAATACAAGATTGAAGTAGAAATCTATGAGTCGGATAAAAATGGTAGCGATGAAGTGACCTTTTTTTATGAAAAAGAATGAGTTCAGGTTAGCTCTTATGAGGTGTAAGTATCCTTTTGTAAATAAGGGGTATGATCTGGATCAAGGCGAGTAAGTAGTGACGATGACAGAATGCACCGTATGGGGAATTTGATTTATCCCAAGTGAGGCAATGTGTTACAAAGATTAAGGACAATGCGTAAGATTACTCTTCAAGTATTGATACTCTGGAGTGTCAGTACTGCCTTGCCCGCCATCCAACAATGCTGTGACTTATTATCAGAGAAAACCTTTCATCATGAGACAATCGGAGAGTCAGCAAGCGTGGCTCATTCTAGCCATGACCATGCTGATGATCATGATCATGGTCATGGTCATGGTCATGGTCATGAAGCCAGTTATTCCGAAAGTGAAGAACATTGTGATGACCTGGTGACAGCACATGTTGCACTCACAGAAACCAAGACGACTAGTGCCGAATCAATTAAATTTAATCAACCTGCCATCAATTCTAAAACTTACTATTTTGATGAATATTCACTTGAAACAGTATCTTTTTATTTTGAACACTCCCTGCATCGCTATCAAAAGCGAGAGATCTATCTTCTTACTAGCCGACTAAGAATTTAACAGTCGGTATCTTAGTCCTATATAAATTCTGAAATTTTTATCTAGTTGTATTTAAACTGAGTTGTTTTAGTCACGTACTTCATATGTTGATAGCGATCGCTAAATGATCACTATCAGATTGGAACTATAACGTTGATTTCTACAGGAGGTTGTCACAATGAAAAATCGATTCAATACAAGACAGATCCGCATAATAATGATGGGGACAATGTTAGCGTTATTGTCACCATTTGTTTCCGCTGATGCGGTTTCGGAGTTAAAAAATGAACTGGAACTTCTGAAAAAGCAAATTTCAGATATGCAGCAATTGTTGAAATCACAACAGAAAACAATGGCCAGCAAGAAAGAAGTTGAAGCGGTAAAACAAGAGGTTAAAGGGGTTAAAGAAGTTGCTCGAACAGGAAACGAATGGGGAATTGCAGATTCTGTTGTCCATCTAGCAGGTTATGCGGCTGTAGGTTATACCGATTCAGAGCGCGCAGATGGTGGATTTAATCTGGTTACCTTTAATCCCATATTCCATTATCAGTATAAAGATTTATTTCTACTCGAAGCTGAGTTAGAGATCGAAGTGGGTGATGATGGAGAGACAGAGGTAGAGCTTGAATACGCAACAATAGACTGGATTATTAATGACCATGCAGTGCTTCTGGCGGGTAAGTTTCTTAGTCCGCTTGGACAGTTCCGACAAAATATACATCCTACCTGGGTAAATAAGTTTGCCTCGGCTCCAATTGGATATGGGCATGATCAGGCAGCACCACTAGCAGAAGTTGGCGTTGAGTTGCGGGGTGGATTTAATGTCATGCAAAGTGGCCGTGCAAATTATGCCGTTTATGTTGGTAATGGGCCGCTAATAGAAATTGATGCCGGAGAAGGTGAAATTGAGGCGGTTGAATCAGAAGGTCTGGCGAGTAATGAAGATGGAGAATTAGTCTGGGGTGGTCGCTTAGGTATTTTACCTGTGCCGGGGTTGGAGTTCGGGGTATCGGGTGCCTGGGGGGATGTGGGTCCAGAGGGTGAAGAAAACCTGCTACGTGATTACAGGGCATTCGGTGTTGATGCCGCGTATCAAATCGGATCCGCTTGGGATTTTCGTGGCGAATATATTCGTCAGCGTGTCGGTTCACAGGCAGCCAGTGCGGCACCAGATGCTGCAACTTTTAAAGCATGGTATCTACAGGGGGCCTATAAATTCCTGCCAAGCAAATGGGAAGTTGTTGCGAGATATGGTGACTATGAGAGCCCGCATGCCTCCCAGAATCAGGAGCAATGGGCAATCGGCGCCAACTACTTATTTGCAAGCAATGCGATTGCCAAGTTTGCTTACGAGTTTAATGATGGACTGAAAGGTGCGGCAACGGACGACGACAGATTCCTTATCCAACTTACTTATGGCTTTTAGTAGGAGAATTGATATGAAAATGCAAAAACTAATTGGGATAGGTTTTTTTGGGGCGATTGCCTATAGCGTACTCGTGGTTGGCATTCAGGTTACTCAAATTAATACCGCGGTGGCAGATGAGGTAGTACCAGCAGGTGATATTGGTCGGGGCGCGGGTCTGTGGGCACAAAACTGTGCGCGCTGTCATAACATGCGTGATCCGAAAGAGTTTCGGGATGATCTGTGGAAGCCTATTATGTCGCATATGCGCATTCGTGCCGGTTTAACGGGGCAGGACACACGTGACATTCTGGTTTTCTTACAGGCGAGTAACTAGATATGAGTAAGGCTTGTTATAAGGCAACGTTTATTTTTGTATTGATAGCGATATCACAGCTCTTGCCTGCACAGCAGGCAATGAGTGGTAAGGCGTTGTACGAACAATCTTGCTTGGTTTGCCATGGTGAGGATGGTGATGGTGCGATGCCCGGTGTAGCCGATATGACGGGCAAAAATGGCCCGCTTAAGCAACCAACCAGGGAGCTTATGAAAAGTATTCGTCAAGGTGTGCAAAAAGAAGGCGCTGCAATGGCGATGCCTCCATTAGGTGGTAACCCACAACTGACAGACAGTGATATAGAAAAAATCATTCAATATATGCGTAAACATTTTTAGGCAATATTTTAGTAATAAGGAGAGACTATTATGATGGGTAGGAATATTATTTTAGGTATTAGCATACTACTGGCAATGCCGTCTGCGATCGCAGGAACCACGGTATATATTCCTTTAGGATCCGGTAATCAGGTTATCGCAGTTGATGGGGAGAAGGACACGATTATTGCTAGTTATGATGGTGTTGATAACCCTCATGGCCTGGTCGCAACGCCGGATGGCGAGTATCTGATTGCAGGCAGTTTAAAAGAAACGCGGTTGAAAAAAGGTGATGCCAGGGATACCCCGAACAGTAAGTTATTTCTGATCCATCCTGCACATGGTCATGTCATGTCGACAATCCCGGTGTCAGGTTGGACGCATCACCAGGCTATCACGCCAGATGGGCGTTATGTGATCTCTACACACCCAATTAGGGGTAATGTCAGTGTCGTTGATATGCAAACCAATCAGGTTATTAAAACAGTGAAAACAGGGCCGACACCGAATTATACGTTGGTTACTAAAGACGCTAGTAAAGCCTATGTTAGTAATAGTGGTAATGGAACAATTAGCGAGATCGATATTGCGACATGGTCAGTTACACGCACATTAAAAGCCGGCGCATCACCAGAACACCTGATTTTTTCTGCAGATGAAAAAATCATCTATGTCGCGAATCCACGTGCAGGTAAAGTATCTGTTGTGTCAGTTAAATCAGGTGAAGTGGTGAAAGAGTATGCGATTGGTAAAAGTGTACACGGATTGGATATCAGTGATGATGGCACAACGTTGTTCGTAACCAGTAAGAAGGAAGATAAACTGGTGGCCGTCAATGTTGTCAATGATAAACAGCGTTCGTTGAAACTAACACCTGCGCCTTATCATCTGAATACGATACGTGGTACCGGTAAGGTTTATATTTCCAGTCGTAAATTGCCTATACTTTGGGTCGTTGATCAGAAAAGTCTGGAAATAAAGGGAAAAATAAACTTGCCAGCAGGTGAAGCACATCAAATGGCGATTGTTAAAGATTAATTATAATTAAGAAAGGAAAAAAAATGGATGTCATGATTATTGCTACAAATGGCTGCAGTCATTGTAAAAACTTATCAAAAGAACTTGATGATATAGGTATTGAGCACCGTGTGGTGCACGCAGAAGATGATGTGGAATTGTGCCAGAAATTGGCAATTCGTCATTCGCCAAATCTAGTTGTTGATGGTGAAGTTATTTATCGTCGGCAACCTACGGAGCAAGAATTACGGGATTTTTTTAACAGCTAAATATCAGGAGTAACAGGCGTGTCAGAAAATAAAACAAATAATTTGATTGATCCCGTATGCGGAATGTCGGTGAAGGAAGAAACGGAGCATCATTTTGAATATCAGGGTGAAGAGTATTTGTTTTGTAGTGCATCATGTATGAGTAAATTTAGCTCAAATCCTGAACAGTATATAAAAGGAGAGTCATCCGGAGGATGTTGTGGCGGTCATTCACATAAAGAGGAGAGTGGCGAAACAGATCCTGTTTGTGGAATGAGCGTGACATCTGATTCGGAGCATCATTTTAATTATAAAGATAAAGAAAGGTATTTCTGTAGTGCACATTGCGTGACAAAATTTAAGGCTGATCCTGAGCAATATTTAAATAAGGATTCAAATGCAGTTGTTGAAGTTGCAGAAGGTACCATGTTTACCTGCCCGATGGATCCTGAGATCGTTCAGGAAGGACCTGGTAGTTGCCCAATATGCGGTATGGCACTGGAGCCGATGGGTGCGCCGGCCTTTAATAAAACAGAATATGTCTGCCCCATGCATCCGGAGGTTGTTAGTGATGCACCTGGTTCATGCCCAAAATGTGGTATGGCATTGGAACCTCGTACAGTTGAAGCAGAGGAGGATACAACCGAACTTGATGATATGAGTCGTCGCTTCTGGTATGGCTCTGTGTTGGCTGTTCCTGTCTTTATTCTTGCAATGATTGCTGACTTGGTACCGAGCTGGTTACCGGAAGGGCTATCGTCACAAACTATACAATGGATTGAATTTGTTTTAGCAACACCTGTTGTTTTATGGGCAGGTTGGCCATTCTATGTTCGCGCTGTGCAATCAGTGCGAACCTGGAATTTGAACATGTTTACTTTGATAGGTTTGGGGGTATCAGTGGCGTGGGCATACAGTGTCGTTGCGATGTTAGCCCCACAAATATTTCCACCAGATATGCTTCATAAAGGTGGGACTATCCCTGTTTATTTTGAGGCGGCCGCAGTCATTACTGCGCTGGTATTGCTGGGGCAGGTACTAGAACTGCGTGCACGTTCACGAACCAATGCAGCTATTAAATTGCTATTAGGTTTAGCTCCAAATATTGCACGAATAGTACGGGAAGACGGAACTGAAGAGGATATACCCCTTGAGCATGTTAAAACGGGTGATGTACTGCGGGTTCGTCCAGGTGAAAAAGTTCCTGTAGATGGTGTGACTATCGAAGGTACCAGTAATATTGATGAATCAATGGTGACAGGAGAATCAATTCCTGTAGAGAAAGCGGAGGGCGACAAATTAATTGGTGCAACGATAAATGGCACGGGTAGTTTATTGATGAAAGCTGAAAAAGTCGGCGCGGATACACTGCTCGCACAGATTGTTAATATGGTTGCAGAAGCTCAGCGCTCACGTGCACCTATCCAGAAAATGGCTGATATGGTTTCCGGTTACTTTGTTCCTGTTGTGGTGCTTATCGCTATTAGTGCCTTCTTCGTCTGGTGGTTATGGGGGCCTGAACCTGCTCTTGCTTACGCAGTGGTCAATGCTGTTGCTGTTCTCATTATCGCATGCCCGTGCGCACTAGGTTTAGCAACACCTATTTCAATCATGGTCGGCACTGGCCGTGGTGCGACTGAGGGTGTATTGATTAAAAATGCTGAATCGCTCGAAATCATGGAAAAGGTGGATACCTTAGTTGTTGATAAAACGGGAACGCTTACTGAAGGTAAGCCTAAGTTAGTTTCCGTTACAACTATTGAAGGTGTAGATGAAACGCGAGCCTTGTTGTTAGCTGCAAGTCTTGAACGTGCCAGCGAGCATCCATTGGCAGAATCGATTGTACGTGGAGCAGAAGATCGGGGCATTACATTATTAGCAACGAATGATTTTGGCTCTGTTACCGGTAAAGGTGTGACGGGCAATGTTGATGGCCATGCTGTGGCACTAGGTAATCTAAAATTATTAGAAAGTTTGAACATAGATGCAGGTGATTTGTCAGTAAAGGCTGACTTACAACGTGCCGACGGTCAAACCGTTATGTTCTTCTCTATTGACGGCAAGGCGGCTGGCCTTATCGGTGTTGCTGACCCCATTAAAGATTCAACGCCTGAAGCGATTAGAGAATTGCATAATGAAGGCATTCAGATTGTCATGCTAACGGGTGACAGCCAGAAAACAGCTGAAGCTGTTGCCGGGAAACTTGATATTGATCAGGTGCAGGCAGAAGTATTACCCGAACAAAAAGCAGAAGTTGTTAAACAGTTACAAGCACAGGGTAAGACGGTTGCTATGGCAGGTGATGGCGTCAATGATGCACCTGCATTAGCGCAAGCTCATGTAGGTATCGCAATGGGAACAGGTACAGATGTCGCGATGGAAAGCGCGGGCGTGACTTTAGTAAAAGGTGATTTACGAGGTATTGTTCGTGCACGGCGTTTATCACGCACAACAATGCGTAATATTCGTCAAAATTTATTCTTTGCTTTTGTTTATAACTCAGCAGGTGTCCCGATTGCTGCGGGCGTACTTTATCCAGTGTTTGGTATTTTGTTATCACCCATTATTGCTGCTGCAGCAATGAGCTTTAGTTCTGTGTCTGTAATAACTAATGCATTACGATTACGCAATGCGAAATTATAGTTAATGAGGAGGTTTTATGATGGACGGTTCAACTAGTGGAATGTTTTTTGGCGGAGGTTTTATGTGGATCTTCTGGGTTTTACTTATAGTCCTTATTGTTCTCGGGCTAAAAGGACTTGGTGGCAATGATGGCAATGGCTCTTCAAATAATGATTCAGCTA
>Ga0316207_10002901_pt1 | contig 16807 bp, 14 predicted proteins | sample 6weekpyrite_MG_FD_204943 | JGI IMG/M metagenome (GOLD analysis project Ga0316207, IMG submission 204943) | Microbial mat bacterial communities from mineral coupon in-situ incubated in ocean water Damariscotta River, Maine, United States -... | ecosystem: Environmental > Aquatic > Marine >...
TGTGGTGATCGCCAATGCCCGCTTATCAGAGCGTTCGGCGGCAGGTTACAGGCGATTGAATCCGGTGATCGGCTGGATGTTGAATGAGCTTTCGCTGGTGCTTTGTCAATATAAAAATGATGCGGCACGGTTTGCGTCTTTAGGTATTTCAGAACAAAAAATTCATGTCACCGGCAGTGTTAAGTACGATGTTTCGGTGGATCCGGGAGTGCATGACAAGGGTCGCGAATTGAGGCGAAATTTGCAGGCAGCGCAGCCTGTCTGGATTGCTGCCAGTACTCATGAGGGTGAAGATGAACGCGTGATGAGCGTTCATCGTAAATTAAGAGCTAAGTTCCCGACTGCTGTGTTGATCTTGGTGCCAAGACACCCGGAGCGCTTCGAGAGCGCTTATCGACAAGCCCGGCAGATGGGGTTCAATGTCTATCGGCGTACCGAGTCGGAGTCGATGCCGGCCGATACTGAAGTCTTTGTGGTCGACACTATGGGCGAGTTGTTGGCATTTTACGCCGCTTCTCTTGTGGCCTTTCTAGGGGGTTCGCTGGTCGATGTAGGAGGTCATAATCCGATTGAGCCGGGCGCGCTGGGGCTTCCGATTTTGATGGGGCCGCATGTTTTTAATTTTGAAGCCATCTGTGCTCAGCTGGTGAAGTCTGGAAGCTTGGAAATCGTCGACGATGAACAGGCGCTGCTGGCCGGGTTGACGCGTTTATTCTCCGACCCTCAGTTGGCGCGTGATCGAGGACAAAAAGCCCTCAAAGAAATACAGGCTAGCAAGGGTGCAGTCAAGCGTGTTGTGGCCGATATTGAGCCTTTGCTTGAGGATGTGTGAAGACCTTGAGGCGCTATCGACACTGAGTTCAGAGAAGTATCTTTTTGTTTTAATTGGTAATTGTATCTTTGAAGCCCTGGCTTTCAATATCACAACAATTGAAATACTATGACCTGCTATTATTTTTCAGCGGATATCCGCCAACTAGGAGCTTATATTGAAACGAATCATAGTCTCTGGTCTGATCTGTACCTTTGGTTTTATTTCTCCCGTGACGATGGCAGAAAACCTGATGGACATTTACAAACTGGCGCAGCAGCAAGACCCTCAAATCGCCCTCGCTGAAGATACATTGATGGCAGCAATGGAAGCCAGACCTCAAAGTCTGGCAGGCATTTTACCTTCTATCATCTTCTCGGCTGATGCGTCACGCAATAAACAGAAAACGGTCTACCCTGACTTTCCGAACTTTGACAAAGAGTCGGCGTTTGATAACTCGGGTTATTCGCTTAGCCTGTCTCAACCTTTGTACCGGGCCGCCAATTTTGCCCAGATCGATCAGGCAGATGCCAGTATCGCCCAGGCTGAAGTGGAATACCTGGCGGCCAAGCAAGACTTGCTGATTCGAACCGCAAACGGATACTTTGAGGTGTTGGCGGCGAAAGACAATCTCACCTTCGCACGCGCAGAACAGGAAGCGATTGGCCAGCAACTGGAGCAAGTTAAGCAGCGTTTCGAGGTGGGGCTTAATGCGATCACGGATGTATTGGATGCTCAGGCCCGTTATGACCTGGTGACGGCACAGGTGATAGAAGCGGAGTTTTCATTAGACGATAAGCGGGAGTCCTTACGTGAAATTACCAATCAATATCCAAGTAAACTGGCCCCGCTTAAAACCAAGACGCCTCTGGTCGCGCCAGAGCCTGCCAATATCAGCAAGTGGAATGAAAAAGCCCTGGAGCAGAACCTGGAGCTTCTGGTTAGTCGTTATGCTGCCAAGGTGACGGCTCAGGAAATAAAGCGTCAGAAAGCAGGACACTTGCCGACTTTGGACCTGGTAATGTCGGCACGCAATCGGGACAGTGGTGGGTCTTTTAGCTCTAACTCAAAAGACAGCAGCATAGGCCTGCAATTGGAATTACCTCTTTACCTGGGGGGGGCTGTGTCATCGGCTGTTAATCAAGCCCAGCATAATCATCAAGCTTCTCTGCGAGCGGTGGAACAGGCAAAACGTTCCGCAGAAGCAGTCACTCGAACCGCTTACCGGGGCGTCGTTGCAAATATTACGCGAGTTAAAGCCTTCAAACAGGCGGTAACCTCTAACCAGAGTGCGCTGGATGCCACTGAGGAAGGCTATGAAGTGGGTACCAGAACCAGTGTTGACGTACTCAATGCACGCCGAGAGTTGTTTCTGGCACAACGCGACTATGCGCAATCTCGATATGAGTACACCATGTTAACGTTGGAATTAAAACGGGCGATCGGAGAACTTGCGCCAGAAGATTTGATGTTGGTTAATGAATGGCTGGAGCCGGTAGACTGATGTTTGGATATGATTTCTTTTTGAGCTTTGGCGGCAATCCATGTCGGTAATCAAGCAGCAATACGGCCGACAGGATTTTGAGTTAATCGAGCGAGAGCCCTGTTTTGACGGCTTTTTTAAGCTGGAGCGCTTCCACTTCAAACACAAGTGTTTTGACGGTCGGTGGAGTCGCCGGGTGAGTCGAGAGGTATTTGTGCGTGGTGACGCGACTTGCGTCTTGCCTTATGACCCTGAAGAAGGCACGGTTGTGCTGCTGGAGCAATTCCGTGTCGGCGCGGTACTGGAGCACCAGTCGCCCTGGTTAATAGAGCTGGTCGCGGGTATCAATGATAAAGACGAGTTGCCGGAGCAGGTCGCCAGACGAGAAGCGGTTGAAGAGGCAGGTCTTGAATTGCAAGAGATGATTCGGATTTGTGAGTATCTGGTTTCGCCTGGTGGAACCACTGAAAAAGTGCATTTATATTGTGCCCGGGTTAATAGCCAGAATGTGGGTGGTGTTTATGGACTGCCCGAAGAGGACGAAGATATTAAAGTCCATGTGCTCGCGCTAGAGGATGCCATGGCCATGGTTGAGTCAGGGCACATTAACAATGCGGCGGCGATTATTGCCTTGCAATGGCTGGTTCTGAATCGAAATCGGGTTGAACAGGTATGGCGATGAAGCGATGAAGAAGCGATACATTCCCGATTTGGCGAAGCTAGGTGCGCTTTACGAAGGCAACTATCGACGATTGGTCAAGCTGCTCAATATTATGACAGGCGCTGATCAGGCAGAGTTTAACTTGCACATAGGGAGTGACTTTGTCGGAAAGGTGGCGATTCGTCTGCTGGAGTCCTGTAAGTACACCGACACCTTGATGCTGGAGCAGGTTGCGGCTGCCGGGAAATGGGTCAATAATCCAAAAATGACCGTTCGTTTGTATCATGATGCCTCGGTTGCGGAAGTGATGAGTAGTTGCGGCAATCGGCCTGTGCAGCCGGTGCGAGACTATCCAAACAAGTTCATGCACCACCCTGACGAGAAAGCCCAGCTCAATGCATTTTTGTCAGAATGGCTCAACTTTTGTCTTAAACATGGGTGTTGTGACACGAGTCCGTTTGTCTGCGCCAAACTGTGAAAGTTGTATCAGAAATTTATTTAATCGCCGATATAGTGACCCGTGTGTCTCTAATAATAAAATTTTCATGGTTAGCTACCCAAATCTGAAAAGTTAACTAGCTTTAGACTGTTAAGTTTTTGAATGTACCACCAGAAGTGCATCGATGGTGCGGGAGTGATAACTCGACTGACATACTGACACACGCGTGAGTCATGAGTGGAACAGGATCAGCCTTGGTGTTTTGAAGGCTGCGCAGACAAGAGCCGAACAGAATAATGCCGAGTAAGAAAAGCGCTGAAGACGCTGTATTAAACATTCTTCACATAACGGACTGTCATCTGTCAAAACATGCAGATGGCAAACTTTTGGGAATGAATACCCGTGATAGCCTGGATGCTGTTTTGGCACTCTTGCAAGGCGCGCATTCCAAGCCCGATTATGTTCTGGCGACCGGAGATCTGGCCCAGGACGCCTCGATAGAAGCCTATCAGTATTTTAAATCGCGAATGGCGCAGTTTTCCTGTCCGGTAAGCTGGTTTCCCGGCAACCATGATGCTCGTCCTGCGATGCGTCAGGTTGTCGATGGTGGCCCGGAATTAAACAAAGTCGTCCAGATGGGGGCTTGGCAGTTTGTGTTACTGGACACGCTCGTGGAGGGGAAAGTGCATGGCTGGCTTGAAGAAAGTGAACTGGCAGTGTTGGAGCAAGCGTTAACGGCGCAACCAGATCTACATACCATGGTGTGTCTGCATCATCACCCTGTTGGTATAAACAGCGCCTGGCTCGATAAAATCGGTTTGCATAACCGGGATCAGCTACTGGAAATGACGGATCGCTTCGATAACGTTAGAGCTTTGCTTTGGGGGCATATCCACCAGCAGATAGACGATAGGCGAAATCAGGTAAATCTGTACGCCTCGCCTTCTACCTGTATTCAGTTTTTGCCGAAGTCTGATAAATTTGCCGTAGACGCGCGTGCACCTGGGTATCGTTGGCTGAAGCTCTATCCTGACGGGCATATCGAAACCGAAGTTCATCGAACGGTGGACTTTGAGTTTGAGCTGGACCTGCAGAGTGATGGCTACTAAGCTCTCATTGTGCCCATGTCTTAAAGGTCAAAAAAGGTCAGCTTGAAGCTGGCCTTTTTTGACTCTGGCTGTTGCAGCTAATTTGTTGGCGATCGCCAATTTTCATCAGGGTAGTTTTTTGTTCATTCATTCAGGTAAAATGGCGGGCTTGATTTCGACGGTTTTGGAGTGACGGATCTTGGGTTTAAAAACAGCTTTGTATGATGTGCATCAGCGTTCGGGTGCGAAAATCGTCGATTTTGGTGGCTGGGATATGCCGATACACTATGGCTCTCAGATCGAAGAACACCACGTTGTCAGGCAGACTGCCGGCATGTTTGATGTCTCGCATATGACGGTGATCGATGTTCAGGGCAAACAATCGCGCGCGTATTTGCGCTATTTACTGGCAAATGATGTCGACAAATTAAATGTTATCGGTAAAGCCTTGTACTCCGCCATGTTAAATGAGCAGGGAGGGGTACTGGATGACCTGATTGTTTATCGTATGCCCAAAGATTATCGTGTTGTAGTCAATTGTGCGACGCGAGAGAAGGATCTGGCGTGGATGAATAAACAAGCTGAAGCGTTTGATGTCGAGTTAATAGAGCAGACCGATTTGGCAATGATAGCCATTCAGGGGCCGCAAGCGCTTGATAAAGTGAAACGAGCCAAGCCAGACCAAGTCAGTCTTATTGAGCAGTTGAGCGTGTTTCAGGGGCTTGAAACAGAGGGCTGGATGTTCTGCCGCACCGGCTATACCGGAGAAGATGGTCTTGAGGTGATGGTGCCCTCTGCGGAAGCGGCTGAGTTCTGGCAAGGTCTTGAGCGTGTGGGGGTAAGGCCCTGCGGGCTCGGTGCGCGAGATACCTTGCGCCTTGAGGCAGGAATGAATCTGTATGGTTCCGATATGGATGAAACCGTGACCCCCCTGCAATCCAATATGGCCTGGACCGTGGCGTTTTCGGATGACCGGGACTTTATTGGCAAAGCCGCCCTGCAAGCCCAAAAACAAACTGGTATCCCGAGTAAGCTGGTTGGCCTGGTGTTGGAGCAGCGTGGTATTCTGCGTGGACATCAGCGTGTTGTTTTAAATGATGACAGCGATGCGAGTCATGACCAGAGCGAAGGCGAAATTACCAGTGGCAGCTATTCGCCCACACTTGGCTGTTCCATTGCGTTGGCCCGAGTTCCGCAGCAAACCTCTGAAACCTGCTTGGTGGATATGAGAGGTAAGCTGATACCGGTCTCTGTGGTAAAACCGCCCTTCGTTCGCAATGGGCAAAGAGTTTATAAATCGTAAAACCTAGTTTGAGGAATTTAGAAAATGAGTGATATTCCAGGAGAGTTAAAATATCTGCCTAGCCATGAATGGGCGCGTCTGGAAGAAGATGGTGAAACGGTCACCGTGGGGATAACACATCATGCTCAGGATTTACTGGGTGATGTTGTTTTTGTTGAATTGCCCGAAGTGGGTGGCAGCTTCAATGCTGGGGAAGAGGCGGGCGTGGTTGAGTCGGTTAAAGCTGCTTCGGATATATTTTTCCCGGTGAGCGGTACGGTCACCGAGGTTAATGAAGAACTGGAAGACTCTCCTGAGCTGGTTAATAGTGATCCCTACGATGATGGCTGGTTTTTCAAACTGAAAATCAGCGATGTCGATGAGCTATCGAGCCTGCTTGATGCCGCGGCTTATGCCGAAGTCTGTGAGTCTGAAGCGCATTAGATACACATTTATTTATAGTTGATGACTATATCTTTTCTGCTCTAGCGCGCTTTGGCGCGCTCTTTAAGAGGGTTGTTCATGCCTTTTATTCCTCATACTGATCAAGATGTCCAGAAAATGCTGGCGGTGATTGGTGTCGATTCGATTGATGCGTTATTCGACGAAATCCCGCCTCAGTTACGCGCAAAACCGCTAGTTGGTATTCCCGAGGGTTTAAGCGAAATGGCAATGATGCGCATGATGTCCGATCGCGCCGAGCAAGATGCCGGTGCATTGTGTTTCATCGGCGCCGGTGCCTACGAGCATCATATTCCTGCGGCCGTATGGGACATTGCTTCCAGAGGCGAATTTCTGACGGCCTATACCCCATATCAGGCTGAAGCAAGCCAGGGCACCTTGCAGGTTATCTACGAATATCAATCGATGATCTGTCAGCTAACAGGTTTGGATGTTGCCAATGCCTCTTTGTATGATGGTGCTTCCGGTTTGGCTGAAGCAGTATTGATGGCGGTTCGTGCAAATCGAAAATCAAAGAGCCGAAAAGTGTTACTGGCAGCGAGTCTTCATCCCTTGTATCGAAAGGTCGTCGGCTCGGTTGTTGGCAATCAGCAGATCGAGCTGGAGGACTTGCCGGTCAATGAGGCATCGCTCAGTCTGAACCTGGAGGCTCTCGAATCTTTTGTCGGGCAAGATTATGCCGCACTGGTGATTCAACAGCCAAACTTTTTGGGTTCGATTGAAGATGTGCATGCACTGACAGATTGGGCACAGGCCAACGGCATGTTGGTGATTGGCGTGGTTAACCCCACAGCGCTCGCTTTGCTGGCACCTCCCGGTGAGTGGGGTCGAAATGGTGCCGATATTGCTGTTGGAGAAGGGCAGCCGCTGGGTCTGCCTTTGGCCTCAGGGGGCCCGTATTTTGGTTTTTTGAGCTGCAAACAAAAGCTGGTGCGGCAGATGCCTGGCCGAATAATCGGTCGAACAGAGGACCTGGAGGGTAATGAAGGGTTTACGTTGACCTTGCAGGCGCGTGAGCAGCATATTCGCCGATCGAAGGCGACTTCGAATATTTGTACGAATCAGGGGCTGGCGGTGACGGCGGCGACGATTTACCTATCTCTGCTCGGTAATAAGGGCTTGACGAAAGTGGCGCAAGCAAGCCATCAAAATGCCCACGTATTGGCTAAGAAACTGACGTCTGTTGATGGCGTTAAGCTTCGGTCTTCGACCGCTTTTTTTCATGAGTTTGTGATTGAACTGCCGCTTGATGTTGGTGTGGTACTTGAGCGCATGGCAGAACAGAATGTGTTGGCAGGCTTTGATTTGTCGTCTTTTGATGCTGCCGATCTGAAAAACTGTTTGCTGGTATGTGTGACGGAAGTGAAGACCAAAACAGATTTGGATGTGTTTGTGAGTGCTTTGAAACGTGCGCTGGAACAGGAGGATGCGCAATGCTGATTTTCGATAAGGGCGTTAAAGGGCGGTACGCGCGCGCTCAGGTCACCGATGTTGCCGATGTTGAACTGGAATTGCCCGCCGAGTTGTTACGTTCGAAAGCAGCACAGCTACCGGAGGTATCCGAATTACAGGTGGTGCGGCATTTTACCAATCTGTCGAGAAAAAACTTCTCCATCGATACCCAGTTTTATCCTCTGGGTTCCTGCACCATGAAATACAACCCTAGAGGAGCGCATCGCGCTGCCAGTTTGCCTGGCTTTCTATCCCGGCACCCACTGGCGCCTGAATCGCATAGTCAGGGGTATCTGAGTTGTATTTATGGGCTTCAGGAAATTCTCAAAGAAGTGACGGGGATGGCCGGCATCTCGTTGAGTCCGATGGCCGGTGCCCAGGGAGAATTTGCCGGAGTCGCCATGATCAAGGCGTACCATGATGGCCGAAACGATTTTGCCCGAACCGAAATTATTGTGCCAGAGGCGGCGCATGGTACCAACCCCGCGACTGCGGTGATGTGTGGTTATAAGGTTAAAGAAGTGCCAATTCACGCAGATGGTGATCTCGATATCGATGCCTTGACTGCAGCCGTTGGTCCTCAAACCGCCGGTATCATGATGACTAATCCATCAACCTGTGGTGTGTTTGAAAGACAAGTCGAGCTCATTGCCAAAATCGTTCATGAGGCGGGTGGCTTGCTTTATTATGATGGCGCCAACCTGAATGCCATTCTGGGAACGGTTCGACCGGGCGATATGGGGTTTGATGTCTTGCATATGAATTTGCACAAGACCTTTGCCACTCCTCATGGTGGCGGTGGGCCGGGTTCGGGACCAGTCGCTGTCAGTGAACGCTTGCAACCCTATTTGCCGACACCCATTGTCGGGGTGCGTGATGAGTCTGACGTGCCTGAATATATGTGGCTGGATGAACAGGAATTACCTGATTCAATTGGACGCTTAAGCACCTTTATGGGAAATGCCGGCGTGCTGTTGCGCGCTTATGTGTATGCGGTATTGTTGGGAAAAGAGGGCTTGCATCGAGTGGGTGAATATTCCACCTTGAATGCAAACTATCTGGCGAAGCTGATGTCGAATGCGGGCTTTGAACTGGCGTATAAAGACCGTCGCGCCACACATGAGTTTATTGTGACCTTGCGTCAGCAGTCAAAAGAGCTTGGCGTGACAGCGATGGATTTCGCCAAACGTCTTTTGGATTATGGCTACCATGCACCCACTACTTATTTTCCGCTGCTGGTGCCAGAATGTTTTTTGATCGAACCAACAGAGACTGAAGCGATTGATGAGCTTGAAGGTTTTGTAGACGCCATGAAGGCGATTCAAAAAGAAGCGGAAACGGCGGCCGAGATGGTTAAGGGTGCACCATTTACTCAGCCAGTTCGACGCCTGGACGACGTGAAAGCTGCACGTGAGCTAGATGTTGCCTACCCGGCTGTAAGTCGAGATTGATTGACAGGGTGGATCCGTTTGATCCACTTTGTTGGTTTGGCTCAATATACGCTGATACCCATATCACCGAAGCTTTCTTTCAGGTCTTCAATGTCATAGTTTGAAAGCCCGATATACTCAAGTACGTCGGCTTCGCTATGATCCCACTCGGTATCCGTTTGTTGGTTGCCGAAAACGCGATAATTACCGCAGATATGCTCGGCAATTTTTAAAATTGCCAGCAGGGTTTTCTGCTGTTGGTTGCGACCATCCTTGGAACTGAATATCTGTTTTGTATTGTGGTGTTCTGCAATCACCTGGCAAAGATGCTGAGGCAGGTTCCAGGAGCGTCCTGTGTAATAGCCCACGACGCAATGATTAGTATTAAATTTTTGATTTTCCAGATCAATAACTCGCTTGTAGTCGCTTGAATAGGCTTTTTCCATTATCTCCTGGTAATTTTCAAATTTTTGCATCATTAATGGGATGCCGACATTATGAAACAGCCCGAGAGTGTACGCTTCATCGGGGTTTGGGTAGCCTACATTCTTGGCAACAGTGGCACAGACCATGGCGATATCATTCGCGGTATCCCAGAATCGTGTCAATGCCACGATGTTTTCATCCGACATTTCACCTTTGATCGCGAGACCGTTAAGGATGTTGACGACTGTGTTAATGCCTAGCAGAGATACCGCTTGTTCAATTGAGGTGATTTTATTGGCAAGCCCGAAGAAAGGAGAATTGACAAATTTAAGCATGGTGCCTGCCAGGCCCACATCTTTTGAGATCAACGCCGCAATCCTGGTGATATCTGGCTCGGGCATAATTTGTTCCATTTGCAGATCCACCAAAATCTGTGGTTGAGGCGGAACATGAATGCCGTGCAGAATTTTATCAATTTGTTCGTCAGTGAGTTCTGTTGGCATAGTGACTTCTGATCCTTCTCGATAAAACAGTAAGTGTTAAGTGTAGCTTGTCTAAATGTCTATGCCACTAATCATTTGCCTTGCTATACTCCGCGCCTTGAAGTTGAGGTGACAATATGAGCGGCAAAACATTACGCCTGAATAAGGGCGCAGACAGAAGACTTAAGCAAGGGCATTTGTGGATCTATAGCAATGAGGTGGACATAAAAGCAACGCCGCTCAAATTGTTTGAGCCGGGCGAGCAGGTACAGATTCAAAATAGTAGTGGCCGAGAGATGGGCACGGCTTTTGTCTCACCTGCTTCGCTGATTTGTGGGCGCATGATCAGCCGCAAAAAAACTCAGCAGATGGATCAGTCGCTGTTAACGCATCGGTTAAATATTGCACTTTCTCTGAGAAAGCAGGTTTTTGATCGACCCTTCTATCGCTTGGTATTTGGTGATAGCGATGCTTTGCCGGGTCTGGTGATTGACCGTTTTGATGATGTGCTGGTGGTACAAATCTCGTGTGCCGGAATGGAGACCCTAAAAGGTGAGTTGATTAAGGCGCTCGAAAAAGTCTGCCATCCGCGTACCATCGTGTTTAAAAATGATGGAAAAATGCGAGCCCGGGAAAACTTGGCGTCTTATGTTGAAGTCGGTGCCGGAGAAGAGGTAGAGGAGGCTCGTGTCGAGGAAAATGGCGTGCACTTTATCGTGCCGATTATGTCTGGCCAGAAAACAGGCTGGTTTTATGACCATCGAATGAACCGGGCGCGTTTGAGGCATTACGTGCAGGGCAAACGCGTACTTGACCTCTATAGCTACATTGGAGGTTGGGGCGTTCAAGCGGCGGCTTTTGGTGCTGAATCTGTTACCTGTGTTGATAGCTCTTCGCGTGCCTTGGCCTATGTCGAGCGTAATGCCGCATTAAATGGCGTGGAAGACAAGATGAGCTGCCTTGAAGGTGATGTCATGGATGTGTGCCGCGCATTGAAGGAGGAGGGTCAGCGCTTCGATGTGGTGATCGTCGACCCGCCAGCATTTATTCCTCGCCGCAAAGATCAAAAAGCAGGCGAACAGGCTTATCAGCGCCTTAACCAGCTAGCAATGCGTTTGCTGAGTAAAGATGGTTTGCTGGTGTCAGGTTCTTGTTCGATGCATTTATCCCGTTCGACGCTGGTGAACATTATTCGGGTCACCGGACAGACGCTGGAAAAACAGTTGCAGATCGTTGAGTCTGGTTCGCAAGGGCCGGATCATCCGATTATTCCGGCGATTCCAGAGACTGAATATCTCAAGGCTTTGTTTGTTCGGGTTCTTCCTGCGCAATGATGGCTCTGAGACTGTCAGGAACAGGGTAGCCTGTGCCTGACAATTGTTGAAGCACAGACAATAGCAGCGCTGTTCGTGACGCGATAGAGTCTCGATTCAGGTGTGAAGCCTTGTTCGCCTTTGCGGCACTTTCTGTTTTCAAGGCAGATAATGATGCACTCTCAAGATTAAGCGCATTCAAAATCAAGCGCTCGCTTTGCTTCTGATCCATCGCTAACAGTGTTTGCGTATAAAACCCATCCTCGGATGACCATGCCAAGAGCAGTCGCTTCAGGTCTTCAATTATCATATCTACCAACAACAGGAGATATCTGCTTCGTCGTTCCTCTGGCCTTGGGGGTGCTGAGCTATTTTGCTTGTTTTCGGTGAGACTGGCGAAGCGTGATGAATGGGGTGAGTCAAAAGCAGGGTCTCCATCAAGCATGAATTTCAAAGCATGAAAGCCGATTGCCACATAGCCGGTATCGCTAAATTGATGTTCAGTATTTAAAATTTCGGCGGAAATAGGCAGTTCCGAATAAATGAGCCCGCTGTTAGCGTAGCCTGCCACAGCATCAAGATAGCCGGGAATCATTGGATGTTGATCCAAACGGATGTCAATAGGATGAATGACCTTGGGTGAACTTTGGCTGAGGTCCAGTTGTGGGTGAGTCAGGTCGATATGGCGAAATAGCTGTGTGGTGATATAGCGGTCATGAGTCTGCTTCCACGCAAGTTGGGCTGACACCAGATTTTTTTGCGTTGGCTGCCGGGTAAAATGTGTCACAGTTTCGCTAAGCACCATCGCTCTGTTCAGTAACTGCTCAAAAGATTGCCGGGCTGCGTCCAGAAAAAGGTGGTGTAGATCCTGTGAGGCATTGATGGTTTGCTTTGCTTTGGATGTCTCGAGAGCTTGCGAGCTGGCCTTCGGGGCGGCCTGTTTATCGCAGCTGCTCATCGAATACGTCGTCATCAGCACGAGCGTAAGCTTGAACAACGATTTGAGAATGGAGTCTTTCATACCGGTTTTGGCTGCTCTTCAAACATTGCGCAATGAATGAATGGGCCACTGGTGGGCATCGCAGTAGCTTCTAAGTTCGTCATCAGGATCAATGGCAACAGGGAATTCAACCAGTTTCATTAACGGCAAATCATTGTGTGAATCACTATAAAAATACGCGCCTTCCAAAGAATAAGGGCGTGTGCTAAGCCATTGTTTTAGTCGGCTTATTTTTCCCTCTTTAAAACTGGGAATGCCGGTGACTTTGCCTGTAAACCCATGCTGATTTAACTCTGGCTCTGTGGCGATCAGATGTTCAATGCCAAGTGCTTGAGCGATTGGCTCGGTCACAAAGCGATTTGTTGCGGTGATGATCAGGAGTATATCGTTGTTGTGACGATGCCTTGCAATCAATTGCGCTGCTTTGGGTAGCATCAATGGTTTGATTTTGTCTTCAAAAAAAGCGCGTCGCCACTTATATAAATCATCCAGCGTGTTTCTCGCTAACGGCTCAAGCGCGAAACGCAGATATTCTTCAATCGCCAGGCAGCCATTTTGATAATCCTGATAAAACTTGTCATTTTTTTGTCGGTAGTGTTCGGCATCAACAACGCCTTGTTCGACCAGGTATTCTCCCCAGGCATGATCGCTGTCACCCGCAATAAGCGTGTTATCGAGGTCAAATATAGCCAGAGCCACTGATATTTCTCCGTAACGGTTTGAATTCTGAGCCTTTTGCAAAACTCAATGTGGGATTGCAGATTGCCGCTCACGCATTTTGCAAGAGGTTCTTCTAATTCCAGGGTGAAAAACGCTGTAGCATATCAGATCTGTTTTACGTTGTGATGACGAAGATGAAAGATCCGCACAAAAAGCATTGCGCTAAAGACGTTTGCCGATTGGCGCGATTTCTGGAAGAATGAAGGGAAGATGAACGAATTAAGGAACCAGAGTGATCGATTCTGACGGTTTTAGACTCAATGTCGGAATTATTCTCGCGAATCAATACGATGAGGTTCTTTGGGCTAGGCGAATCGGACAGAATTCCTGGCAGTTCCCACAAGGCGGTATCAAAGTAGATGAGACGCCTGATGCCGCGTTATTTCGTGAGCTGTATGAGGAGGTCGGGTTGCGTGAGTCTGATGTAGACATTGTGAAAACCACAAAGGGTTGGCTGCGATATCGCTTGCCAAAGAAGATGGTTCGCCATAATTCGCACCCGGTATGTGTCGGCCAAAAGCAAAAATGGTATTTGCTGAGGATGTTAAGTGCTGACGCCAGTGTGTCGGTGAATAGCGGTAGTAGCCCAGAGTTTGACAGTTGGAAATGGGTCAGTTATTGGTACCCGTTAGGACAGGTTGTTTCATTTAAGCGAGAAGTATACCGGCGGGCAATGAAAGAATTGTCTTCAGATTTATTTAGGTTGTGATAATGCCTGTTTTGTAACTGAACATTTGTAATTGAACATCATAGCGATAGGAAATTGATGAATGCTTAATATGCTTCGAAGCATTGTACAGGAAGTGAATGCTGCTCCCGATCTAGGGGAGGTGTTGAGTATTATTGTCAATCGGGTCCAAGAGGCGATGAAGACGGAGGGCTGCTCCATCTATCTTCTGGATCCAGACAAGCATCGTTATATTCTGATGGCAACCAAGGGGCTCAACCCGGATGCCGTTGGCAAGGTGAGTCTAGGGTATTCAGAAGGTTTGGTGGGACTGGTTGGTGTGCGAGAAGAGCCTATCAATCTTGAATACGCGCAACGACATGAGCGCTATCGGTATTTTCCTGAGACTGGCGAAGAGCGTTTTGAGAGCTTTTTGGGTGTGCCGATTATTCACCATAAAAAGGTTTTGGGCGTGCTTGTCGTTCAACAGGAAACCAACGCGCGCAAATTTGACGAAGGTGAAGAGGCATTCCTGGTCACGGTATCGGCGCAATTGGCGAGTGTGATTGCGCATAGCGAAGCCACCCGATTTATAGCAGGCCTGTCACCGACAGGGCAAGAGGCTCATGACGTTGGCTTCAAAGGCGTGGCTGGTGCACCGGGCGTTGCGATTGGTCATAGCGTGGTTATTTTTCCGCCTGCTGATCTGGATGCGGTACCCGAGAGAGAGTCCGATGATATTGCTGCCGATATCAAAAGGTTTGAAGCTGCCATAAAATCTGTTCGTAAAGACATTAATCGAGTGGGCAAACACCTTGCCAAGCAATTGCGGCCTGAAGAGCAGGCTTTGTTTGATGTGTATTTGGGAATGTTGGATGACAACGCCTTGGCGGGAGAGGTCACCTCTCAGATTAAAGCTGGGTTGTGCGCACAATACGCCTTAAAAACTGTGATCAAAGATTATGCCCGACACTTTGAAATGATGAGCGATGCCTATCTGAGTGAGCGGGCAGTTGATATCAAAGATCTGGGGCGTCGTATTCTTTCTTATCTTCAGGAAAACGAGAGAAGTGTTCTGACATTTCCAAATAACACGGTACTGGTGAGTGACGAACTGACGGCGACGATGCTTGGAGAGGTGCCGAAAGACAAACTTGTTGGCTTGGTCTCGATCAAAGGGTCCGGGAGTTCTCATGTTGCTATTCTGGCTCGGGCAATGGGTATTCCAACGGTCATGGGCCTGATTGATGTGCCGCTTCGTCAACTAAACAACAAAGAACTCATTATTGACGGCTATAACGGTGAGCTGTTTGCATGTCCTTCGGATGAGCTACGCGCTTTTTATCAAGGTATCGTTGAAGAAGAAAAACAGCAGGACAAGGGTCTGGAAAAAATCAAGAACTTGCCTTGTGAAACCAAAGACGGTCATCGTGTGTGTGCCTGGGTCAATACCGGGCTGATGACCGATGTGGTTCGTTCTTTGAATCAAGGTGCTGAAGGGGTGGGCCTTTATCGCACTGAAGTTCCTTTCATGATTAACGAGCGCTTTCCCAGTGAACAGGAGCAGATGGCCTGTTATCGTGAGCAGCTCGAAGCCTTTGCCCCCAGCAATGTGACGATGCGCACTCTGGATATTGGCGGTGACAAGGCGCTTTCTTACTTTCCGATTACGGAAGAAAATCCTTTTTTGGGCTGGCGAGGGATTCGGGTAACGCTGGATCACCCGGAAATCTTCTTGGTCCAGATGCGGGCGATGCTGAAGGCCAGTGAGGGTTTGGACAACTTGCGTATTATGTTGCCGATGATTTCCAATGTGAATGAGGTCGAAGAGGCCTTGCACCTGATTTATCGTGAATATCATGAAATACGTGCCGAAGGCTTTGATGTCGCCATGCCTCAAGTCGGCGTGATGATTGAAGTACCTGGAGCGGTGTACCAGGTTCGCGAGCTGGCTGAACGCGTCGATTTTCTTTCGGTTGGTTCAAATGACCTGACTCAGTACTTGCTGGCAGTTGATCGTAATAATCCTAGAGTCGCCTCTTTGTACCATTCATTTCACCCGGCAGTGTTGCAGGCGCTTTATAAAATTGCGCAAGATACCAAAGACATGCATGTGCAGTTGAGTATTTGCGGTGAGCTGGCGGGTGATCCAGCTGGAGCGGTACTGTTATTGGCGATGGGGTACGATGCTTTGTCGATGAATGCATCAAACCTGCTGAAAGTTAAATCCGTTATTCGAGGCATTGACATGACTTGGGCGAAACAGCTCCTGGAAAGTGTTTTGCTGCTGGATTCTCCTTATATCATCCAAAGCAGTTTGAATTTGGCTTTAAAAGAGGCCGGCTTTAGTCGTTTCCTGAAACCCAGTAAACTGCTGGAAGATGGTTGAGGGTCAGTTAGGGTGAAAGCTCTAGAATCTGCGTTTATTGTGATACGAGTGATTAAAACGTTATCAATAAGCCTAATCAAGATGAGCTTCGGTGACTCAATTAATAAGAAATACCAAGAGGCGGCATCATGTCCAGGGTAAATCAGAACGATAATAGGCATAAAAACAAACCCAAAAACAAACCCAAAAACAAACCCTCGCTTGGGATCGTATTGGGTGGCGGCGGGCCGCTTGGTGGTATTTATGAAATTGGTGCCTTGCGAGCCTTGGATGAAGCGCTAGATGGACTGGATTTGAATGATCTGGATATCTATGTCGGCGTTAATGCAGGCGCATTTGTCGCTGCAAATCTCGCTAATCAAATGACCCCTGCACAGATGTGTCGTATTTTTGTTCGTAACGAAGCGGATGTTCACCCTTTTCACCCTGAAGTGTTTTATCGACCCGCTTTTTCTGAGTACTTTAACCGTTGTCGAGCCGTTCCAAAGTTACTCTTTGATGCTTGGGTGAATTTTTTAAGAAATCCGAATGATCAAAGCGTGTTGGAATCGCTGACGGTGTTGGCGCAAGCCGTCCCGTCTGGCGTATTTGATAACGAAGGTTTTCACCAGTATTTGTCGCGGTCTTACAGTTCGATTGGTCGAACCAACGATTTTAACCTGCTACGCAAGCGCTTGCTTGTGATCGGAACTGATTTGGAAA
>Ga0316207_10002902_pt1 | contig 16805 bp, 11 predicted proteins | sample 6weekpyrite_MG_FD_204943 | JGI IMG/M metagenome (GOLD analysis project Ga0316207, IMG submission 204943) | Microbial mat bacterial communities from mineral coupon in-situ incubated in ocean water Damariscotta River, Maine, United States -... | ecosystem: Environmental > Aquatic > Marine >...
GATATCATGAATATCTGCACAAAGCGTTTGTACCGGCGTTTGGCTGTTGTCACGTTGTACTATTTTATCCAAACGCTCAATCATTGCCTCAGCATTATCAACTGAAATAATTTCACAGTCTGCCACCGTCAACCTGTGGCGCATCGACAAACTTGCAGCTCCAAGGGAGCAACCTAAGTCATAAAGTCGGGTTTGAGGTCTTGCGTAATGTTCGGCAATAATACCGATAAGATTAATAATGGTTCCATAACCCGGTACCGAGCGATTAATCATATCAGGAAAAACATCCACCACATTTTCATCAAAAACAAAGTCGACAATTTCAGAAAGTGGCGAGGCAAATATATTGTCTTGCGGTGATTTTTTATTCATCTTTCGGGGTTCCTTTTTCCTGCGCTTATCTTAACAGATAAGCGTAAAGAAAAAGGGGGAGAAAATGGCGTAAATTTTAAACTTTAAATTGCGACATCGCTTTCTGCAAGCTCGCTGCAAGCTGGTTTAAGTTAGCACTTTCCTGTGATGCTTCGCCTGCATTACTTACCGACTCATTTGAAGCCTGATTAATTTGATTTAAGCTCACATCAATTTCGTGAGCGACCGAGGTCTGTTGCTCTGCCGCATTTGAAATTTCTAAATTCATTTGGTTAATTGTGTTCACCGCAGAGGTGATTTTTTCTAAGGCTTCCCCCGTTTCACTCGCATGTTCCACACTTTCTTTCGCCTGTGAATGACTTGCGTCCATAACATGAACTGCATCATTAGCACCTGACTGTAAACGTTCAATCATTTTTTGAATCTCTTCGGTCGACTGCTGCGTTCGACTCGCCAGCGTTCTGACTTCATCGGCTACAACAGCAAAGCCACGACCTTGTTCACCGGCACGAGCCGCTTCAATTGCAGCGTTTAATGCCAATAAATTTGTTTGCTCTGCAATACCGCGAATAACATCCAATACCGAACCAATTTCTTCACTGTCTGTCTGGAGTGTTCGAATAACATCATTGGCTCTATCAACTTCATGAGCTAACGAATTAATACTGCTCACCGTTTTTTCAACCACTCTCTTTCCTGAGTTCACATCTGTGTTTGCCTGCTGAGCCGACTCTGCCGCCAGACGCGCATTCGCGGCGACTTCTGTAACCGTCGAGCTCATTTCCGTCATGGCAGTGGCAACCTGTTCGATTTGTCCCTGTTGCTGCATGGCACTTTCGCTGCTTGATGATGAAAGGGTATTCAAATGTGAAGCCACATTAACGAGGTTTGACGAGTCATTAATAACCTGCCGCATAATCGTTTGCAGCTTTTCAATAAAGGTATTGAATATTTTACCTAAAACATCGATACCATCCGAGCCCTTCACTTCGATCCGTCGCTGTAAGTCACCATCCCCTGTTGCAACGCTATCAAACATTTTAGCCAGTCCAGCCAGACGTCGTCTGATCATATAAAGAAAAAGAAAATAGACAATAACCACAACGCCTGCAGAAGCCATAAACATAAGCCCGATAACTTTCATCGAAATAATATCAAACGCACTATCCATTTTTTTCAATATTTCAGCCCTTACCGCAGGCTGCCGGATATCGGTTGTTACTTCTTCGTAAAGACGCTCTTTTGTACCGTGACTTTGACTTAAAATAACCGCAGCACAAACCAGGAAAATAAAAGTTAAAATAGCACTCAAAGAAATGGCAAATTTTGTTGCCAGACGCAACTTAGAAAATAAACTGAACATAAAAACTCCGCATAAAACACACTGCAACAATTGTTATATCGGATAAATTTGAAATAACTAAATAGCAAAATGCCTTTTTAGGTTTTTTTTTATCTGATATAGTCTGTTCTCCCTACTTTTTAGCCAACTATTAAAGGCCTTTCCATGCAAATCAGCAAAAATAGCGTCGTTACGCTTAATTACACCCTTAAAAACGATCAGGGTGAAACTCTTGATGAGTCCCACGATGACAGCTTTCTTTATTTACACGGCTCAGGCGGTATTATTCCTGGTCTCGAAGGCCAGCTAGAGGGCAAGGCCGTGGGTGAAGAATTTAGTGCCCACATCGAACCCGCCGATGGATATGGCGAACGCGATGACTCGATGGTTCAGGTTGTACCCCGCGATATGTTCGACAAAGAACATCCTATCGAAGAAGGCATACAATTTCATGCTGAAAGCCCGGAAGGGGATATGCTTACGGTAACAGTGACCAAAATTGAAGGCGATGATATTACCGTTGATGGCAACCACCCACTCGCAGGTATTGCCTTAAACTTTGATATTAAGATTGCTGCGATCCGCGAAGCATCGACAGAAGAGATTGAGCACGGCCATGTGCACGGTCCCGATGGTCACCACCATCACTAATAAACAAAGGGAGTTGATACTTAACATCGATCAGTTAAGGGAATAAGAGAGTTCCCCCCCCCCTCAGGGAGGGTGAATAAAGTTAACTTTTCAGGTGAACGACATTTAAGCACCGGCTCTCTTTATTTATTACATAAAATAAGATTGCCCGCCAATCCCGTTGTCTTTGGCGAAACTCATTAAATCTTCAAAATCAAACTGGCTCAAACCAAGCTCCTCCAATACCGCATCTCCAACCAGTTCCCACTCGGCATCATGCTCATTATTGCCAATGATTCGGGATAAACCCGCCAGATGCTCAGCCACTTTTAACACCGATAAATAGGCTTTTTCGTCGGGAGAAGTTTTATCGTAATTTAAAAAAATCTGTTGCACATTATGGTGTTCCGAAATCACCTTACATAACAGCAATGGCAGTTTCCACGACTTCGCCGCGTAAAAACTCAAAACAGCATGGTTCGTTTTACAACGAATATTTTCAGTATCGACAATTCTGTCTTCCTTAAGCATATAAGATTCAACCAATATTTCAGGATAATCGCTAAACCGCTGCATCATAAGAGGGATGCCTGCATTGTGGAATAGACCCAGCATATACGCCATATCAGGATCAACAACTCCATAGCGTGTTGAAATCATATGACAAGCACGTGCAACATCCGTTGCCGAGTCCCAGAAATGACTCATTGATTTTTTCACCTCATCAGAAATACTGTCATCGCAAGACATGCTGTCACGTAAATACAACGTATTTACGATGTTCGCGATAGTCGTCATCCCCAGCATCATGACGGCCTGAGAAATAGAAGAGATATCTCTATTGCCATAAAAAGGCGAATTTAACGTCTTTAATACGCCCCCTGCTAATCCAGGATCCTTGCTTATCATCGATGCCATTTCATTTAAGTCAGGATCGGGCATTGCCATTTCCATTTGTAAATCAGCAATAATTTGTGGTGGAGACGGTATAACAATTCCCTTTAAAACCGTTTCAATATTTTCTTGAGTTACCGCGGTTTCTGCATTCATTATTTTTCTCACTCTGCCCAATTATTTGAAAAATCACTCAGGTTTAATATCGACAAATGCCGGTGAAACTTAATAAAAATAACTAAAATTTATTTATTTGACTAAGCCTTGAAATATAGATATTTATTAATATCTTAGGGTAGGAACCTGATAGTATTTAATAAATATATTTCGTAACTTATGTACATATTGAAAGATTTTTTTAACTCATCTAGGATATAACTTCTCTGGGATATAATGCCTCTGGGATATAATGCGGATAAGCATTTCTACAAACGATAAAGCAGCTAAATTATGACCGTTAAACTCAGTAAAAAAGAAAATGAGCTCTTTTATGTCGAAGACTCCAAAATTCATGGCAAAGGTTTATTTGCCCGTTGCGATATTAAAAAAGGCACCTACCTTGGCGAATATTTAGGGCCTGAAACAACCGAAAATGGTATGCATGTTTTGTGGACAGAGGATGAAAATGGCGAATGGCTCGGCCGGGACGGCAAAAATGCGCTGCGCTATTTAAATCACAACACAAAACCTTGTGCTGAATTTGATGATTACGCATTATTTGCGCTCAAAAATATTAAACCAGATCAAGAAATCACGATTGATTATGGAGAAGAGCCTTAAAGGAGCTTTCCTCCCAGCCTTTAAGCCGGAGCACATAACAAACGCTAAAATGACTCCGGTTTAATGCGCATTTCCTCTATAATCTCCCACCCATGACAGACCCCAGTAAACAGCTAAAACCTCTCATTAAGCAGTGCATGCTGGCCGATCGCTTTCACTTTAGTAAAAGACTCAAAACGCTTGCTAAAACGAAAAACATCAACAAGCAAAAAGAATTAGAACAACAAATTAGTCACTCCATACGGCTCGCTGAAGCACGGCACAAGGCTAAGCCGGTTCCGACATTTCCAGCTAACTTACCCATCAATGCACGGCAGGATGAAATCAGTAAAGCCATTGAAGAAAACCAGGTCATTATTCTTTGTGGTGAAACCGGCTCGGGTAAAACAACCCAGTTACCGAAATTGTGTTTAAAAATAGGCAGAGGTACCTTTGGCACCATTGGGCACACCCAACCCAGGCGTATAGCCGCGCGCAGTGTTGCGACGCGCATTGCCGAGGAGTTAAATACTGAATTAGGAACAAGTGTCGGTTTTAAAATTCGCTTTGCCGATAAATCGGATAAACAGTCACACATTAAAGTCATGACCGACGGGATATTACTGGCCGAAATACAAAATGATCCCTTCTTACAAAACTACGATACGCTTATTATTGACGAAGCCCATGAACGCAGCCTGAATATCGATTTTCTTTTAGGCTACTTAAAACAACTTTTACCCAAACGCCCGGATCTTAAAGTTATTATTACCTCGGCAACGATTGACCCCGAGCGCTTCGCTAAACACTTTGCTAATGCACCGATTATTGAAGTCTCAGGCCGAACCTATCCGGTTGAAGTCCGTTATCGTCCACTTAGTTCTGATGAAGACAATTCAAAAGCCGATCAACAACAAGCCATTTTAAATGCAATCGATGAGTTAAGTCACGAGGGCAGCGGTGACGTCTTGATATTTCTTAGCGGCGAACGACAAATTCGCGAAGCCTCTGACTTTTTACGCAAACAGTTAGACAATAAAACTGAAGTCATTCCCCTGTTCTCGCGCTTAAGCAATGCTGAACAACAAAAGGTGTTTAAATCCAGCCCACACCGCCGCATTATTCTCGCAACCAATGTCGCAGAAACTTCTCTCACGATACCGGGTATTCAATATGTCATCGACACCGGTTTAGCGCGAATCAGTCGTTATAGTTATCGCACCAAGGTACAACGCTTACCCATTGAAAAGGTTTCGCAGGCAAGCGCCAATCAACGCAAAGGACGTTGCGGCCGAACCAGTGATGGTATTTGTATTCGTTTATACGAGGAAGACGACTTTAATAATCGTCCGGTTTTTACCGATGCAGAAATTCTACGCACCAATCTTGCCAGCGTTATATTGCAAATGCATAACATCCGTTTAGGCCACATTGATAAATTTCCCTTTATCGATAAACCCGACGCGCGTTTAATCAAAGATGGCTATCAGTTGCTTGATGAACTGCAAGCAATGAATAAACAAAAAATCACACCGGTTGGTAAAGTGCTTTCACGCTTCCCAATTGAACCACGTTACGCACGCATGCTCATTGCTGCACGAGAAAATTCCTGTGTAAATGAAATTCTTATTATTGTCAGTGCATTGAGTGTGCAGGATCCGCGTGAACGTCCACTGGACAAACAGCAGGCCGCCGATCAGGCGCACTCACAATTTAAAGATGATAAATCAGACTTTATTGCTTTTATTAATTTATGGAATTTTTTTCAGAAACAACGTCAGGCATTATCACAAAACAAACTGCGCAAACTATGTAAAAAAAGTTTCTTATCCTATAACCGCATGATGGAATGGCGCGACATTCACAGCCAACTGCTTAAACAATGTAAAGACATTAATTATAAAATCAATAGCACTGTCGCAGGTTACGATGCTATCCACCAATCAATATTAAGCGGACTGTTAAGTCATGCAGGTTGTAAAAATGATGAAGGTGAATACCAGGGAGCACGCAACAGCCAGTTTTCTATTTTTCCCGGTTCAAGTTTAAGAAAGAAAAAACCGCAATGGATCATGGCAGCAGAAATGTTGGAAACGCAAAAACATTATGCCTTAATCGTTGCACAAATTGAGCCGCAGTGGTTAGAAAAACAGGCACAACATTTAATTAAAAAATCCTATTTCGAAGCCCATTGGGAAAAAAAACCTGCACAAATTGCTGCTTATGAAAAATCGACCTTATACGGTTTAGTTATTAACCCGCGTAAACGTATTAACTACGGCCCTATCGACCCTGAGTTTTCACGCGAGCTCTTTATTCGCGGCGCTTTTGTTAATCGTGAATACTCAAACCACGCCCGTTTTTTTCAGCATAATGAACAACTTTTTTCAGAAATAGAAAAGCTGGAACACCAGTCACGTCGACAAGATGTCCTGGTAGAAGATGAAGTCGTCTACCAGTTTTATGATGAGCGTATCCCAAAGGGTATTTACAGCAGTAAAACTTTTGATACATGGCGCAAACAAGCCGAAAAAGAAAATGCCGGCTTATTATTTCTCAGCCGCGACTACCTTATGCAACACAGTGCAGGAGAAATAACCGAAGAACAATACCCAAAGAAATTAACAGTGAACCAAACCTCGTTACCCCTTTCCTATCATTTTGATCCAAGCTGTGATGATGATGGAGTCACGCTTATGGTTCCACTCACATTGTTAAATACCTTACGACCTGTTCAATTTGAATGGTTGATTCCTGCATTGTTACGCGAAAAGATCATACAGCTTATCAAAACGTTACCAAAGGCTCTCAGAACAAACTTTGTGCCGGTACCACAATATGCTGATGCCTGCCTTGATGCGATTAATGATAAATCACATTCATTACTGCAAACGGTTAGCCATCACCTCACCCGTATGTCTGGTATTGTCATTCCTGATGATGCATGGCAACCGGACAGTCTTGAACCCCATTTCTTTATGAACTTTAATGTTCTGGATAAAAACAACAAAACAATCGCATCAGGTCGTGATTTAGTCCGGTTACAACAACAACTCAGCCAGGAAGTATCGCAACAATTCAATAAGGAAATTAAGTGGGATATAGAAGAAAAGGGTTTAACAAGCTGGAGCTTTACTGAGTTACCTGAAGTTATTAACAAAACAGTAAACAAACTTAATATTCAGGGTTATCCTGCCTTGCAAGATGACGATGACAGCGTATCAATAGTCATTCTCGACACACAAGAGCAAGCCAACTTAATTCATCATGATGGGTTAAAACGCTTGTACTCATTGTCGTTAAAACAGCAAATTAAATACTTACAAAAAAATCTTCCCGGTATTCAGAAAATGTGCATGAATTACAACGGCATCGGCAGCTGTGATGATTTGAAACGGGACATTGTCCATGCCAGTATTGAACAAAGTTTCTTTTTCAATAATGCCATCATTCGCGATAAAGAAAGCTTTGAAGAACGTCTGCAACACGGCAGCAGCGAACTGGTTAATAACGCCAATGAATTATGTCGCCGCCTTGCTAACGCGTTAGAGATACAACGCGAACTGAAAAAACAAATAAAAAAAATGACGAAACCCAACTGGCTCACCAGCATTCAGGATATTCAGTCACAGCTTGAGCATTTAATTTATGAAGATTTTATTTATTACACGCCGGTCGAATACCTGAATCATTACCCGCGTTACATAAAAGGCATGCAACAGCGTTTAGATAAACTGCAACAAAATGCCGAACGTGATAAAAAAACGACCCAGCTTATCTCCCCCTATTGGGATAAAATGGTCGAACACAATAATGAACTTTATGAGCAGCCTGCATTTGCACTTTATCGATGGATGTTAGAAGAATTTAGAATTTCTCTCTTTGCGCAAAACCTGAAAACACAAATGCCGGTTTCAGAAAAACGTTTAGAAAAGCAATGGCAGGAAGTGAGAAAACTTTTTTAAATATCGCAGTGAGGTAAGGTTCCCATGTAATTTCATGTTAATATCTCTCAAGGCTAATTTTTTAGCCATTGACGAGCTAACTAATCATCATGAGAATTCAAACACCACTATCATTTGTGCAGATTATGCTCGCCGCGCGTGAAGAAGCACGCAGGTTAAATCATACCCACCTTGGTGTTGATCATCTTTTTATGGCACTTTGCAGACTGGACGGGGTAACTGAGCATTTATTGCGTTATCACGGACTTAACCCAAGAATGCTACGCCAAACAATCAGAAACGCAACCAAGAAAAGGTTTTCCACATCGAAACGGCCTGGTCTTCACTACACACAAAGGTTGCGTAATATATTAAAGCCCCTTAACCCCAAAGCTGCCGAAGAAATGACTGCGGACATTTCTGAAATTGATCTTTTTAGAGCAATCATCCGTGAAGGTGAGAGTTTTCCCATCAGACTATTGCGTGAACAAGGTATTAAACTGGATGAGAACTTTACCTCCGCAGAAACAGTGCAGGCGGCCTTGGTTGTTGAAAACACTCCCTTCCCTGCTGATCCTGTAGAAGATCTGGATACCCATGGCGAGAAAATTCCAGACATACCGATTAAAGATCGTATGCAAGTGGCAGATAATGAACTATATAAGCAAGATGAATTTAAAGAATTACTGAACTTTGGCCGCGACCTGACTGATTTGGCAAGACAAGGAAAGCTCGGCGAAATTATCGGCCGTGATGTTGAGGTTCGTCATCTTGAACAAGTATTACTAAGAGCAACAAAAAGTAATCCCGTTCTCATTGGCGAAGCAGGTGTAGGTAAAACAGCCATTATTGAAAAGCTGGCGATACTGGTTGCGAATAACCAGGTTATCCCGGAGTTGCAAGGTGTCCATATAATCGAAATTAACATGACCCTCGCAACTGCAGGCACAAAATTTCGAGGTGATCTGGAAGAGAATTTTGTAAGAATAATTAAAGCTGCACAAAAGTTTAAAAATATAATATTGGCCATTGATGAAATACATACCATCGCAGGCAATGGTATTGCAGAAGGCGGCATTAATATTTCAAATATTCTTAAACCCGCGCTAGGCCGTGGCGATATCCGTTTAATCGGTGCTACGACGCTGGATGAATACCGTAAATATATTGAAAGTGATACTGCTCTTGAACGCAGATTTCAGCCCATCATTATTACCGAGCCTTCCGCCGATGAAACGACTGAAATACTCACCGGTATAAAGCAACATTTTCAGCAGCATCACGGTGTGATTATTGATGCTACGGCAATAGATGCAGCAGTTGAACTCGCGGTTCGTTTTCTTCCTGACAGAAGACTGCCTGACAAGGCCATTGATTTACTCGATGAAGCCTGTGCCTATGCGCGAATAAGAGATAAAAATTATGCTCAAGACAACGCTTCACTAGAGTTACTCACGATCAGTGCGGCTGAGGTCGCGAATGTTCTGAAAGAATGGACCGGGCTTCCGGTAACCGAACTCACATGTCAGCAGCGCGAACGGTTAAAAATGATGCCTGCAAAGCTGGCGGAAAGAGTCATCGGACAGGAGCAGGCAATACAGATCCTGACACGAAGTCTGGAAGCCGCGTTAACGGGTTTACGCTACAAAAACAGACCCATGGCCGTTTTATTGTTTGTCGGACCGACCGGGGTTGGTAAAACCGAACTGGCCAAAGCACTAGCTGACTATATGTTTGGTTCAGAAAAGGAAATGATCCGAATCGATATGTCGGAGTATCAGGAGCGACATAATGTTGCGAAGCTTATCGGTGCGCCGCCAGGTTACATCGGCTATACCGAGGCAGGCATGTTGACCGAAAGATTGCGGAAAAAGCCCTATTCAATCGTTTTGCTGGATGAAGTGGAAAAAGCACACCCGGATGTTTTCGACCTCTTTTTGCAGTTATTCGATGATGGAAGATTGACTGATGCACATGGCAAGACGGTCTACGGAAGCGATGCGATTTTTATCATGACATCAAATCTTGGTTCTTATCTTTATGAAGACGAGTACAGCACCGGTGCTACATCTCAAACAAAGACGGTAGAAAACGAAGAGATCTTGCGTGAATGTAAAAACTTTTTCAAGCCAGAATTTATTAACCGCATAGACGAGATTGTCTATTTAAAGCCATTATCAAAAGGGACTCTGGAAAAAATCGTTTTGATGATGACAGAATCACTTAATGCGAAATTATCAAAGAAAAGTATCCAAATATCCTTGTCACCAGAACTTATCACCCACATTGTAGAAAAAGGGTTTCATCCCATGTATGGCGCCAGACCATTGCGCCGCGCCTTTGAACGTTTACTGGTACAACCACTGGCACACAAGATGGTTAACGGGGATTTTGTTTTAGGTGGTCAACTTAAGGCATCCTTAGTAAAGGATGAAGTTCTTATAAACGAGTTGAAGAAGAAATAGGTATTACACTTTTTACTTATTACACAAGACTTAAAAACACAAATGCCGGTTTCAGAAAAACGTTTAGTAAAAAGGTGGAGTGACATAAAACCTATACTAAAATAGAACATTGAAAAAGCAATGAGTTTTGTGTAGGTTTAGAACAGTAAGATGAATGATTTTTAAAAAACAATGCAATGAAAATATTTTACTGTAGTATTGCCTGGTTATTTGTTTTGTTGGCAGCTATTGGCACCCTGTTACCCGTTATGCCAACAACACCTTTTCTGCTATTAGCATTATGGGCCTTTTCCAACTGCTCACAACGCTTTCATAACTTAATATATAATCACAAGATATTTGGCCCAACAATACAACGCTGGCATAAATATCACGTCATTTCTGTTTATGCGAAAACACTCTCTGTTTCCATGATGAGCATAAGCCTGATAATGATTCTCTTTTTTACCGACTACCATTACAGCTTCAAGGTAATCACTTTTATTATTATGGTTTATGGTGCTTACTTTGTTTTAAGCAAACCCTCGAAACCACCCACAAATAAATCGTAAAATAGATAGAGGTTTAAGCCGTGACATAATGCCTGCGTGGGTGCGGTTGATTCTTAAATACTTTCAAGCTCGGTTGCGAGCCATCACTATGACCTTACTTTTGTAGAGATATCGATAAGATAAGTCAAATTATATTAAAGCATGTTGTTATCGGGTTCGATATACTATCTATAACGATAGCGTATTTAACTATTTTTAGGAGCAAGCATGAAAGCATCGGACTTATTTATTAAAGCACTGGAAGCTGAGGGTGTAGAATATATTTTTGGTATCCCCGGTGAAGAAAACCTCGACCTGCTTAATTCACTCAAGGACTCCAGCATTAAACTCATTCTTACACGACATGAACAGGCAGCCGGTTTTATGGCTGCAACCTATGGCCGATTAACCGGTAAAGCCGGTGTCTGTCTTTCGACTCTTGGACCCGGCGCAACAAACTTTGTAACAGCCGCAGCTTATGCACAACTTGGCGGCATGCCGATGTTGATGATCACCGGGCAAAAACCAATTAAATCGAGCAAACAAGGCCAATTTCAAATTGTTGATATTGTCGACATGATGCAACCCCTCACTAAATACACCCAACAAATATCCAGTGGCTATAATATTCCTGCACGGGTACGTGAAGCTTTTCGTCTGGCCGAAGGCGAACGCCCTGGCGCGGTGCATTTAGAATTACCCGAAGACATTGCCTGCGAAGAAACCGATGCCCATGTCATAGTGCAACATAAAACACGCCGCCCTTCTGCTGAAGACAAGGCTGTACTTAGCGCGGTTGAAATGATTCACGCCGCAAAAAAACCGTTAATTCTCATTGGTGCCGGCGCGAACCGTAAACAATCCAGCCGTATGTTGGTCGACTTTATTGATAAGTCAGGCATTCCTTTTTTCAGCACACAAATGGGCAAAGGAGTCGTTGATGGCCGTCATCCTTTGTTCTTAGGTAACGCGGCATTATCAGCCAATGATTTCATTCATCGCGCTGCCGAACATGCCGACTTAATTATTAACGTGGGTCATGATGTAATTGAAAAACCGCCGTTCTTTATGGAACACGATGGCGTCAAAGTAATTCATGTGAACTATATGTCGGCCTCGATTGATCCGGTTTATTTCCCGCAACTTGAAGTGGTGGGTGATATTGCCAATAGTGTTTATCAACTTAAAGAAAAAATCATTCCGCAAAAACATTGGGATTTTAGTTACTTTAAAGAAGTCCGCAAGCACGTTGAGGCCAGTGTTAAGGAAGGCCAGGACGATGATCGTTTCCCCATGTATCCACAGCGTGTAGTAAAAGATATTCGTTCCGCCATGCCAGAAGACGGCATGATTGCTTTAGATAATGGCGTTTATAAAATTTGGTTTGCGCGTAATTACAAATCATACAAACCCAATACGGTTTTACTTGATAATGCCCTGGCAACAATGGGCGCGGGTTTGCCGTCTGCGATGGCCGCAAAAATGGTGTTTCCGGATCGTAAAGTGATGGCGATTTGTGGTGATGGCGGCTTTATGATGAATTCACAGGAGCTTGAAACGGCCGTGCGTTTACAGCTCGACCTTGTTGTTCTCATTTTAAATGACAATGCTTATGGCATGATTAAATGGAAACAAACCAATATGGGTTTTGATAGCTTTGGTCTTGATTTAGGTAACCCCGATTTTGTGAAATATGCTGAAAGTTATGGTGCCTATGGTCATCGTGTCGAGTCCAGTGATACTTTAATTCCGCTTATTTATGATTGTTACGATAAAAAAGGGGTGCATCTTATTGAAGTTCCTGTCGATTATTCTGAAAACGATCGTATACTAAACAATGAAATTAAAGAAAAAAGTAAACTTATTTAATTGAAAGGATTTACTGCGATGCAACACCTCAAACTCATGGTTCCCAATGCTAAAGCAAGCGGTGAAACTGCCACTATTGTGGCTCCGTTTGATCTTTCTGATATTGCGACAGCAGACACCGCCAATGCCGAAATTGTTGAACAATCTTTAACAACCGCGCATGCACTTTATCGTGACCGTAAAACATGGATAGCAACCCATGAGCGCCTGGCGATTTTAGAACGTACCGCAGCTATTATGAGCGAACGTGTTGAAGAACTGACACTGGAGGCGGCACGTGAAGGCGGAAAACCTTATACTGATTCAAAAGTTGAAGTCGTACGTGCGATTGATGGTATTAAACTTTGCATCGAAACCATGCGCACTGAAGGTGGTGAAGTCATTCCCATGGGTATCAACCCGGCTTCAAATGGTAAAATGGCTTTCACCCAAAATGAACCCATCGGTGTTGTTGTTGCAGTAAGTGCATTTAACCATCCACTTAATTTGATTATTCACCAGGTTGCCCCTGCGATTGCCACCGGTTGCCCGGTGATTGTTAAACCGTCTGCCGATACCCCCATCTCCTGTTATCGCTTTGTTGAAATTGTACGCCAAGCCGGGTTACCGGAAGAATGGTGCCAAATGCTTGTTATTAAAGACAACGATATTGCAACAAAACTGGTAACAGATTCACGCGTGGCCTTCTTTTCATTTATCGGCAGTGCAGCCGTTGGCTGGATGTTGCGTTCTAAACTTTCTGCCGGAACACGTTGTGCATTAGAGCACGGTGGTGTGGCACCGGTGATTGTCAGCAAAGATGCTGATATTGATAAAGCCTTGCCAAAATTAGTTAAAGGCGGTTTTTATCATGCCGGTCAGGTTTGCGTTTCCGTGCAACGTGTTTTTGCTCATGAAAGCATTGCCAAACAGCTTGCAGAAAAGATAGCGGACGAAGCGAAAAAATTAACTATCGGCGATCCCACCAAAGAAGATACCGACATTGGCCCGTTGATCAGACCCAATGAAGTAGCGCGCGTTAGCGAGTGGGTAGAAGAGGCCATTAATGATGGCACCGAAGTTTTATCAGGCGGTAAAGCTATTTCAGACACCTGCTATTCCTGCACCGTTTTATATAACCCGCCAGAATCGAGCAAGGTGAGCCAAAAAGAAATCTTTGGCCCCGTAGTTTGTGTTTATTCTTATTCAGATATTGATGAAGCGATTCAACGTGCAAATCAACTCCCCTTCTCTTTTCAGGCGGCCGTTTTCACCAAAGATATCGAAACGGCAACACATGCCTATAAAAATTTAGATGCTTCAGCGGTGATGGTTAACGACCATACTGCGTTCCGTGTAGACTGGATGCCCTTTGCCGGCTTGCGTGAATCGGGATTAGGCGTGGGCGGCATTCCCCATACCATTCAGGATATGCAAATCAGTAAAATGCTGGTGCTTGAGTCTTAGCAAAAAGAACCTGTTTTGCCGGGCAAGAGGGCAAAGCAGGTCGTCTTTAGACATATGATTCTTCTTTTTCATTAAACGAAGGTTTTATTATCTTTTTTTAGTTGAGGATAAATTTATTACATTCAACTTTGTTTTATTTTCTATCTTTTTTAACGCGCTCTCTTTTTCTGTCTGACTCAACACACCATTTTCAAACAAAAAATTAACATGTTTTCCTAATATTTCCGAAAGTCTTTCATTCGAAATTTCACCGTTATACCGAATTCGTTCAACTTGTGTCTTCAGGTTATTGCAAAACTCCTCAACCTCTTTGCTGCTCGGCTTATTTCCATATAATGAAAAAAGCCTCCTCCCATCATGCGAATTAAAACAAACGACATTCAATCGGGAACGTATTGCTTTTACACCGGCAATTAATGCGGCAATAAAAAAGATAACAGACATAAACAGAAAACCGGCATCATTGGGTGGCGTTAAATATGTTGTTCCGTACCAGTACAGGGAAATCGCTAATACTAAAAAAACGACTGAGGTAATTGCTGCCGCCATTGAAAATTGTTTATAGCTTTCATACAGAGGATCAATATGGTCTAGTAAGTATTTACTGGTGTTTTTATTGAATAATTTTTCATTAGTGAAAATTAACTCATCATTTTCAGTAACATGAACAGAAAATTTTCTACCGAAGACACCCACTTTTTGGATTATTTCCATTTCCGGCCCCTTTTTTATAATGATAAAAGCAACATGCTTAATCTAACTTTTTACACAATATATGTACATACCTTGCTAAAGAACAATAAGGTTCTTTACGGGAATATTCTTTTTCTAATTCATAGAGTTGTGCTTCATTAATCGTTTTTCTTCTTTCCCGGCTCAGGCTATCATAAAAAACCCGCACACCACTTTTATTCAGAATAGTTAAATCGGCATCCTTTAACCATTGCTGAACGTTAAGAGGATCCTGAGGGTTAGTCGGCGTTAAGGTTTTTCCTTCCCCAGACAAAGTATCATTTAATACATAATCAAAATTTCCACGAGTCAGGTTCTGATAAATTAAACCGGTACGACTGTAAAACATGAGCGATAAATACCCATTGGGGCGCAATAATGATAAAAGTTGTTTTAATGTTTCTTCTGGTTCAACTAACCACTCTAATACGGCATGAAAGAGGATAACATCATATTGTTGCTCACTTTTTTCTGTTAATTCCTGTACAGAACAATGGATAAATTGAGTATCTTTATCCAGTTTATGCTTTGCAAAATTTTGTTTTGCATCATCCAGCATATTTTCTGATACATCACATAAGGTCAATTGATGGTTTTTCTGTGCTAATTTAAGCGCAAAATTTCCCTGGCCTGCGCCGGCATCCAGAATAGATAAACCACCTGTTTCAATATGAGGTACAGATTCGATAAAATCTCGCCACAATATTTTTAGCCGAATTTGTCCTTTTGCCGTATCGTAAATATTTTTACGAAAGCGAGAGGAAAGCGTATCAAAATTTTGATCTTCTGTTATAGCCATAATTATTTTATTAATTTGTTTATTGATCACATAGTATACGGCTAATTAAGCGATATAATAAGCAAATGAGTATTATTACAAGATTAAAAAAACATCAAAGCCAATTAAAAAAATGTACACAATGCCCTGATATGCACGGCCCTGCCGTTGCCGGAAAGCCGGTTCTTTCACCAGTTATGTTAATTGGTCAGGCACCGGGGGATAAAGAAATTATTATTCCCAAACCTTTTGCATGGACAGCCGGAAAAACACTATTCAAATGGTTTAATCAAATCGGCCTGGATGAAGAAGAATTTCGTAACCTGATTTATATGTCTGCTGTTTGCCGCTGCTTTCCGGGCAAGAAACCTAAAGGTGGCGATCGCGTACCCAATAAAACGGAAATTAAAACCTGTTCAACCTGGTTAAATGCAGAACTCGATATCCTGCAACCGAAATTAGTCTTACCCGTTGGCAAACTCGCTATTAGCCAATATATCGAAGTTAAAAAGCTCACCGAGGTAATCGGGCAAGTTCACAAAGTTGAATTAAATGGATATTCTGTTGATATGATCCCATTGCCACACCCTTCAGGCGCTTCAACATGGCACATAACTGAACCTGGAAAAAGCTTATTACAGCAGGCATTAAAACAAATTAAGCATCACGATGTTTGGAAACAGCTTATTTCTCAAAAAGATTAAGCCTTTACACAGCCGAAGTCGTCAACATGATGTAAGCCCCTAATATCACTAAAAATAAAGCAACGAGTTTATTTAGTGCATCAAGATATTTTTTATTGATAAATAACTTCTTTGTTTTACTTCCCATATAGGCGTAACACGATTTAGCGCTAACTAAAGCGACCAGCGTTAGAACAATAATCAATATTGTATCTGACAAAGTGATTTCACTTAGCTCAAACAACGCTGGAAAAAACCCGATATAAAAAAATATTGCTTTTTGATCAGCTAACGTTATCAACAAGCCGGTTAGCAAGCTTGAATAAAATGTCGATTTTTCAAGTTTTTGTGCTTCAACTTC
>Ga0316207_10002903_pt1 | contig 16791 bp, 15 predicted proteins | sample 6weekpyrite_MG_FD_204943 | JGI IMG/M metagenome (GOLD analysis project Ga0316207, IMG submission 204943) | Microbial mat bacterial communities from mineral coupon in-situ incubated in ocean water Damariscotta River, Maine, United States -... | ecosystem: Environmental > Aquatic > Marine >...
CTTTTTTCCGTAAGCCAGACAACCGACATTTCCGTAATTGTAAGGCGCAGATATTACGTAATTTCATTGATGGTGTGCAGTTGATGTATCGTGAGGATGCAGAATAAGATAAAGTATTCATAACAGCCTATCAGTCGTCATTAAAAATTGCTGGTTAGAACACAGTCACTATTATTATAATTTTGCTATGTTGTTGACTGTATACATTGCAATTAATTTTTAATCCTCCAGTTTCTTTTGATGTTTAAACATTATCTATTGCGCGGTGCAATGGAACTTGGTGCAAGTTGCACCATAAAATCGAGGCACTGCGCAGTTAATATCCCATATAGTTAAGGAATAAACAGTACTTTGGTTATTGGCATGGTCCCTGCAATTACAGTGTATACACACTTATGCGGGAGACACATCATGACAATCATACAATTTACTGTTCGACTCCTTGTTTTATGTTTGATTGGCTTCAGTACACTGGCGCAGGGAAAAATATCTGAATCAATTCTTAGTCAACTGAATATCTCATCAACTATATCAGGCAAGATTAAGATGAATGCACCAGATATCGCAGAAAATGGTTCTGTTGTCCCAATTACAATAAATCGTATCACTCTCACAGACGACAGCGTGTTTGTCGAATCAGTTTATATTTTTAGTAGTCTTCGAAAAAAACCTGTAGCTCATTTTAAGTTGGGTAAAACAATAGTTCCTGAAAATATCAAGACACGAATAAAATTGGCAAAAACAGCAACAGTATATGTGTTGGCTAAGTTAAGTGACGGTCGTGTACTGAGTGCGATGAAAAAAATAAAAGTAACAATAGGCGGATGTGGCGGTGGTCACTATCCCGGTAGCCAGTCAAGCACATGGCGTCCACAGTTTCAAAATACGTCTATACCGATACAAAGCAGGGAGCGTTATGCCACGTTAAGCGATAATCCCTTGAAGCAGGTTAGTCAATCACCCGTATCAACCTTTAGTGTCGATGTGGATACAGGTTCATATAGTAATGTGCGCCGCTTTATCATGAAGGAAGGGACGCTACCAGTAACGGATGCAGTTCGTACGGAAGAACTTGTAAACTATTTTTCTTATAATTATCCCTTACCAGATAACAGAGATATTCCTTTTACCGTAAATTCAGAAATAGCCCCTACACCATGGAACAGCGATAGCCGGTTATTACATATAGGGTTGAAAGGCTATGATGTTCCTGGCAAAAATCTACCAGCCGCGAACCTGGTGTTTCTTATTGATGTTTCTGGTTCCATGCATAGCCCGGATAAAATTGGCCTGTTAAAGGCATCATTGCGATTAGTAACAAGTCGGTTGCGCTCAATTGACCGAGTTTCTATGGTTGTGTATGCAGGTGCATCGGGCGTTGTACTGGAACCTACCAGTGGTGCACATCGGCATAAGATCCTTGCGGCTCTTGATTCACTAGCGGCGGGAGGATCAACCAATGGTGGGGCGGGCATACAGCTCGCGTATGCCAAGGCACGCGAAGCATTTATTCCCGGCGGAATAAATAGAGTAATTATTGCTACGGATGGTGATTTTAACGTTGGTACTGTAAACCAGAGTGCCTTAATCGATTTGGTTAAACAGCAACGTAATTCAGGAATTGGTTTAACCGCATTGGGTTTTGGCAGAGGTAATTACAATGAACATCTTATGGAACAATTAGCGGATAATGGCGATGGTAACTACGCTTATATTGATAATCTTAATGAGGCACGTAAGGTACTCGTAGAAGAGTTGTCGGCAACATTGTTTACGATAGCTCGAGACGTGAAGATCCAGGTTGAGTTCAACCCTGCAATTGTCGCTGAGTATCGTCTTATTGGTTATGAAAATCGCATGCTAAAACGTGAGGATTTCAATAACGACAAGGTCGATGCGGGTGATATAGGTGCTGGCCATACGGTAACGGCTATCTATGAGGTTACACTTCGGGACAGCAAGGCACGTCGTGTAGATGCACTACGCTACCAACCACAAAATGTTCAGGTTGAATACAGCGGTGAAATTGCACAGATTAAATTACGCTATAAAGGCAAGCAGGGTGGTGCTAGTAAATTGATCACGCGTTTAGTAAATACTGAAGACGTTATGACCAACCTTTCGCAGAGCTCTGATCATTTTCGATTTGCAGCAGCAGTGGCGGCTTATGGACAGTTGCTCAGGGGTAGTGAATTCATAGAAAACTTTTCTTATGAGAAAGTTAATCAACTTGCCGCTACTGCATTAGGTAAGGATAGCCAGGGTAATAGAAGAGACTTTATGAAAATGGTAGATCTTACCCGTTCTTTAAAAGTTTCAGAATTGGCACATTAGAGGGAGATGCATATGAATAAATTAATACTGCTTATTTTTATTGTAGCGACACCTTCTTTATTATCAGCGGGGCAGGAACCTACCGTTGAGGAGCTAGAGGCCTGGTTTAATGACGATAGTGAGATAAAGGCAGAGGAGGTTAATGAAGGTAAGCTTGATTTTATATCTCCTGTGGATGAAACAGCCCTGTATTCGAAAAACATTCTGAATATATCAGAGCAAAGCATCGATGATGGTTGGGTGGGGTTACAGCAATGTTACTATAATCTGGATGCGATACCCGAGGTGCAGGTGGTGTATCGCTACAAGTTTATTCGAAATATCAAAGTTGTAAGTAGTAAAGGAATCGATAAGGCCTGGGTTGAAGGTCAGTCTGTACAGCTTGAAGGGGTGAATCGACAGGCGAGTATTTGTACTGAGGCTCAGATTCGAGTTTTTTATCAAAACGAAGATAAGACCTTCAGCCTTGTTAATGGACCTTATCATCGTCGTTTTCTAGATGGTTATTATCCATTACGTGTATCACTTGATATTCGCTATCCCGATACGATACTACGTTTTCTTAACGCAACGCCATCCGTTGAAAATGGCATGAAGATCATTCATTCAGAAAATAGAGTATTTATTGATGCGTTTTTTGAAGGTCAGCTTTATACTGAAATCAGGTTCAGGGAAAGAACCACGCAAAATAAAAAAAGCACAGCTAAGTAAGCTGTGCTTTCTAGTTTGGTGGGCCTGCACGGACTTGAACCGCGGACCAAGGGATTATGAGTCCCCTGCTCTAACCAACTGAGCTACAGGCCCTGAGATGAAAAGGATAATAACCCTTTTCATCGAATCTATTGTATCAAGTTTTTGTAGTATGAACATAAAAAAAGCCTGTCATAAGACAGGCTTTTTTCGTAACCAGGAACTTAATTTACATTAAGAACCGGTTTGCTGATCAAGGAAGCTGCGCAGTTGTTCTGAGCGGCTAGGGTGACGCAATTTACGCAATGCCTTCGCTTCGATTTGACGAATACGTTCACGTGTTACATCAAACTGTTTACCCACTTCTTCAAGCGTATGATCAGTATTCATGTCGATACCAAAGCGCATACGCAGGACTTTCGCTTCACGAGCAGTCAGGCTACCGAGAATGTCTTGTGTGGCTTCTTGCAGGCCAGCGATCGTCGCTGAATCAAGTGGTAACACAGCAAGCGCATCTTCAATGAAGTCGCCAAGGTGTGAATCTTCGTCATCACCAATTGGTGTTTCCATTGAAATAGGTTCTTTGGCAATCTTCATGACCTTACGAACTTTGTCTTCTGGCATTTCCATGCGTTCAGACAATTCTTCCGGTGTAGGTTCACGACCCATTTCCTGCACCATCTGACGTGAGATACGAGATAGTTTGTTAATGGTTTCGATCATGTGCACAGGGATACGAATCGTACGCGCCTGATCCGCAATAGAGCGGGTAATCGCCTGACGAATCCACCATGTTGCATAGGTAGAGAATTTGTAACCACGACGGTATTCAAATTTATCAACGGCTTTCATTAAGCCGATGTTGCCTTCTTGAATAAGGTCGAGGAATTGCAGACCACGGTTGGTGTATTTTTTCGCAATCGAAATAACCAAACGTAGGTTGGCCTCAACCATTTCTTTCTTGGCACGACGTGCTTTGGCATCACCAATCGACATCTTACGATTGATCTCTTTGATCAAGCCGATGGTCATATTACATTCTTGTTCCATCGCAATCAGTTTGTTCTGAGCACGTAGAATTTCATCTTTATGTTCGGCAAGCACAGCTGAATATGGTTTGCCTGCATCAATATGCTTAGCAAGCCATTCAGGATCAGTTTCGTTATCAGGGAAACTAATAATAAATTCTTTACGTGGCATACGTGCTTTAGTAACACATACATCCATAAGAATTTTTTCTTGTACGCGAATACGGTTAACCATGTCGCGGATTTGTTCAACCAAACGATCAATTTGTTTCTGCGTTAGTTTTAATTCCATGAACATATCGGAAAGCTGAGTACGCATCTTGGCGCATTTTTCATCGGTGCTACCGTGTTTGTTCACTGCGTTTAGGTAACGCTTGTAAAGTTTACGCATCGCAGCGAAGCGTTCTTTTGCTTCTTCTGGATCAGGACCGGTATCAACTTCTTCCTCTTCCTCGTCTTCCTCTTTTTTATCTTGAGGCTGAACAGGCTTCGGAATAATGTCTGGTGCATTTGGATCGATAAACGCGGTGAGGATATCAGTTAAACGGGCTTCTTCACGTTCAACACGATCGTATTGTGCCAACAGTGTCACGATAGTTTCACTGTACGTCGCCATCGCGCCGAGCATATGGTTGGTGCCGGCTTCGATACGCTTGGCGATACGAATTTCGCCTTCGCGAGAGAGCAGGCCAACCGCGCCCATTTCACGCATGTACATACGAACAGGATCAGTGGTACGGCCAAATTCAGCTTCAACAGTTGAGGCAAGACGTGCAGCGGCTTCTTCAGTCGCATCTTCATCGGTGGTGTTACCACCATCAGAGAGAATGACGCTATCAGGATCAGGTGCAACTTCATGAACTTTAATGCCCATGTCATTAATCATGCTGACAATATCTTCGATCTGTTCAGGATCGACAATTTCTTTGGGTAGGCTATCGTTCACCTCAGCATAGGTGAGGTAACCCTGTTCCTTACCCTTAGCAACTAATGCTTTTAACGCCTTAAGTTGCTTCTGTTGCTTTTCCTTATCCATTCAAATGCCTCTAAATCTGACTTGATCAGGCACGCAGAACGCGCGCGCCAGTAAAACCATTAATTATAGCGTAACTATGTAATTTTGTCAGTGTTCAACGTTTACTCACTATTTTGGTGTGTCACCAGTAAGCGATTGATTACTAAACAATTTCTTTTCATCTTCCGTTAGTTGCGAATGTGGTTTGTTCGCAATTTGTTCATGTCTCGCCTGTAACTCACGTTTTTGCCCTTGTTGCTGCAGTTTTAGCAGCAAATCGCGAAACTCATCACGCAAGATGTCTTCATCTTGGATGTCGAGCTTTTTACCTGCTAATTCAGCCATTCTTGAGCCGGTGGGCGTGTCGCGCCAATGCTCAATAATGCTGGCTGTATTTAGCTCAGGCTGTGCCTGCAGCAGGGTTAATAATTCGACCAGTATTTTTACACCAGGTTCACCCGAAGCAAGTAATTCACTCGGTTCACCTGCCAGCGCCGCCAATGAAGGCATATGCAGTAGACGCTGGATAATACGGCCTAAAATCTGGTTGTCCGAGCTGCGTTTTGTTGCAACATGGGCGGGTTTACGCTGTATCGGTGCCTCGGTATCAGTGCTGGCGGTACTTTCCTGTTTGTACAAATGGCCAGAAAGTTTTTCTGAGTCCATTTCTGCCAATTTGGCGAGTTGATCGGTGATCAAATCGCGGTAAATACCGGGGCTAAACTTCGTAAACAAGGGGCGAGCAAGTTCTAACAAACGAGCGCGACCATCAATGCTTTGTATATCGGCCTGATTGCAGAGATTTTCAAGTAGGAATTGCGATAAAGGTACGGCTTTTTTGACGCGTGTCTCAAAATTAGCCTGTCCTTCACTGCGAATGAGGCTGTCTGGGTCTTCACCATCAGGTAAAAACAGGAATTTTGCCTCTCTGCCTTCTCGAATCACGGGTAGGGCGTTCTTCAGTGCACGCTCGGCGGCGGCGCGACCGGCTCGATCACCATCAAAACAAAAAACCACTTCATCAGTAGCGCGAAATAGTTGTTCGAGGTGCTCGGTGGTGGTGGCGGTACCTAATGTAGCCACGGCGTAACGCACCCCAAATTGGGCAAGCGCGATGACATCCATATAGCCTTCAACGACGAGTAGCCGTGGAATGTCACGCAATGCTTTACGCGCTTGGTAAAGGCCGTAAAGTTCGCGGCCTTTATGAAAAATGGGTGTTTCAGGTGAATTTAAATATTTAGCGCCTTGGCTATCGCCATCGAGCACACGACCACCAAAGGCAATAACACGTCCGCGTTTATCGAGAATAGGGATCATGATGCGATCGCGGAAACGATCGTAACGTTTATTGTCTTCTTCTTTTTCAATGACCATGCCGGAGGTTGTTAGTGCCTGCTGGGCAACCGGATCATCACCAACATGTTTAATCAGGTTGTCCCAACCCGCTGGAGCAAAGCCGATACCAAAGGCTTTGACGATTTCGCCAGAGAGGCCACGATTTTTTAGGTAGTCGATAGCGCGTTGCGCCTGTGGATGATGGCGTAGTTGGTCGCGGTAAAATTGTGAGCTGGCTTCCAGTTGTTTATAAAGTGGCTCGTAATTAACGCGAGGGCGGTTGTCAGCACCTTCTTCGCGAGGCACTTCAAGGCCAGCTTGTGAGGCGAGCATTTCAATTGCTTCAACGAAACCAAGGTGTTCGTAATCCATCAGAAAACTTAGGGCGCTGCCTGAGGCACCACAACCGAAGCAGTAGTAAAACTGTTTTTCACGACTGACGCTAAAAGAAGGCGTTTTCTCACCGTGGAACGGGCAACAGGCCATGTAGTCTTTGCCCTTTTTCTTCAAGGAGACACGACTATCAATGATATCGACGACATCGGTGCGCACTAATAACTCGTCGATAAAGGATTGTGGGATTTTGCCAGCCATGGTCATAGTGTAAGCCTAGATGAGTTTGAAATCAGCTTGAATCCTAAAGGTGTTCATGGGTTTTGTTCTTTTTTCTGCGCATTGATGCAGCAAAGCGAATCCCTAAGCAGAAAAAAGAACAAAGCTTATGGACACAATGTCGATGAGTATGGATTATTTTAAATTCAGGACTCGCATTCAGTATTGTCTTTCTTTCTCAGGGATTTGCTGCGCTACATCGATTCGTCAGTAAAACAATACTGATCGCGAGCATGAATAAATTAAGGATAGTGGTGAGAGCAGGTTAGTACGTACTCTCGAGATTGCGCTAGTAGATAGTAATTTAAGCTAATTTAGCTTTAATCTTTCCGCTTACTGCGCCCATATCAGCGCGACCAGCGATCTTGGGCTTGATGATGCCCATGACCTTACCCATGTCTTTCATACTGCTAGCGCCTGTTGTTGCAACGGCATCATCGATAATCGCGTCAATCTCAGCGTCATCGAGTTGGCTAGGCATAAACTCTTGGATAATGGTGATTTCGAAGGCTTCTTGATCGGCCAGTTCTTGGCGATCAGCTGCTTCGTATTGCTTGATGCTCTCACGACGTTGTTTGAGCATTTTATCGAGGATAGCAAGAACGCGTGTGTCATCGAGCTCGATACGTTCATCGACTTCGATTTGCTTCATCGCAGAGGTCATTAGGCGAACAACACCCAAGCGCGCTTTATCTTTTTCGCGCATGGCCGTTTTCATGGCCTCGGTGATCTGGTTCTTAAGATCGCTCACGGACTGCTTCCTGATGACTGGGTCGATATGTTACCGGCTCAGTTATTAAAGAAAAATTCTTTAGTAAAGGCGAACGCGATGTTGGATCTGACGAGAAACCTTTTTAGCATTACGCTTCACGGCAGCAGCAGCTTTACGTTTACGTACTGAAGTTGGTTTTTCGTAGAATTCACGACGGCGAATTTCAGAAAGTACACCGGCTTTTTCACAAGAACGCTTGAAGCGGCGTAGTGCGACGTCAAATGGTTCGTTGTCTCTAACTTTTACTGATGGCATTTAAATAACCTGTTCAAATATATTAAAAAACTAATAGTCTTGGGGCATTAGCTCCCAATCCTTGCAAGGGGGCGCAATCTTAATGATATCCAGCCGAAAATGCAAAGGATCTCGGCAATTATCTAGCTGTTTTCCACGATCTATCTGCTAGAATGCCGCGCACAGGCGTATTTTGAGTAAATTAGGCTAGGATTGAGCGAAATAGATGCGAATTATTGGTATTGAGACCTCATGTGATGAAACAGGTGTTGCTGTCTACGACAGCGAGCAAGGCCTGCTTGCGCATGCGCTTTATAGCCAAGTTGAACTGCACGCTGAATACGGTGGTGTGGTGCCTGAATTGGCCTCTCGCGACCATGTACGGAAGATTTTACCGCTATTAGATGAGGTGCTGACGCAGGCCAAGACCTCACGCGAGCAGATAGATGGCGTGGCTTATACCGAAGGCCCAGGACTTGTTGGTGCATTGCTTGTTGGCGCGGCGGTTGGTCGGAGTCTGGCGTGGGCATTGGGTGTGCCACATGTCGGAGTGCATCACATGGAAGGGCATCTACTTGCCCCGATGTTGGAAGACAATCCCCCTGAATTTCCTTTTATCGCCTTATTGGTTTCTGGTGGCCACACTATGTTGGTGAAGGTAGACGGTGTCGGTCAGTATGAAATTCTCGGCGACACCTTAGATGATGCGGTGGGTGAGGCCTTTGATAAAACTGCCAAGTTACTTGACCTAGGTTATCCCGGTGGCCCTGCGATCGAAAAATTAGCTGAACAGGGTGATCCAGAACGACTCACTTTTCCTCGCCCGATGGTCAATCGCCCCGGCCTTGAATTTAGTTTTAGCGGCCTAAAAACCTTTGCCCTGAACACATGGCAGGAGTTGGGTGATAGCGAGCAAAACAAAGCCGACATTTCACGCGCCTTTCAAGATGCGGTGCTGGAGACGTTGGCAATAAAGTGTAAACGCGCAATACAGCAGACAGGTGTAAATAAATTGGTGCTTGCAGGCGGAGTAAGTGCTAACAAAGCATTGCGTGCACGCATGCAAATCATGGTCGAAAAAGAGCGCGCCGAGGTGTTTTATCCGCGCATGGAGTTCTGTACAGATAACGGTGCGATGATCGCCTTTGCCGGACACTTACGGTTACAGGCCGGAGAACGTGGCGGCGAAGGTTTTAAAGCAACACCGAGGTGGTCGCTGGAAGAATTAGCTGCGCCGTAGGATTTATTCTGTATCGGTACCGATACTGTCTTCACTACCACTGATTAAATTCTGAATATTCGAACGATGTCGCCATGTCAGCATTACTGTGATTACACTCGTAATAATCACCCAGTCCAGATTTTTTGTTAGATACCAGATGATTACTGGTGCAAAGGCCGATGCAATCAGCGCGGCAAGAGATGAAATCTTAAAAACCTTGGCAACAATCAACCAACAGAAGATGACAGCAAGTCCCATTTGCCAAAATAATGCGAGATAAACACCGAAGGCCGTTGCTACGCCCTTACCCCCTTTGAAATGAAAGAAGACGGGATAGAGGTGACCGATAAAGGCGGCGAAGCCAACCAGTGCAGTAGTTAGGTTATCCGCGCCCAGTAATTGTGCGCCAATAACAGGGATAACACCTTTGATCATGTCGCCAGCGAGGGCAATCGCCGCGGCTTTTTTACCACCGAAGCGGAGCACGTTGGTCGCGCCGGGGTTATTTGAACCCAGAGTCCGAGGGTCGGGTAAACCCATTAATTTACAGACAATGATGGCGCTGGATAGTGAACCAAGTAGGTAGCCAGCAATAATAAGACTGATATCGAATATTTGCATGTAGCTATTGGAAACTGTGCTGAGCTGAAACGCAAGCCCGAGGAAGAATAAATGTGCTAAAGTGCGCGCAGATTTCACAACATTAGAAACTTGTATGGATATTATTTTTCTTAAAAATTTAGAGATAGAAACAGTGATTGGTATTTACGACTGGGAGCGTAAGATCAAACAGACTGTTGTGCTCGATTTAGAAATGGCCACTGATATTTCAAAGGCCGCTGCGAGCGATCATATTGATGACACGCTTGATTATAAAGCAGTTGCCAAACGCCTCATTCAATTTGTTGGTGAAGCAAAATTTGAATTAGTTGAAACGCTAACAGAGAAAGTCGCTGAAATTATTTTGAATGAATTTAATGTACCGTGGGTTAAGGTTGTGCTAAATAAACAAGGTGCAATACGCGGTGCACAAGGTGTTGGTATTATTATCGAGCGCGGCAAGAAAGACTGATGGCACGCGTTTTTTTAAGCCTGGGTAGTAATATTGAAGCGGAAAAAAATATCCGTTCATCGTTACATGTTTTGAAAGAGCTTTATCCTGATATGGCTGTTTCAAGTGTGTATGAAAGTGAGGCGGTTGGATTTCAAGGCGACAATTTTTTAAATCTGGTTGTTGCTTTAAATACAGAATTAACCGTGCAAGCTCTTCATGAAGAAATGAATGAGCTTGAAGAATTGCATGGCCGTTTGCGTGGTCAAGAAAGTTTTATGGCGCGAACGCTGGATATCGACTTACTACTTTATGATGATTTGATTCTTGAAGAAGATGGTTTGCACATTCCACGACGTGAAATTGAAGAATATGCCTTTGTTTTACTGCCTTTGACAGAGCTTGCGCCTGATTTAGCTTATCCACTCACGGGTGAAACCTACAGTGAAATGTGGGAACGGTTTGATAAAGGTGATCAAGAATTGTGGGCTGTGGACTTTGCTCTGACCCTTCGGGACGATGGCTAGGGTACTCATAATGAAGCCGTAAGGCTTCTTTGAGCAACCATTTATCCGAGTGTTGAAGAGATAGCTTATTCCTCTTTTTTGTAAATCTCTAATACCGTATTAATTATCCATGAAGGCATCGCAGCTTAAGTGGCTTCCCATTCAGAGCCAAGCCGCAGGCTGCTCGGGGGAAGACGATTAAGTTGAGGTGCCTTTTATTACTTAAATTTAAAAAAATAATGAATTGCCGCATCATTAGAGACATCCTGTCTCCTTCAAGAAATCCCTACGTGATTTCACAAGGCGTCGACATGCTATCTCTAATGTCGCATTAAATTTCAGACTAATCGGCGGGGTTAATTACTTAGTGTTCGCCCACCATCAACATTTAATATCTGGCCTGTCATATAGTTCGCGTCTTTAATCAAAAAACGCACGGTACGTGCAATATCATCAGGTGAACCTTGTCGTTTTAAAACAGTGCCAGAAACAATTCGTTTCTTAGTGACATCATCAATATCATTTTCTGGCCAGAGTATCGCACCCGGTGCAACGGCATTAACACGAACTTCAGGGCCGAGTTCACGTGCTAATGATTTCGTCATCATTACTAGTCCGGCTTTGGCGATGCAGTACACAGTATGATTTTTTAGCGGGCGACCAGCATGGATATCAGTAATATTCACAATGCTGCCATGTTGTTGTCGTAAATACGGTGCAGCGGCTTGGCATAAAAATAGCGGCGCTTTGACATTACTGCTAATAAGGTCGTCCCACATATCTTCGTTTATATCGCCAACGGGTGTTGGGTAAAAACTCGAAGCGTTATTAACAATGGCATCAATACGTCCCCAACCTTTAACAGCCTCACGTACCATTTCGCTAATTTTTGCTGTCTCAGATAGGTCGGCTTGAATTAATATGACAGATTCTTCACGTAATTCGTTTAGTTCTTGTTGTATTTTTTGTGCTTCATCACGAGAGTGACGGTAATGGAGGATGATATTCATCCCTTCTGCATGCAACATACGAACAATGGTCGCGCCAATACGGTGAGATGCGCCTGTAACAAGAGCAACTTTGCCGGATAATGAAACTGATTCTTCTTCCACGTTATTTCCTCGTTATTACATGTAGATGGCTGGTACGATCATGTTTTCCACTGTAACCTAATGCCATTACTATGCATATAAATTAGTCACTATGTCGACACAAAATTCTTCTTTACCTGAGCCCGATGTTGCTGCAAAAGAACACAGCGCCACGTTAGTAAAAATGATCCATGCTGCTATTGCTGATTCAGCGGGTGCGATTAGCTTTGCTGAATTTATGCAACTCGCACTCTATGCACCAGGGTATGGCTATTATAGTGGTGGTTTGCAAAAGTTTGGTAGCGCAGGTGATTTTACGACTGCCCCTGAAATCTCAGCATTGTTTTCACAGTCCGTTGCGAAGCAATGTGCACAAGTTATTAATGAGATAGGTCATGCCGACATACTCGAAGTTGGTGCAGGTTCCGGCATTATGGCAGCAACGATACTGTTAGAGCTTGAACAATTAGCACAGATACCTGATCGTTATTATATTCTTGAATTGAGTGCGGAACTGCGACAACGACAAGCTGATACGATTAAACAATCCTGTCCGCAGTTATTTGAGCGTGTGCAGTGGTTAGATGCATTACCTTTATCGGGATTTCGCGGAGTGGTTCTGGGCAATGAATTAATAGATGCTATGCCGGTGCAACGATTTATTATTGAAGATGATCAAGTTCGAGAACAGGTCGTTGTTAGTCATGGTGATGAACTACAGTTGGCGACACGCCCAGCAGGCGAAGAGTTGGTGTTTGCGGTACATAAAATTGAAATCGAATTAGGCGAAAAATTTCCCGAGGGTTATGAGTCAGAGATAAATAGCGCAGCTGATGCATGGCTGGTTAGTATTGCCGAATTATTAGAAACCGGTTTGGTCTTGTTGATTGATTATGGTTATTCGCGTCGTGAGTTTTATCATACGCAACGCAACACCGGTACCTTGATGTGTCACTATCAACACCGCGCCCATCCTGATGCTATGATCTTAATCGGCTTGCAGGATATTACCGCGCACGTTGATTTTACTGCGCTCGCTGAAACGGCAGTCGCGAATGACTTATCTGTTGCTGGTTTTACGACGCAGGCACATTTTTTATTGTCACTGGGTATCGAGCAACGCGTTACCGAGTTCACGGATGAAACAGAGCAAATGAAAGTAACACAACAAATTAAACAACTTGTTTTACCATCAGAGATGGGCGAGCTATTTAAAGTGATTGCTTTAACGCGTGGGCTTACAGAACCATTGCAGGGATTTACATTTCAAGATCAGCGCGGCAAATTATAAATAAGGAATAATAAATGCCTATCGAGCAAACATTTTTTCTCGCTATCATTCAGGGCTTAACCGAGTTTTTGCCGATTTCGAGTTCTGCGCATTTAATTCTTTTGCCTTTATTAAATAGTTGGCAGGATCAAGGTTTAGCATTTGATGTTGCAGTGCATGTAGGAAGTCTAACCGCGGTGGTTTGGTATTTTCGTAGTGAGTTACAGACAATGACTCGCGACTGGGGTTGCTCACTTATTCAAAGAAAGACAGTTGGCGAAAGCCGTCTTGCATGGGCAGTGTTGCTTGGCACCATCCCTGTTGGTCTTGCTGGTTTGTTATTGCATGATTTTATTTCTAATGAATTACGTTCTCCAACAGTAATTGCCGCGGCAACAATTGGTTTTGGTCTTTTATTAGGTTGGGCTGATTGGCAGGCAAAACAACAACGTGATGAACATTCGTTAAGTTGGGGTGACATCGCTTTTGTCGGGATCGCACAGGCGATTGCGCTTATTCCAGGCACATCACGTTCAGGTATAACCATGACTGCAGGCCTAATGCTGGGGCTAGAGCGTGCCGCTGCAGCACGTTTTTCATTTCTGCTTTCAATACCCGTGATTGTGTTATCGGGTGGTTTAGAGACGTTTAAATTGGCTCGTGCAGATGTCGTTGTGGATTGGCTGGGCTTAATAACGGCAGCACTTTTATCGGCTATCGCTGCGTATGCGTGTATTCATTTATTTCTGAAATTTATTAGTCGTATCGGTATGTGGCCATTTGTTGTGTATCGATTAATACTTGGCGCAGGTTTGTTATATCTTTATTGGTAATGAAAAAGCCCCGCAACAGCGGGGCTTTTAAATAACACTAAAGTTAACTACGAATTAGAAAATGTAAGTTAACTGTAGGCCAATACGGTCACCGATTGAATCAGCAACGATATCAGCATTGTTTTGAATAACAGCGACACCACCAGCACCAACGCCTGTAGTTGTGTCGTAATCATTTGGTACATCAACATCACGGAAGGTGTAGTTAGCTGTTAAGCGAGCCTTCTTAGTGAAGTGGTAAGTTGCACCCAATGTAGTTTCAGTGAACTTACGTTCAGCACCTTTGTTGATTTCTGAAGATCTTTCATAAAGACGATCTTGGCGAGCCCAACGAATATCAAATTGCCAGTTCTTGTTGAGGTAGAAACCGTACTCTAATTGTAGGCCGCGTGCTTTATTGTCGTCATCGGTTGCAAAATTGACAACACCTGGACCGGCAGTGGCGTTACCGCGAGCTACACCAGCTGAAGGACCGTTAAAGATCATACCTTCAGCATAAGCAAGCTCAGCAGCAAAGCGTTGCTTGTATTTAGAACCGAAGAATTTACCCAGACCTTTTACACCAACACCGTAACGGGTACGGTCAAATTCTTGGTTAGTTGCATCAGTGTAGAACTCACGTTCACCGCTTTGGTGCCATGCATAGTATTTAATGCCATTTTTACGTGGCCCACGACCACCTGGTAGGTTCTTTTCAGCAGAGGCGTAGAGATAAAGCTCTTTGTTACCATCGCTGTCACTACCACGGCTAACCGCTTCACCACGACCGACTTTAATCGCGTAGCTCAAGTCCCAAGATTTGTTAGCAACTTTGAAGCTATCAAAGATTTGAACACCCCAGTCACGTGCGGCACTAAAACCATAAGCACTACGTTGTCCTGTACCAACTGCATTGGTAAAAGCGCCAGCAGAACCAACGGTATTACCGTTACCAGAATAGAAATTTTCTAGCACATGTTGTGCACCGAAAGTGGTGAACTCGATGAAGTCGATAGTATTTACCGCTTGAAAAATCTCTTCAGAGATTGGGTTCTTGAATAAACCAACACGGACACGTGCGCCAGGAATATGGTTGAAGGTTAAACTCGCGTGATCGATGGTTGCAGGGTCACGATCTCTTGAAAATTGATCTTGGTTAAACAGGCCATCATCAAGTGCAAGTAGGAAGAAGTAGTTCATCTTCGCTGTGAAACTGTTAGCAAAACCACCGGTGAAGGTACCACGTGAACCTACACGTGCACGGCGCAGGTAAATCTGCGATGTTTCATTAAAATCAGGAGTTACCGTATTAGGTACAGCGTGTTGACCATTGTTGGCAGCGCCGCCACCTAGTAGCCCTGATAGTTTATCGCCTCTGCTAGAGCTAAAAGCAGGCTGAACGAAGGCAAACAGGCGTTGTCCTTTTTTCTTTGGGTGCTCCGTACCCTGTAGCATAAGCCAGTTAGCTGCACTGGCCGTACCACTTAGCAACATTGCAGTTGCACACGCAGCCGCAACAGCGCCACGCTTAATGGTTGTAGATGTGAACATGTGTTTCTCCAAATCGGGTGGTATTAAAATTTAATTTTTATTTATCAGCCGGTATTAACTGGCTGTACTGCTATAGAACAAGAAATCTTTTATAGTTTTTATATACCCCAATGCCTATATTTATAGGTAAAGACAGTAATCACTCTATAGACGAAGCGAGTTTAGTATTTATTCCATTTTTCCTATACGCATATTCTATAGAGCCTATAAATATAAAAAATACCCATAAAGCTCAAACAGATGGAATAATTCCCGATGATATTCGTCTAGATAACTAAGTATTGTGGAAATTCCTTATGAAGCTGTTTGATGCGCTATGTAAAAGTCGTGAATTTGAGCAAGCACTTGCGAAAAACCGTGAGCGCCTGTATCGAATTGCCTTTGCATGGAGTCATAGCCCGGATATAGCCGATGACCTTGTGCAGGAAACCTGTTCCAAGGCTTTGCGTCAACGTAAGCAGCTACGAGATATAGAATCACTGGGGCCGTGGTTGTTCAGAATACTTAAGAATACATGGCACGATTATTTGCGCTGTAAGAAAGAAACCATTGAATACGATGAAAGTGTTTTTGCTGATGAGCAAACACCGGAAACAGTTAACTCTCGCTACGAGACAGTGCAGCGAGTGCGACAAGCAATGCAGTGTTTACCGATAGGGCAACGTGAAGTACTGACCTTGGTTGATTTAGAGCGTTGCAGTTATGCAGAAGTAGCAGAGATATTAGAAATACCCGCAGGAACGGTGATGAGCCGACTATGTCGTGCGCGTCGTCATTTAAAAGAAATTTTACTCGATCAAGTTGCAGCGCAGGACGGCGGTGCCGAGGTAGTAGACTTAAGGAGTCACAGACGTTGAATCAAGATAAACACTTTATTTCAGATGAAGAGCTAAATGCTTTTTTAGATGAACAGCTCGATGCCAATGAGCGTGATCGAGTGTTGTCAGCAATTAATGCGGACAATAACGTTAAGCAACGCATGAACGAGTTAAGTTTATTGCGTGATATGGTTCAGCATGCCTATGAGCAACCATCACAGCGTAATAGTGTAAATCAGTATGGTGTGACTACACATAAATCATATACACGGTGGGCGATGGCGGCTTGCATGGTGTTATGTTTTGGTGTGGTTTTAGGATGGTTTGGCCATCAAGGTGTGACAGCGGATAGGCAATTAGCAAGTTCATCAGCCGAGAATACACAGGCACAGTTGAATAATGTGATTTTGCATCTTACGTCATCTGATTCGAATAAAATTAATGCAA
>Ga0316207_10002904_pt1 | contig 16785 bp, 20 predicted proteins | sample 6weekpyrite_MG_FD_204943 | JGI IMG/M metagenome (GOLD analysis project Ga0316207, IMG submission 204943) | Microbial mat bacterial communities from mineral coupon in-situ incubated in ocean water Damariscotta River, Maine, United States -... | ecosystem: Environmental > Aquatic > Marine >...
ATCGGGGTGTTTTTCCCCGCTGAGTGTTTGTGCTTCGGGTAAATTCGGGGTGGCAATAGTTGTTACGGGTAGAAGTTCATCACACAGTGTTTGGACCAGCTCATCATTTGAAAGTTTCGAGCCGGCGCCGGATGCCAAAACCGGATCGACCACCAAGGGAATGGATGGGCGCTGTCTTACTATTGCACTAATGGCATGAGCAATCTCGGCATTTGCTAGTAAGCCGGTTTTAAACGCGTTGACGGATACATCACCGAGTAAGTTTTTAGCAGTTTTTTGAAAAGTGTTTAATTCTATTGGTATCAATTGTTCTACATCGTGCGTGTTTTGCACGGTTAATGCTGTGACGACGGTGCAGGCATGGGCATGATTGGCATCAATTGACTCGATATCGGCTTGTATTCCCGCGCCACCACTAGGGTCATGGCCGGCAAAACACATCACGATAGGTGGTTTGTTGTCTTGCTGTTTATGCATATTTCAGTTTCAATAGTAACGCGTTATAAGGTGTTGGTGATTGCAGTTAGAGTAGCATGGAAACTTAAACTTTATATTGAATACCAACTGAATTTTTTTAAGGAATAAATAAAGTATGAAGACTTATTTGTGTGTTATTTGTGGGTATGTTTATAGCGAAGAGAAGGGTTGGCCTAAGGATGGAATTCCTGCCGGCACAAAATGGGAAGATGTTCCGCCTAACTGGAAATGCCCGGATTGTGGTGCGTCGAAAGACGATTTTGAAATGGTTGAAATTTAATGAATCAGGAAGTGATTGCCAAACAGCGTAATAAGTTAAAAACAGCCTATTCGATGATAGGTTTGCTTGGCCTGTTGTTGATTGCTTCTATTTATATGATGTTGCCCGCTCATGCAGCCTCTAGCCCGGCGGTGGGTAGTCAGGCTCCCGAGTTTAATCTGCTGGATCAGAACAGTAAGCGCCAACGTTTAAGTGATTATCGTGGCAAATGGTTGGTGCTGTATTTTTACCCCAAGGACGATACGCCGGGGTGTACCACGGAGGCCTGCAATTTTCGTGACGATTATTTCCGGATCCGGGCACTGGGTGCGGTGGTGATGGGGGTGAGTCTTGATGATGTGGGGTCTCATAAAGCCTTTTCTGAAAAGTATCACCTGCCATTTCCATTACTAGCCGATACTAATAAGCAGGTCGCCACTGCTTATAATGTCTTGCGTGGTGGTGGATCGTTTAGTTACACCAGTCGTCAGACGTTTATCATCGATCCGCAGGGCAACATTGCAAAGCATTATGCAACAGTTAATGCGCGTCGTCATGCTACTGAAATTATTAAAGATCTTGAGAAATTCAGCACAACAGCAGCTAAATAACCCCGTCAAAAAAATTCATTTTATCTGTTAATTTTGTGATTTCCGGCGTAGGAAAATCGTAATTTTTGACTACACTTACTCCTAAAGGCCAGTCAGTGTATGAGATGGGGAACAAAGTATGAATGCTGAAACGACACAGCAAATGGCACAATTAGCGAGTAGTTTTTGTGCGCTGGTTGAACGTTTTGAAGATTGTCAGTTAGAGCCGTGGTTGGAAGAAATGGCTGATCTGTTGCCACGTTTGCATATGGCTGTTAGCGGCTTAGGTAAATCCGACAGCATGACTGTCTACGAGCACAGCACCGATTATGATGCGCGTTTTGATTTATTTACCCAGCTTTACAGCGTGCTTGGCGAGCGTAATGGCTACAATTACGAATATGATGGCATCGAGGGTCAGCGACTTTCGGGTACCTTGGCGGATGACATTACCGATATCTATTTTGACCTGAAACATGGTCTGCATTTGCTGGAGAAAGATCCTAGCGAAGCCGCCAGAGATTGGCAGCATAGTTATGAGTTTCACTGGCGACACCATTTAGTTGATGCCGAACGTCAGTTAGGACAAATAGAAACCCGCATTAGTCACTAATTATAATTCTTGCGTTGGTGTGAACGACGTTTTCGTAACTGCTGAAGCCAAATATAGCTACCGGATAAAGCGAGCAGGATCAGCATAATCGCGGCGGCATCCATTAAATACACACCGAATTGGCCCAGAATTCGCCCGCTGTGTAAATCCAATATAATTCGTTCAGTCGTTAAGATATTTGAGCGGTAGTCGTGCTCCAGATGATGTCTTAAAGCAACTGGTAAACGTGTTGGGTAAGACCATGCGATCATTAAAATGTCTTGTTGCGAGGCGCTTTGCCAGCTTGAAAAATCAAGATCTGTTAGTAAAAAATTATTCGTTTGAATAACAATTTTATCGTCTAATTTCCCAATAGCACCTATTTGCACGCGTCGCCCGTCAATGTCTGTGATCCGCTCAATGAGTTCACCCTGTTCGGTGAATAACAAGAGCTGTGTATCGACAGCGATGATAATCACATCTTGTAATTCAATTGCTCCCGCTAATGATTCAAAGTGACCATGTAAAGGGCGCTTATCGAGATATAATTTATCCTCAACCAAGGTGATGTTGTGATGCTGAGTGGCATAGCCAATAGCGCGCTGCGGTGCTTCAATATCGTACCAGTTAAGGAGTGATTCACTGCTAATGAAGCGTTTGTCTAATTTAAGCTCGACAGTGTGATTCAGAAATATTCCGGTAACGGCTAACAGCAACATCAGGATCGCGGCAGAAATGCCACCATATCGATGCCATAGATAAAGTGAGCGAAGTTTAATGAGTGGCTTCGGTTTACGTTTATGGCGTGTCATGAGAAAAAGCTGTTTGCATGTGAAGGTATAACGCTAAGCGAGATAATTTTTTAAGTGCGCGAACAGATAAGGTCGCGCCACTGATACCATCAATGTGCTTATTAAGTTGCTTATTTTCTTGTAGCTGAATATCCTTGAATTGCTTGGTAAAGAAGTCGTGACGAACTTCCCAGCCACGGCTTTCGAGAAAAATTAATACTTTTACCCGTTCTATACGATTGTTATTAACGACAATACCAACCGTGATAGGTTTTTCTTTACCAATTTCTTCGAGTATCCACGCCGTTCGGTTTGCTTTGCCCCAATAACGCGTTCGTAAGCTGTTCGGGCGATGACCAAGTATTTCAGTGGCGATTTTTTTACGATCACCGGTCAGCCAGAGTTTTTTAACACTGGGCGGTTCATCAGAAAAGACCTCATTAATAAAAGCAGAGGGTTCCTGGTAAACGCCACGTGCTGAACTGGCAACTGGAATGAATAAAATAAGCAGTAAGCTTACTAAACGAGTCATATTGTATTCCTGAAATAACTGCAGGGGTCATGACCCCTGCAGAAAATCATCAAAGTATAATAGCTTATGGTTACCAATTAGAACTGGTAGCCAATGCCCACATTGAAGCCATCCAGATCACGATCACTGTCTGTATCATTTTCGCGGTCGACATAGTCCACTTTGACAACAACGTCTTCGTGCGGCCACCAGTTGAAACCGACATCGAACTGTTCGAATTCATCTGACGTACGGACACCATCTACATCGTTGTAACGAACAAAAATACCAAAATCACTTCTTAGCTTATAGCTACCTTCAACATAGTAACCATCTTGTTTGTCACCATTCGCAGCGGCAATGCCATTGCCGTCGATATCCCAACTAGCATACAGGGCTTTGGCTGTGAAAGGGCCACGATTCCAGATAGCATGCGCTTCGAGCAGGGTTGCTTCATCAGCACCATCGCCACTAACCTGGGAGATGTCATTTTGATAGTGAACACTACCAGCAAGCTCGAGCCCAGGAACACCTGTATATTTAATACGTCCTGTCATAGCCAGATCATTGGCATCAGCATTAGATATCTTTTGACGCCCGCTGCGAATACGGTAGGCACTACCACCGGTTGTCGGGATTTTGAGACCTGAGTGCACAGCGAAATCAGCACTGATACCATTGGCGAAGTTTCCGCTGATGCTGGCACCGCCGGCCCACCAGGTCGCTGGAATAATAATATTCTCAACCGGGTTACGCTCAACACCGTAAAAGGTGGGGGGCTCGTGAGTTTCGTTCATGATGCCTATTGGTAGCAAGAAAACACCACCTTTTGCACTGAGCTCATCATTAATGTCGAATTCCACATAGGCTTGTTCGACCTCAACCTCACCATCTAATGGGCTACCATCGGCTTCTACGCCACCATGTTCAATTTCAAACTCTGAAACAAAACGTATGCGGTCGTTAAATTCATGACCAAAGAACAATACGAAGCGATGTAGATCAATTTCCTTGATATCCTCGCCAGCACCGGTTTCCAGATTGTTATAGTGTAGTTCTCCATAACCACCAATCTTCGTTTTACTACCGATACCAAAGCCATTACCGCTTGAGTTAGAAGCTACTTGTTGCTCAAGGATTTCACCGGTTGCTTCCACTTTTTCTTCAGTGGCTGTCGCTTTGGCCTTTAGTTGTTCAATTTGTTTTTGCTGTTTCTGGATGACTGTCCACAGTTCTTCAAGTGTGGGTGCAGGCTTAGCAGCATGTGCCAGACCGCTTGCTGCTAGTGCTGATAGCAATACGCCCTGAGTAAATAAATTCGGGTATTTCATAAAATCCTCCGCAGAGTGGGTAATTAAGTAAATTCTGGGTGCGATTATAACGAATCTAAAACTAAATGCAAATCATTATCATTTACATTTAGTTTGTTGTGTTTTGAGTTATAGACTTATAGAGGGCGTGGTTAAAGGAAAATAAGGTCTTTGATCTTAAAGTAGACAGGGTACAATGGACGTCATATTGATAAATCAGGGCTGACTTAATGTCGCCGGTGTAAGTTCAGGAGTGGATGATGGAATTTAATAGTGCGATAACTAACAACGATATTACGCTAACGGCAGCTGCCGAGGGCGTTATGCGTAAATTATTTGATGATGTGGATGATGAAGACATTACAGCAATCCGTCTGTTTGTATCGGGTGGTGGTTGTAGCGGCATGACGTATGGCATGACGTTCACAGGCGATCAATTCGATAATGATAAAATTTATGATGCCGATGGTTTTAAGGTCTATGTCGATTCAGTGGCATTTAACTATTTGCAAGGTGTTGAAATTGATTACGCTGAAAATGGTATGAATGGCGCCAGCTTTGTTTTTAATAATGTCTTTGCTGCAACGGGTGGTTCAGGTGCCTGTGGTGGTTGTGGCGGCGGTGGCGGTTGCGCTTAAACCCTCTCGCATGTTTTGAAATTAAAAGTCCGCAGCGATAAACGCTGCGGACTTTTTTATGCCTATGAATAATTTACCAAGACCTCGCCTACTGATTATCGCACCGCATCAGAGTTATCGAATTGCACCTTACATTGGCGCAGCTGAACAGCTGGGCTGTGATATCACTATCGCCTCTGCTGGTGAACATTCGCTTATTTCGGTGATTAATAAAGGGCTGCATATTGATTTTAGCGATCAGCAACAAGCGCTTTCAGACATTTTAGCCGCGGCAGTTAACACACCTTTTCAGGCAGTGTTTGGCACTGATGACATGAGTGTCGCGTTGGCTGCTCAAGTCGCAAAAGCATTAGGCTTAGTGCATAACCCGCCTGAGGCAGCGATATTGGCCAGACGTAAAGATCATGCGCGTACTTGTTTGCAGGCTGCCGGTGTCGCGGTGCCACCACATCAGAGAATTGAACTGGGTGACTCAATACCAGTGCAACTTGAAGCATTGGATTATCCCTGCGTATTAAAACCGTTGGCGATGTCGGGTAGTCGAGGCGTTATTCGGGTTGATGATATCGACACTGCGCAGTTAGCGGTAAATCGTATTATGAGTATTTTGCGCGAGGTTGAGGTGGCTGATGAAGCGAATGCGATTTTAGCTGAATCTTTTATTGAAGGAGACGAGGTTGCCTACGAAGGAATTTTATCTGGAGGTGAGTTAACCACGCTAGCCTTGTTTGATAAACCTGATCCACTTAACGGGCCTTTTTTCGAGGAGACTTATTATATTTCACCCTCACGCTTGTCAGATACCTTGCAGCAACAAATAAAACAAACTGTCGCCGATGCCTGCAAGGCCTACGGGTTACAGCAAGGCCCGGTACATGCCGAATTACGCATTGATAAAAACAACAAAGTTTGGGTAATGGAAGTTGCTGCCAGAACCATTGGTGGTGAGTGCGCCAGATTGGTGGAACTGGTTACCGGCCAAGCGTTGGAAAAACTGGTGTTGGCTCAACTGCTGGGGATTGAGTTACCTAAGATTGAGTTTGCTGGTGGTGCGGGAGTACTAATGATTCCAATTCCGCGGGCAGGAATACTCAGACGGATTGAAGGTATCTCGGCTGCACGAGCTGTCCCGGGTGTTAAAGAACTATTGATCAGTGTTCGTGATGGCCATGAATTAGTACCATTGCCAGAAGGTTCGAGTTACCTGGGGTTTATTTATGCCGTGGCAGATTCAGCTGCAGAGGCGGAATCGGCACTACGTCAAGCACATCGTCATTTGAAGATTGTAACAGCGCCGCTATTTAAATTGGCACCGGTGTCCTCGTAACGAGACGGCTTATTTCTTGCCGCCACCGCCACCGGGGTTAAAGCCGGGAGGCGCATCGCCGGCATTGCCTTCACCAAAGAAAAAGCCTCGCATACCTTCTTCAATAATATCAAAGCTGCGTGGATCGGCGGTGCTTAAACCATTTTCATTCATGATAGTGGTAAGTCGATCTAGCCATTGTTTCCAGCCTTCAGCAGAGACATTTTCATAAATTCGTACACCGAGTTCACCCGGATAAGGGTTGCTTTCTAGACCTTCAGCTTCGCGTTTGAGGACAACGCATTGCACTATTCTTGCCATGAGACTGCTTCCTGTTTCTGTATCTGCTGGAAATAACGATGGCGATTATAACTAAAAATTCACTTAAAAGTGCTTCTGTTAGTAACTTATTTTCAGAAAGGTTTTACCGAGGCGAGAATAATAATCGCAACCAGAAGAATGACGGGGAATTCATTAAACCAGCGATAATAGACATGGCCATGCAGATTGCGGTCGGCTTTAAAGTCGCGAACGTACTTACCACACAGCACATGGTAAACGAGCAATAATCCAATTAAGGCCAGCTTGGCATGTAACCAGCCGCTAGTCGCGTAGGCAGCCCATGCGTAATCGAACAGCATCCAGATACCGAATACAAGAGTGAGAATCGCACCGGGGGTCATGATGCCGTAGAACAATTTACGTTCCATGATTTTGAATCGTTCATTACTGATCGCATCATCACTCATGGCGTGGTATACAAACAGCCGAGGCAAATAAAATAATCCGGCAAACCAGGTCACCATAAAAATCAAATGCAGGGCTTTTAGCCACATTAGAGTGCGGCCTGTTTCGTGCTTAACATGGTTTCGATTTTTGTTTTGAGTGAGTCCATATCCAGATCACCAATTTTTTTCATGACAATGCGCCCCTCAGCTGAGATCAAAAAACTGGTTGGGGTCAGTTGTATATCGCCGAAGGCACGGCTGGCACTACCATCGATATCCATGGTGACGATATAGGGGAGTTGTCGACGTTTCACTAGTTCGGTGACATGGCTGGGTGGATCGTATTTCATCGCAATCGCAATAATTTCAAAGCCACGCGGAGTGAACTTATTTCGCAATTCGATCAGATGAGGGATCTCTTTTATACATCCTGTGCAAGAGGTTGCCCAAAAGGTAACCAACACAGGCTTGCCTTGAAACTGCTGTAATGTCAGGGGGCGATTATCAAGCGGATATAATTTCAGTTCAGGTGCTTCACCAATGCCTGCCGGTGACAGCCAGACAAAAGCAAGCAGCCCAATGATGGCCGCAGCGGTGGCCGCAATTAATGTATCTTTTGTTTTCATAGTTGGACTTGCTCAGGGTGATGGCGGCGGAATTTGTTCCGGTGAGGGTTTATTGGTTTCGGTGTTTGGTGTTGCCGCTACGGGTGGCTCATCGATCATGCCAAGCTTGCGACCTAACCAGTTAAATAAACGTTTCATAGCGCGCCATAGCTTTGGTAACAACCAAATCAGTAACACGATAAACACAACCAACGCAGCAACAAACAACCAAGGGTAATTGAGTGCCGTCCATAAACCGCCAATCACGGCAGCATCTTCTGCTATTGAGGCTGTCCAGTTGGTGACAGGTTCTGGTGAAGCATTAATCATCACACGTGAACCCGCTTTGGCAGCATGCGAACCACCAGCCAATGTACCGCCAAGTATAAAAGCAGAAAGCTCAACCGCAGGCGTGACATCGCCAACGGCAGCAGCAGCCAGCATGGCGCCAGCAGGAATACGAATAAAGGTATGAATGGCGTCCCAGCCGGTATCGACACCGGGAATTTTATCAGCGAAGAATTCGACGCAGTACATAAAACCGGCAGCAGTCATGACTAATGGATTCGTTAGTATCTCTAGATCAGGTGGCAAATTCAGATCACCGGTGCCTCCCATCCAGCCGAGCATAAACATGGCGGCATACAGATTGATCCCGCTGGCCCATGCCACACCCATGGTGAGAGAAATAACTTGAATCGTTTCCATTACTGTCTCGCTTTTAAGTGATTGAAGCTTATGACAAGTCTAACGTGTTTGAGTTGCATTAGAAAATTATCTCAAACTATTTTTCAGGCTTCTCAGTCTCTTCTACAGGTGGGGTATCAGCATCATTGGTCGACTTTTGTGCCATAAAAGGGGCAGCCAGAGCTTCATAAATGGCTTCGGGGCAGATTAGTTTGGAAACGCCTTGCGCAATCAGTGCAGTAAGCATTAATGGGAGTAGCATTTCATGATTACCGGTCATTTCCATCACAATAACGAAGGCGGTAATAGGGGTCTGCACCACACCGGTGAAGTAGGCGACCATACCCAACAAGACAATGGTTTCGGCAGGCACAGCGTTAAACCATTGCGCAAAGAATGAGCCGATGCCAGCTCCAGTTGCCAGTGATGGTGCAAAAATACCACCAGGAATACCGCTTAAATATGAAGCGAATGTTGCCAGTAGTTTCATCAGCGGATAACTCGGATCGAGTTCACCCTCACCTGTGACGAGTAAGCGAGCTTCATCGTAACCTGTGCCATAGGTGGTACTACCTGACAACAGGCCGATCACAGCAATACTTAGACCACAAATAAAGGCGATGCGTAGCGGAAACTTTAAATGCCAGGGTGCTATTTTTCGGGTGCTATGCACCAGCACCAGACTGAATAAACCACCCAGACCACCGCCTAAAACACCACAGATGAGTACGGCTAGCCAACTAGCACTCAAGGGCAAGCTTGCGCTACTGCTACCAAAATAGGTGTAAGGTCCCTGAATAACAATCGCGGTGATACCTGCGATCACTACGGCGGTTAAAATTGTGCCACTGGTACGTTGCTCAAAAGAACGGCTCATTTCTTCAATCGCAAATACGATACCGGCAAGTGGGGTGTTAAAGGCGGCTGCGATCCCGGCTGCGCCGCCGGCAAGAATAAGCCCTCGATCCATAAAGTGCTGGGGGAATTTAGCCAGATTACCGAGTGAGAACATAATGGCGGCACCCACATGGACGGTAGGTCCCTCACGGCCAATTGAGGCGCCACCGAGCAAGCCCAGTAGTGTGAGGAGAATTTTACCTACGGCGATGCGTAGAGAGAGCAATGCAGAACGGACTTTGTGATCAGGCATATTGAGTGAGGCAATCGCCTGCGGAATACCACTGCCTTGCGCACCCGGGAAAAAACGTCGAGTTAACCATGACACTAGCATGAGCAGTAAAGGGGTCACTATTAATGGTAAATAGGGTGAAATCTCGAGAATTTGCTTAAAAACGCTATGAGTGTGTTCACTGGCAATGGCAAACAGAGTCGCGGCGATGCCGACCAGAATTGCGCTGAACCAGAAAACCAGCTGGATTTTCCAGGTGGTGGTACATAAAACCTTGTTACGCAGTGTTTGTAATGTTGAACGCACCTACGGGTTCCTGTGAGTGTGTGAACGCGATAAAAGCCGCTATTTTAGCATTAAGCATCAATCAGCTCGAATTGATGCCCAAGTTCTGTCGCTAGCCAGAAACTACTTAAGGATATTCTAATAAAGTAATATAAAATCAATGACTTGACGAAGGTTAATAGTTTCTATAGATTAACCCCAGTCAAATAGCTGGTTTAGCCCACACCGGAAAGTGAGCTGGCAGTAACAATAATAAAGACAAAAAAATAATAAAAATATATAAATGCAGACTCTGCGGCCTCGGCCGCTTTTTTTTGTCTTTTTTTTGCCTTCGTGTCACTGATTGAAAAAGAAAAATTCTCTTAATTGTCGCGCTGGGCTTCACTCTCAGCCAAGACATGCCTATGATGCGGTTCTTAAATAAATTAATTCAGAGTTTGAGAAAGACATGAGCACGATAAAAACAGGCATCGTCGGCGGTACAGGTTACACAGGCGTTGAATTACTGCGCTTATTAGCGCTACACCCCAATATTCAATTGGAGGTCATCACCTCGCGTGGTGAAGCAGGCACGGCGGTGGCTGATATCTTTCCAAGCTTGCGTGGGCATGTCGATCTTGTTTTTACGGCGCCCGATGATGCAAAGCTGGAAGAATGTGATGTGGTCTTTTTTGCTACGCCTAATGGTATTGCCATGCAACATGCGCAGTCGTTGATTGACGCCGGTGTGCGGGTCATTGATTTAGCGGCTGATTTTAGAATTTCAGATGTCGCGCAGTGGGAGCAATGGTACGGCATGACCCATGCGAGTCCTACGCTTATTGAGGAGGCGGTTTATGGTTTGCCTGAAGTAAACCGTGATGCGATTAAATCGGCTCGGCTGTTGGCTAACCCGGGTTGTTATCCAACGGCTACACAGCTTGGATTTTTGCCACTGATTGAAAATAATTTAATTGAAACCACCGGTTTGATTGCAGACTGTAAGTCAGGCGTGAGTGGTGCGGGCCGGTCTGCTAATGTCGGCATCATCATGAGTGAGGTGAATGAAAGTGTGAAGGCCTATGCCGTGCCTGGACACAGACATTTACCGGAAATTCGGCAGGGCCTAGAGCAGGCCGCAGGTAAAGATATTGGCCTGACATTTGTTCCTCACTTAATGCCAATGACGAGAGGAATACATTCAACCCTGTATGCCAATTTGTTAAAAACGGATATTGATTTACAGGCAATCTATGAACAGCGTTATAGCGACGAGCCTTTTGTTGATGTGTTACCAGCAGGAAGTCATCCTGAAACCAGAACGGTGCGGGGAGTAAATACTTGTCGGATTGCAGTGCACCGGCCACAAGATAGCGATACGGTTGTGGTGTTATCAGTGATTGATAATCTGGTTAAAGGCGCTGCAGGACAGGCGGTACAAAACCTGAATATTATGTTTGGTCTGGATGAACAAACCGGTTTACAGGGAATTGGTTTACTGCCGTAACAGATGTTGATGAATTAAAATTATGAAGCTCTCACCACAACTGGTTGTTCATGAACATGATCCTTTAAAACGAGGGATCTTAATTACCCTGTTGGTTTTTATTTTAATTGGCGTAGGTTATTTAATTTATGACTACGGTCATTCTCGTGCCGATTATGATTATGATGGTCTGGAAGATCAGAACAGTATTTTACAGGAAAGGATTTCTCAACTTGTTTCTGAAATAGAAAAAACGCGTGATGAATTAGTTGCAAACCGTAGTAGTAGTGAGATAGATAAGTTGGCGTACAAAGAAGTGGATGTTTCACTACGTAATTTACAAGCTGAAATACTAGAACTAAAAGAAGAGGTCGCCTTTTATCGAAGCATTGTTGCGCCACGCGAATCGGCTCGCGGTTTAAGAATACAACGCTTCAATGTTGCGCAAGCAGGTAAAGGTTTTCGCTATAAACTTGTGCTGACACAAGTGATAAAGAATAGTCGGATTACACGCGGCAATGTTGTGATGCAGGTGGAAGGTGTGCGTAAAGGAAAATCAGTGAAGTTGAACCTGACTTCGTTGTCAGCAAAAGGACAAAAGCAACTGGATTTTCGTTTTAAATATTTTCAGAGTTTTGAAGGCGATTTGATTATGCCAAAAGATTTCATTCCAAGCAGAGTGCATGTCAAAGTGGCTTCGAATAGGGTGACATTGGAAAAAACATTCCCCTGGCCTAGCGGAACATTTAAAACCTCAGCGCTATGAAATATTTTAAAAAAAATCGGTTTCATTTCTTATACCTGCTTGCATTAATGTTTTCATCACCGTTATCAGCAGAGATGAGCGTTGCAGATGTCTGCAAAAAAATATCATCTAAGCTTGCAAGTGTTAGCTATAAAGAATGTGATATTGGCTTTGAATTGTCTGGCGCTAAATCTGTAGAAGGCACACCGATAATTGTTAAAGAATACCCGCCATTGTTATCTCGACAACCACAATCAAAAGTGTTGGTCATTGGTGGTATTCATGGCGATGAATATTCGTCTGTCAGTGTGGTTTATAAGTGGCTAAATAAATTAGAGCGTTACCATTCGGGGCTATTTCACTGGAAAGTTGTTCCATTACTTAATCCGGATGGCTTGTTAAGAAAAAAATCTCAACGCATGAACAGCAATGGCGTAGATTTAAATCGAAACTTTCCAACACGTGACTGGCATAATTTGAGTCAACATTATTGGGTAAATCGTACTTATAAAAACCCTAGACGCTATCCTGGCAAAGAACCGCTTAGTGAACCAGAAACAAAATGGTTATATGACTTGATTGAGGAATTTCAGCCCGATGTGATAGTTGCAGTGCATGCACCCTATGGTGTACTGGACTTTGATGGTCCTCCTAGAGCGCCTAAGCAACTAGGTCCGCTTTATTTGAATTTGTTGGGTGCATATCCGGGGTCGCTCGGTAATTTCGCGGGTGTAGAGAGAGAAATACCTGTGATTACCATTGAGCTAAAATATGCCGGCATTATGCCTTCACGTAAGGAGATTACAAATATCTGGGTAGATATGATTCGCTGGTTAAAGAAAAATACACCACGACCTACTCAGCAATTAGTAGGCCCTGAGCTAGTAGGCCCTGAGCCAATTCAAGCAGGCCCTTCGTAAATAATTTCCCACTGTTGATCATTGTTGCTACGTTGCCAATAAAGCCGTTTATTCGCAACCTTGTTGTAGTTACTGCTTTGGTAGTTTTGTTGAAAAGAAAACTCCAACATATTTTCTACACCGGGATAGCGAAACATACTGACATCATCTAGTTTCACATTAATAAATGATTTTTTCGCATTTACTTTTGTTTTGTGAGTAGACCACCATTGATAGGTTTTCTTGCCACTACGGAATTTGTCTTTCGAGTAATGAGATAGATAACGTTCACTGTTTAAACTTTCCCAGTCTTTAACCCAGCTGTTTAGCAAACCGGTATACTCTTGTTGTTGCTTTTTCCAGTCATCAGGAGTCAGCCAGTTAATATTCCTGGTAATGACGACAGGACTTCGCCTTATATCAATAAATGATCTTAGGTTGGTAAAATCATCATTGCTTAGGGCAACACAACCTTCGCTGGAAAGAGGTGGTCGACTGTAGGTACTTGTAGGTGTGCCATGTAGCCAAATTCCATGACCGGTTCGACCTAATCGGCGATCCCATTTGTTGGGGTAATCGAGGGGGAAAGCACCGCTGCCGTAAAGATCAGGTAATTTACTGTCAGCGATAAAGCGCGTGACATTGTAAACGCCGATGGGTGTTTTATTATCACCTTCTACATATTTACCTGCACCTTTCTTTCCAATGGTTGCATAGTAATCTTTAACTAATTTTGGAGTACCGTTATCATTTTTGAAAATATATAGCCGAGAACGATCCAATTCGACGACGACAGTGTGTTCTGTGTTATCGGAAAGCTTAATAATGCTGGCAGGAATCAATTTTTTGTTTGGCGGTGAATCATAATGTGACCAGCGTTGCTTGGCTTCACTTCGAAGCTCATTGAGCGCCTTTGTCGTTGCTTTTGCACGTGCACCAAAATCATTGAGTGGTTGCGCTTTGGCAATTAATAAATCGGCATAAATAAGTTGAGCCAACTTGAACTTTGGATTGTTGTTAACCAGTTTTTCGATTCGTTCTAACGCAGGATCAAGTTGTTGTTGCGAGAGCGAATCGATGCTTTTGATGAGCTCATCTTCGTAGCGATCTTTAGAGTGCATATCTGTTGCAAAGGCACTCACAGGTAATGCGAGGGCAAACCAAAAATAACATGACTTTGATAGTATTTTAGACTGTTTCATTATGAAGAAAATTCTTTCAGGATTTGCCAGCTACCATCCACCTTTTCTAATAATAGCGTTTTCTGTACTGCATCATTAAATCGGTCAGATTGATAGTCTTGTTTAAATGATAAAAGCGCTGATTTACTTGAGAGCATTTTAACAATTGGTGATTGTACCGAGACACGAATAAAGTCGGGTTTTTTTAGTCGAATTCGGCGCTCTTTTTCCCACTGTTTTTTGGATTGACCGCGTGCCGGTTTAAAACCTGTTGAGTAGTAAGATAAGTAAGCATCACTGTCTTGGGCTGACCAGGCGTTTGACCAGCCCTGTATGGTGTCAATAATAAGTTCAGACTCATCGTTAGGTTTTGATACCGGTTTAGCTTGTGTTACGGGTACTTTTTTTACAAGTGGGATGCTTGCAACAGTCGTGATGACTGGTTTTTTCTCAAGTTTATTGATCGTCGTTAGCGCCAATTGCGGATCTTGTTTTTTATCTTTAATAGCAAGTGCTTTGTTATAAGCATTGGCGGCCATTGATCCATAGATGTCGCTAAGATTTTTATAAGCAGTGGCGTAGCTGCTGTTTGTATTAATGGCACTCAGCAGAGCAGTTCGAGCTGCAGCTTGTTTACCTTGTTTGGCATAGAGTACAGCCAGATTATTATAAGGTTCAGGCAGAGAAGGATTGTTGATGCTCAACTGCTTGTAGCTTGCAATGGCATCATCATCACGTCCCAATTGTTGTAGGCTAAAGGCTTTAAGAAAAAGCGCCTGCTGGTGTTTGGGTTGTGTATCAAGTAAGCGTTCAACAGAGTCGAGTGCCTGAGCATAATTTTGATCGCCAATGAGTTTTTGTACCTGATTGATATCTGCCTGTAACGCAAAGGGTAGCCACAGCAAACCGAGCAGGAGTGGAATTTTTTTCATTCTATTCAGTGTCTTTCCGTTGAACATAATTTTCAATATGCAGTATTCTTGCATAAGCTATAACCGTGATGCTAGTCATCCTTTAAGGTTTATTTGGCTTGTGATGAGGTTGGCAGTCTTGTTGGAGGGGGCTTGCGGGGGCGTGTAAAAGCGAATACTGTTCAGTTAAGTATTAGATGGCGGGTTAGCATAGAGCCGCAATGAGGAGAGAGAAGTAGCATGATCGGCAGTAAAAAACGTAAATCCATGAATGTAGAGACTTTAATTGGTCAAAACACTCAAATAACCGGCGATGTGCACTTTGCAGGCGGTTTGCATATTGATGGTGTGATTAAAGGCAGTGTCATTGCTGATGAGGGGTCATCCTCGGTGCTGCGTCTGAGTGAGCATGGACGAATTGAAGGTGAAGTCAGGGTACCCACTATTAATCTTAATGGCACCGTCAACGGTGATGTTCATGCCAGCCAAGGTGTTGAATTAGCTAGCAAAGCACGGGTTAACGGCAATGTATATTATCAATTGATAGAAATGGCGATGGGTGCTGAAGTCAATGGTAATCTGGTGCATGAGTCTGAAATTCAACAGCCTGTGACACAAAAGAAAGTGAATCAGGAACCTGCTATATCGCCAGCCAAGCTTGCCGAAGAATCCTGACTAAATTAGTCGGGTAGTTTGCCCTTATAATTAAGAATCTGCTAATATATCCCGTATTGAGATAAAACGTACCTGTATTCAGGTGGAGTTTGGTATGACAGATTCAACAGATTTAAGCTTTAGTACTAGCGCAGCTAATAAGGTAAAAGCCTTAATGGTTGAAGAAGGTCGTGATGATCTTAAGTTACGCGTGTTTATTACGGGTGGTGGCTGCTCTGGTTTTCAATATGGTTTTGATTTCGCTGAAGAAGTGAATGACGGCGATGTTGTTGTTGAAACAGATGGCGTCAGTTTGGTTGTTGATCCAATGAGTATTCAGTATCTGGAAGGTGCAACCGTCGATTATGTTGAGAATCTGGAAGGCGCACGTTTTACCATTAATAATCCTAACGCAACAACAACCTGTGGTTGTGGATCTTCTTTTTCAATCTAAGTTGTTGTAGATACTAGTAAAATAAGTAATTTACTACTTCTCTTAATTGTCGGCATGATTGTCTGATATTTATAATTATCGACCTAATACCCGATATGGGTCGATTTTTGTTATCCTAGCTGGCCAATAATAAAGACAGATCTGGGAATTTCTGCATGAATGAATACTTACCCGGCCTGGAAGGCGTTCCTGCCACCAAGTCCAATATTTCAGATATCGATGGCGAACGCGGCATCCTCTCTTATCGTGGCTACTCGATAGAACAACTTGCTGCGCACAGTACCTTTGAAGAAACCACCTTGTTGTTACTCGATGGTATGTTGCCAACAGCTAAAGAGCTGTCAGAGTTTAATGAACAGTTATGTCGTAACCGGGTGGTGCAATATCACGTTCGTGAATTGATGAAGACTTTGCCATCGAGCGGACATCCGATGGAGATGTTACAGACTGCCGTCGCAAGTTTAGGCATGTTCTACCCTGGTAATGAATGTCTGACAGGCAGTGATGTCTGTGATGATCTGGGTTACGTGCACAGAATGACCGTCAAGATTATTGCCCGCATGGGGAC
>Ga0316207_10002905_pt1 | contig 16770 bp, 33 predicted proteins | sample 6weekpyrite_MG_FD_204943 | JGI IMG/M metagenome (GOLD analysis project Ga0316207, IMG submission 204943) | Microbial mat bacterial communities from mineral coupon in-situ incubated in ocean water Damariscotta River, Maine, United States -... | ecosystem: Environmental > Aquatic > Marine >...
TGTGCGCCGAGGCGCTACGGGGCTGGGTGGGCCGGGGGTGGGTCAGGCGATCTGGATGCGGCGGAAGTTCACGCACACCTCGGTGGTGAGGTAGCCGTCGAGGTTCAGGCCCCCGAGCAGCTCGACTTCCACATCGTCGCCGTAGATCCCAATGATGCGGCCGGAGACGTTGCCGAGGATGTCGGCCTCGTTGCCGTCCATGTCGAAGGAGGGGCGGATCGTGATGTTGGCGCCGATGGTCATTGTGTCTCTCCGTGTGTCGCGGCCAGTCTCCCCGGCCACACAAACACCTTACCGGCCCCAGTAAGTGTGCGCCACAAAATAGACGAACTTTCTGAGGCCGGTATCTCAGGCCGGCCTCTTTCCCCGCACCGGGTAGCTCTCAACCTCCCGCCATGCCCGCCCGGTCAGCGTGACCCGCTCGTGCGAGCCGAGGAGTTCGACGGTCCCGCCGGTAGGGCCGGAATCGAGGACCCGGGCGAGGACGCGGACGGTGCCGCGGAGGGGGAAGCGGACGAGGGGGGCGTCATCCACGGGGCGCCTCCGGGTACATCGCGGCGCACAGCCCATCGACCCCGTAGCCCTCGAACCACTCGGGCCAGCACTCCGGCCCATCGTCGTGCATCTTCACGACCTCATAGGCGGCGGACTCGACGGCCGACTTCCACGCCCGCAGCCGCTCCACCTCCTCCCGCAGCCGCACCAACTCCGGGTGCTCCGTGATGTCCACCGTCACCGTCTGGGAGTGGGCGAGGTAGACGCGGTCCTGCGGCGTCAGCGTCATGCGGGCGATGATTCGCTTCGTCTCGTTCTCGTCGCTCATCGTGCTCTCCTTGGCGCTCTCGGCGCCGCGTGTGTGTCTCTCAGGTTCCGCGGGGCAAGGGCTTCCCGTGGTGGTACTCGGGCAGCGCCGTTCGCTCGCGCTGCCACAGCGGGCGAGTCCCGGCCCACTTGCCGGGCACGCTGAACCCGAGCCGGAGCATCCGCAGTTTGCCGGTGCGGCGCTTGCGTGCGTGCACCTCGATCACCCCGGGGAACCCCTTGGTGCTCCACTTGTCGCCGAATCGGTCGGCGTAGTAGTCGTCCCGGTAGAGCGCGTAGACCTCCTCGGCGTCCTGGTGCGCCTTGGACGACCACTGCACGTCGTACATCTGCGGGATCGGCGGGGCCGCCTTCTCGCTCGGGTCGACGCCGGACTTCTCGCCGGAGACCTGCGCCCCCACGATGGCGGGCACGCCCAACTCCGCGCTCAGCTCCTTGAGCGTCGAGGATGCGTGGTCGGTCTGCGCCTGCCGATGCGAGGTGAGACCGTCTCCAGTGCTCCGCCGAAAGTCCTGGAGGTAGTCCACGAGCAGCACGTCGCACTTGCCAGTCCGGCGCATGTTGCGAGCACGCGAACAGACCTGCTCGACAGTCAGGCCGGCGCCGGAGACCCGCAGTGGAAGCCGCGCGACGTAGTCCACCGCTTCCCGGGTCAGGTTCGTCTGCTCCCACAGCCGGTCGCGGTCGTATGGGTTCTCGCTCCGCTGCCACAGCGCCCACGCGCGGCGGTCGGTGTTGGCGAGGGCGATTCCCATGTCGAGGATCCGGCGCTTGGCGGTCGTCTCGGTGCCGTGGATGTAGGTCTGGACTCCAGCCACCGCCAGAGACACCGCGAGCGAGTTGAGCACCGTCGTCTTGCCCATGCCTGATGCCGCGATGATGAGGGTCACCCCCTCGTTCGACAGCCCACCAAAGTCGGGGCTCGAGTCCCACTCAGCGAGGCCGGAGGGCACATAGACAGGCACCTCTCCGGTCGCGATGCTGACGAGGTCTTCCCCGATCTCGTTGACCAACTCCGAAGCGTGGACCACCTCGCGAGCCTGGAGCCGCTGGAGCGCAGCCGGCCCACGGGCCATCAACGCTTCTGCGGCTGCGAGGCTTTCGCCGTCACCAGTCGTCGCCAGCGCGGTCACCTCCTGAGACACCCGCATCAGCGACCGGGCGCTCGCGTGCCGGATGACGAGGTCTTGATAGTGCCGGCGACCCGCGGCGGCCGGGACGTTGTCGGCGAGGCTGTGCAGGAAGTGCGGCCCCCCGATCTCATCCATCATCCCAAGGTCGCGCACCCGCTGGTCGAGCGTGACGATGTCCACGCCCTCGCGCGCCGTGTGCATCTGCGTGAGCAGAGTGAAGATCCGTTGGTGCGCCTCGCTGTAGAAGTCATCAGACTCCAGCCGTGCCCCGACCTCGGGGATCACGTCGGGCGTGAGCAGCATGCATCCAAGGATTCCGCGCTCGGCTTCGGCGTTGTACGGCGGCTGACTCATGCTGCACCCCCTGCCTGCTCAGCACGCCAGAACGCGGCGGCCACATCTCGATGGTTCGTGACCCGCTGCCGAAGCATCCGCCCAAACGGACCGTTCGGGTTCCGCGGGTTCTCGCTCTCGGCGCGTCGCCAGCCCTCTCGGAGCCCCGGCAGCCGCTCAGCCACCCAGGCGTCAGGGTCGGCGGGGGTGTCGAGGTCTGCGAGGTCGGCGGGGGTGGGGCCTGACTCCTCGGCGGCCCGCTCGACGTAGGCGACACAGTGCTTCCGGCGCAGCAGGGTGGCTACCGCATCGCCCTTCCGGGCCCCGTCCGCGTTGGAACTGGGGGACGTGAACACCCAGTCCACCGCCCTCACGAGGTCGTCTGAGGTCAGGCCAGCCCGCCGGAGTTCCTTTAGGCGGGCAGCGAGGTTCTTGCGCCGGTCCGGCGAGAAGGACTGGCCCTTGGTGCCCTGGAGGTGCGCAGAGCGACGAGCCTGGATGCGCTCCCAGGTGCTCACCAAGTCCTGAGCACTGTCGCCGTCAGGCGACGAAGAGTTGTTCTGTGCTTGTGGTGTGGTGTGGTGTGTATCTCCGCGCGTGTGCCCCTTCGGCGGCTCGGTCGTGGCCTGCTCAGGGCCCGCCGATTCCCCTCCCTTGTCTGCGATGGCGTCCTGCTGCGGCTCGGGTGGCCCCTTCCGCGGCTCGCTGGCGGCCCGCTCGGGGCCCGTCGTGGTTCCCTCTTCCTGCGCGAATCGGGGGTCCATCCACCCTGCCTCGTCCCGCATCACACGGGCGGCGACCTTCCGGCTCACGCCCCAGTCGGCCGCGAGCGTGCGCGCCCCCGGGATGCGGCTGGCGTAGCCGAGGCGGACCTTGGCGGCCCACCAACGGAGGTCGTGGCGCATGAACTCCTCGGGCCATGCGACGCCCGTCTCGGTGAGGCGTGTGCGGCCCGTGTCCCACTCTCGGGACGGCATCGGGTCCCACGGGGCGGTCACTGCGGCACACGGGTCTGAATGAAGGACTCGAGCAAGGTCTTCACCTGCGCATCCCACATGAACCACTCGCCCCGAAGCCGGTACGGGCGCAGCAGTTGATGCAATGCGCGCTCGTCTTTCCCGTCGCCGGGAATCCGGTACACCAGGGTCAGCCCCCACGGGCTGAATGTGGCAGCCTGCTTGAACCGAGACTCGATGTTTCCGCTGATCCCGACCTTGATGGCAGCGTTGCGGCCGTAGCCGGCCCGCATGACGTAGACACCACCACGCAGTGTCGAGCTCGACATGTCGATGATGTTCTCCACCTCGTGGAACGGGGACTCTCCCACCATGTTCGGCGCGAAGAGGTGCCCATGCTCGGAAAGGTGAACGATGAAGCCCCCGTCATACAGGACGGCGGACACGAGCCCGACTGCGCACAGGTCCGTCATCACTTCGCGGACCACGACGGTGCTGACCCCGGGGACGGAATCCGCGTAGACGAAGACGCGCCCATCCTCGGCACCCTCCCGCGTCCAGAGGTGGTTGACCACCTGCTGTGCGGTCGCGTCTTCGTCGGGGTGGCTCACGATCGGGACTCGCCGGAACTCTGGAGCCCCCGCGGCCCAATCATCGGGGTTGAGGTGGCGAAGGTTCCTGGCGGGCACGCATGTAGCAGCGCCCCCGCTCTCGCGGTTCTCGTCATTCATGTTGGTTCTCGAAGCTGCTCGCTTCCCAGGCAGCCCCCCCGGAGATCAACCCGGGGGGTCCCGATATGGCTCGGGAAGCCTGAGAACGCGATGTGGTGTCGGTCTCCCGACATGGAAAGCCTATCGCAGGCTCAACAGCGGGTCAACCGCTGAAACGTGAAACCCCGCGCGGGGACGAAACCGGCGGGGCCAGCCCTTGCGGGCACACGGAGAGCGACGAGGCTCGGCCGCATGGTAGCGCGCGGGCTGGGGTGGGTCAAGGGGCCGGTTCCCGTGTCGAGACCGTGCCCCACTTCGTCCGCCGGGTGTCGGGCCTGCCGTCGTAGACCTTGCCCCCGTGCCGCGCTGTGTGTCGGTGGCACGCCCTTGAGAGGGACTGAGGCTTCCGGGTCCACCCGACGCGGCTTGCGATGATCGACCACGACAGCCGCTCGCGATTCCGCAGGGCCAGAGCTCGCACGACCTGCGAGACCTCGGGGTGCTCCTTCGGGGGTCGCTTGCTCAGGTCGGGGCGTAGTCCGTGGTTCCGCACGACGGTTCGCAGCGTATCGAGGTTGGCGCCGAAGTCCGCCGCGACCTCGGGCCAGGTTCGCCCGCTCTCGACCTCGGCAACAGCGCGCCGGAGCTCGGGGTAGGTCCACGTCCGACGGCTCACGACAACCGCCGCAACGCCGCAAACGCGACCACCTCGTCCCGCCGTCGCATCACGAGCACGTCGAGGTGATGATGCGTGTCGTCCGTGACCAGCACGCCGAAGGTCACAGCGTCATCGACTGCGACGCGCAACACCCACTCGGGCGCGGAGTACGCCACGCGGTCTTGATCGGTCAGGATCGCATCGTCGCCATGCCGCACGGGCGAGACGTGAACGCCACGAGTCGAGCGCCACCGCCGCGGGCCTTCCAACGGCTCCCGCTTCTCGGGGACGGCGCTCAGGAGGTCGCGCACGGTCTCCCATGCGGCGTCGGGGTCGGTGACCTCGATGTCGGGCGGGCAGATGGCCAGATCGACGCGCACGCCGCCGGAGGGGCCGAGGAGCCACTCGCCGGAGAGGCCCGTGCCGGCGTTGGGGGTGTGGATGGTCATGGGGTCTTCTCCGTGTTGGTGGTGTTCGGTCCCTCGCACATGCCCCAGCGCACGCACCCGGCCTCGCGGCCCCAGTCGGCCGACAGCATCGGCTGCCGCCCTCCGCGCTGGGTTTGTGACCATGCAAGAACATCCCGAATAGGGGCCCCCCGCTTGTTTCGCCGGTCCTTGGACCGAAACCACGTCGGGGGGTGCGGCAGGTCTTCCCCCCGCGCTTCGGCGCGCTCCGTGGCCTTTCGGCCAACCAGCGCCTCCAGCATCTCCACCGCGAGAACGCGGCGGGGGTCTTTGGATAGTTGTCGGATCTGCTCTTTGTTCGCGTGGATGCACGGCCAGCACCCGACGCGGGTAGAGCCCCGCAGATAGAGCGGGCAGGGCTGGACCCCGTGCCGCTGGTGGATGGCGATCACGTCCGCCTCAGTCCACCGGATGATCGGGCGCCACACCTCGATGTGTTCCGCGCCGGGCATCAACTCGCGTTCCGGCAACCTCGCACGGGCGGCGCTCTCGTCGGCGCGGATGCCCACGACGTTGACGATGTCCTCGTCCAGCGAATCCACCCACCGGAGGAACGGCCGGACCTTCAGTTCTTGGGTACAGTACCGGGCAACGGCAGACGGGAACATCCCCTTCTTGACTACCCACCGGACGAACGCGGACGGCGAGCGCCCGACGAGCTGCTCGATGGCCAGGACATCCGGCATCACCTCGGCCGGCAGCTCGGGGAACTTCGCGCCCACCCGATGGATGGAGCCCAACACGCCCTCAAGGTAGTCGAGGTGGGCGTACAGGTCGGGGTGCTCCCACCCGGTGTCCATGAACACCATGTCGAAGTCGTGGCCGAACTCGCGCAGGTGGAGCGCCGTGGCGACGCTGTCTTTTCCGCCGCTGACGCTGACGATGATTCGGTCGCTCATCGCCCACCCCGCAGCCGGTCGCGCCGGAACAGCGCGGCAACCCGCGGCCCCACCCCTCGCGCCAACCTCTCGGCCTCGTCGGCGCGGGACTCGAGCCGGTCGATGCGGGCCAGGAGGGCGTCCCACTCCGCGCGGCGCACGGTCATCACCTCGTCGGTCATCGTCTCCAGCTCGGCGACTACTTCGGAGATCGTTGGGGGAGCCTCGACAGCCGGGAACGGGTCGGCCCCGAGGATCGCGAGTTGGGCGCGGTCGGTGTTCGGCGCGGCGGGCTTCGGCTTCCACGGGGGGCAGCCGGTGGCGGTCTTGGGGGGCATCCCCGTCGCGTCCGGTACGTGGCCGGACTGCTCCAGCCAATCGGACACCGCGTCGCTCTGGTCGGGTTCCATGCACAGGCTTGACTCGCCACGCCGGACATCCCACCCGCAGGTGTGGCAGTTCGTCAGCACGTCACCCATCGACCACCTCCATCACGAAGACGCGCACGCCCTCGCCGTCGATCTCGACCTCGAACTCGCCGAGCGCGTTGTCGTCGCTCTCCGCGGCCTCGCATCGGGTGGCCTCCTCCCGGGTCGCGGGGCGGATGATGCCGCCGCCGAAGGAGGCGTTGACCAGCCAGCCGTGGCGGGCGTTGTTCGTCAGGTTGAAGTTCATCAGAGCACCGCCGCGAGAACGTGAGCCCCGACGATCGACGCGGCGAGGATGATCCCGCCACCGAGCGCCGCCGGGATGTGGGGGAGGGCCCACGCGGGAAACAGGCGGGCGAGGGGGCTCGAGGGGACGAGCACGACGGAATCCGCCGTCCAACACACGAGGTCGACGCCGCCGACCTCGACGAGCAGGTCGAACCCCGGTCGCTCGCCCTGGTTGAACGCCACCGCCTGCACCGTGCCCGTCAGCGTCTCGGGCGCGGCGTTGCCGTAGCCGCGGGTCGTGTACCGCACGCGGCGGCCAATGAGCGGGCTCACGAGGCACCCCCGTCACGCTTCAGCGCACGGGCGGCGCGGGTCATCCGGACCTCGGGCGGCGACTTCTGCACCAGCATCGCGGGGCTACGGACCTCCGCGGGGCGCAAGTGGAAGAACACCCCGGTACCCGTGTCGCGCACCTTGAGGCACGCGCCCGGGTTGGACTGGAGGCGCTTGCACATGGCGTACACCTCAGTGCCGACCCCAGAGTAGAAGGTGACCGTGGGGTCGCCCTTGCAGTAGGTCATGGCCCACTCGTCGCCGGAAGCCCCGCGGCCACGGTAGCGGTCGCCAATAACCATGAAGTCATTCGGCGTCGGGTTGATGCGCTCGTTCACGAGGCACCCCCGTCACGCACGCCGTCAGCCCAGCGGGTGACCGTGTCCGCCATCGACTCGCCGGGCTGGGCGTCCTCGATCACGGTGTTCTTGGTGGTCTTCGTCACGCGCAAGGTCAGGCGCTCCGTGCGGCGCTCATCGTCCTTCCGGCGCCCGTCTGCGGGCTTGTCGTCGGTCTCGGTCATCGTTGCCTCCGTGGGTGTTGCACCAGTTGGGCCCCGTGCCGGTGAGGGCTACGGGGCGGGGGAGGTGGGGATGGAGGCGCTCAGGCCGCGGTCTCGTCCGCGCCGTGGCTGCGCCGGTAGTCGTCCGTCGACATCCACAGCTCGCGGCCGTCGCCGTATCGGACACCCACGGTGTCGCGGGAGTACCAATCCCGAGTCGCAAGGGCGACCACGGTGACCTCGACCTTGACCCACTGGCCACCGATCGGGTCGTGGCGGGTGGTGGAGAAGGAAGGAACGTGCGAGAAGGTGGGGGCGCTCATGTCGTCACTCCGTGTGTCGCGGGGGTTCGTCCCTCCCGCCCCACTACAGTATGGCGCACATTGTTTGACGTCAAGGGGATTGGCGCACATTTCTATCGGCTTCGACGACGCGCTCGGCGACTACGCGGGCCAGGGCGGGGGGGACTGCGTTTCCGATAGCTGTGAGCGCCGCCCGCTTGCTGGTCGGCCACGGGTAGCCCTCGGGGAACCCCTGCATGGCGGCGGCCACGGCTACGGGAATCGCCCGCTCGCCCGTCGCCAGGTACCAGGCGTCCGATGCGCGGTTGATGGGGTTCGCGCGCCCACGGTCCACGTCGGGGTTCGTATGCCCCTTCCACTCCGTCGCGCACACCGCAGGGCAGGGAGCGTGCCACCAAGTAGGCGTGCTCCACGGCAGCAACCGCGGCCCGAACATGGAGCCTTGCGCCAACGTCGCCGGGTCCGCGTGGGTCGGCTGGGGCGCTCGGGGCGGCGCCGGGCCTGCCCACAGGATGACGCGGCGGCGGTGCTGCGGGACTCCGAACGATGCGGAATCGAGCAGCCAGTAGCCGGCGTGCGCGAACCGCTCGCGGAGCTGGGGCAGGATGACCCCATCCAGATAACATCGAGCACACCTCATCGGGTCGGGATGGCCTTCCGTCGAGTGGCAGAGCAGGCCCCGCACGTTCTCGCCGAGGAACCACCGCGGGCGGAATCGGTCGATCGCGTCGACCGACCACGGCCAACCGTCCCTGTCATCGCTGGCTCCTTTGCGCTTACCCGCCGTGCTGAACGGCTGGCACGGGAACGACGACCAGAGCAGGTCAATCGGCCCCGGTCCTGCGACAGCCTCGATCGCGTCGAGGTCCCGCACGTCGCCCTCAACCACATTGTCGTGCCCCGCCGCGCGCAGGGTCGCGCAGGCGTGCGGGTCCCACTCGCAGAGCGCGCGGTGTCCGATGCCCGCGGCCTCGAGCCCCAGGGCAGCGCCGCCGGCCCCGGCGAACAGTTCGATGCAGTCGAGGCTACCCATCGGGCAACTCGACGGCGGACGGCACCCGGCGAACCGTGACCACGACGTGCGGCGGCTCGCTGGTCTTCGCCCGACGCTCGCCGACGATGCGCCCGTAGACCTTCCGCGCGTCGATCTCGCAGACCTGCGCGTCATCGCCCCACACGCCCGCCTTGTCCATGCCGTCGAGGATGGCCTTTACGACGTTGTCCAGGTCGGGCCGGCGGTCGCGCGGGAACCGTCCATCCGGGTCCGCCTTGCGGAACAGGTGACCAGGCCGGCGAAACACCGCGACCAGCTCGACCCGCAGCGGCCCCGACCATGGGAACGGGTGCCCGGCGTCCTCCATGAGCCACGATGCGTCCTCGCGGGCGACGGTGGCGTGGTGCTGGACGAGGGCCTCATACGTCCGGGTCCTCGCTGGCGTGAACATGCGGGCATGGCCGCCGATGCTCGTGGTTCGAGGTCGCCCCTTCGCGACTGGCTGCCCGGGGACCACGAACGTGAGCAGCGCCGGCCGCCCGTGCAACGTCCCATCGTCCGCGGCCCGAGAGACGGCGTCGAGGGCGTCCCCGAAGCGGCTCACGGCGCCACCTCCCGCGCCTTCGCGACCAGCGCGGCGACGTAGAGGTCAGCCCATGTGTCACCGTAGACCCACAGATCGCCCGGAAGCCACATCGCCAACCGGCGGCCCTCGGTCGGGTCGGACTCGGTCCCGTACACGTCGTCGCCCCAAGCCTCCCGCACCAGCACAATCAGACTCGCGGCGGTCACGGGGTCGGAGAGGTCGACCAGCCATCCGGTGAGGGCAGTGAGGCCGTACCCGGGACGGAACGCTGCCAAACCCTCCCCGATGGCCTGTTCGTTCTGCGGCTTCCAGAACTCGTCCTCTCGCCAGCGCGGCCCGAGCTCGACCACGACAGCGCGGGCGCCGGAGTCGTCGACCAGGGACCAGCCTTTCAGGAAGTCGATACCCAGCGCCCGCAGCGCCGCCGTGGCCCGCGTGTTGATGTCGCCGCTCATCCGAACACCCCCACCACGCCCAGCGCGACGCAGAGCAGGCCGATGACCCCCCACGCGATGCGGATCCGGGTCGTCAGGGTGGCGACCTTCGCCTTCGCCCTCTGCAACCGCACCCCCTGCCCCCGCGCCAGGTCGCGCTGGACCGCGAGGGAGTGCTCGAGGGTGTCGCAGTTGGGGCAGGTCGCCTTGTCGTCTTCATCCATGCCGTCTCTCCTCGGGACTCTCGCCCCCGTGTGTTCTCAGCGCGCAGCCCGTGCGACCGCGCCCAGCTCAATCCGTGTCTCTCGCACCACGACCCCGCAGACATCGCACAGACGCCGCGCGACCGAGAACCGCCGGCCGTCAACCGTCTCCGTGGCCTCCTGACGCCGCGTGGAGCGCCCGCAGACGTGGAGCCGGGTGGTAGGCGCCCCAACGCTCTCCGGGGCCACAGGGACGCGCGGGAGGTCGCTGACGAGGCACCGCAATCCGGCGGGCTCGATGAGGTCTTGCGACTCCAGCCACGCGAGGGGTGCGCCGTTGGGGATGGCCGTGCGCTCGGCGACTGCTCGGAGCGCTTCCACAGCGCGGGCGGAATCTCCGTGCGATTCGTCTAGGAACCCGACGTAGTCGCCATTCACTCGGGCACCCACGGAGCCGCGCCAGATGGCCCCGGCGTACCCGTGGCGCTCGATGTCGTCCGCGACCCCATCGGCCAGCATTCGACCAGCGGGGGCGACCCATCCGAGCTTGACGAGGGCGGTCAGCGCGGAGTGTACGCGGCTCGTCTCCTTCTCCAACGTCGCCCGCTGACGTGCGTGCCAGAGCCGGCGCTCGGCGGCGTTCTTGAACGTCTGGCGGCGCTTGCGTGGTGGACGAAGGGCGCGTGCGATCTCGCCGGCCGACTGTGGGCCGTGGCTCTCCAGACGACGCAGCACGCGACGGGAGTAGGTGCCGGGACCGGGGCGCCTCACTGACCAATCCCCTGCGCCGGCTCATGCCCGCGGGACATCAGGTAGAGGTCATCCACCGAGAGCCCGAAGATCGCCGACAATGCCCCCAGGTTCCGCGCGTCGGGCTTCTTCGCGCCTCGTGCCCACGCCCACACGTTCTGGCGACTGGCGGCCCCTCCATGGCTCCGCACGAGGGCTGCAAGAGTCTCCGTCGTGGCGTCGTGGTTCGCAAGCCACTTCGCGATGTGCTTCGTGAGCGGCGTTTCGGTCTTCGTTGCCATCGGTGCGACCTCCTGCCCATCGTTCTACATGGGTGGGCGGATTACGTCAAGGATTCTCTTATGGTTGACGGGAGAGGTTGCGGCGGGTAGGGTGGTGGTGTCACACACGGAGAAGTGAACATGAGCGACGACAAGACGATGCGTATTCGGGTGGCGGTCGCCGTCGCCCGGAAGGCGGATGGAACCTGGGGAGCTTGGGCGGAGGGGTGCGAGAAGGGCGCGGAAGGCTACGGCGACGCATCCATCAAGGAGGGGGTCGAGGCGGTGCTGGATGAGTCGCGATGGGTCGACAGCCCCGTTCACTGGCGGTGGGTTGAGGCCGACGTGCCGCTCCCCGTCAACGACGAGCCGACCGTGATCGGCGAGGTGACGAAGTGAGCCCAGCCGACAAGACGAGCACGGCGCGGCCGACGCGCGAGGAGATCCGCGGTGCCCGAGAGTGCGCGGCAGCGGGCTACCTGCTGAACCGGAAGGTGACCACCCTGAAAGAGTGGGAGAAGCACACGGCGGCGCTGGACCGCATCATGGGCGTGCTGGACTACGCCCTCGACTGCCTCATCGCCGAGCAGGAGGCCGAGACCGTCCCCGACGAGGGGGCGGAGGTGGGGACTCCGGTGTGGCGCGAGGAGGGCGATGGCAACTGGCGCGCCTGCGTCGGGAAGCCCGAGACCGGCAAGCGTGTGCTGCGTGCCAGCGAAACCCGATGGGCACGCTATCCGGACAGGGGGTGGCGGGTCGAGGTCAACTGCGGCGGCACCGGATCCCTCGTCGGCAACGTCCGCGCCGCCTCCGCCTCGTGGAACGCCGCGCACCCGGGGCTCCCTCCCGTGGTCGTGCCGGAGCGGTTCCGCGAGGTCGAGGCCGTGCCGCAGGTCGAGCCGCCGGAGGATGCGAAGCCCGCCGAGCCCGCGCCCGAGAGCGACGCCGACTTCCTCGCCCGGCATGGGGTAGGGGAGTGGAAAGACTCCATGTACGACGACGCCTCTATGCAGCGGAAATGGGACCTTGGGTGGCTGGCGGTCGCTCCGAACGGGAGCATGTTCCCGCGTGACTCCACCGGGCCCTCGTTTGAAGCCATGGGGGGCGACACCACCACCCCCGAGGGCCGCGCCGCTCTGGACGCCCGCCTCGTGGCGCACCTGCGGGCGGAGGGGCGGACGTAGGCCCCACAGCGCCCCGGAACCGCAAGCCCTCGCCCTCCCCGGCGGGGGCTTCTCCGTGCGCGATACAATGCCTTCACCGCAGGGGGTAGCGATGACGGACGACGACCGGGACCCGGCGACGTGGGAGGCGGCTGCCGTGATGATGCACAACCAGACGCGGCGCCTCCTCAACAGCCTGCGAGCGGCGCGGAAGGACGGCAGGATCCCGCAGGAGGTCGTCGGCCTCGGTCAGATTGTGAACACCGCAGCGCGGGCGGACATGCTGCGAGCCGTCGAGGCCAGCCGATGGCAGCGAGACGCACAAAGACTCCGGCGGGCCGTTTGGGCGCTCGCTGGAGTCTCGGGGTTGTCGCTGCTCGTCGCCGTTGGGGCGCTCGTCTGCTGCGTCAGTTCAGCGGGTCCTTGAGCGGGTCGGGGACGAGCCGCACGTTGTCGCGGATTCGCTCCTGCCAGATCGCCGTCTGGTTGCCGTACCACGTCCCCCAATCGGGCGGAGCAAAGGCGTCGATCGCCTTGGCGAACACGTCGGACTCGTGGGTCCCGGGCGCGTCATTGATGGCGTAGGACATGCGCGCGGCCTGGATGAGAACCGACGCGACGCTGTCGATGATCTCTACCTCGTCATCGTTCGTGTCGCTGGGACCGTCGTGGGTCGCGGGGGTTCCGCCCTGCCCGATGAACATGCGCCAGTGGCGGGCGCCGTTGGGGCCGTCGACGGGGTGGATGCCGGAGTCGGGGTCGTATGCGCCCATGGTTCTACCCTCGCGCTGCTCGAGCGCCGTGATGAATCTGCCGGGTGTCGTCCTCTTCCGGGCGCACCCTGTGGTCGATGATGTGCCGCCGCACGCTGCCGTCGTTCGTCAGGCTGTCCATCGAGTCCGAGGGGGCGACCAACTCGGGCACGAATCGAGGCGGCCGCTCGACATCGCGTCGGAGCTCAATCAGCGCGACCTGCGACTGCGTCACGAACTGGAGCGCGAGTTCGGCGAGCGTCGGAGCAGCCATCAGCGTCCCCCCTTCCCTGCAAGGAGTAGCATGATCTGGTTCGCCGTCTGTGACAACGCCTCCTGACGGGCCTCGATGCGCGCTGCCGTGCCGCTGTTGTAGGAGACCGACGATGTCAGCGACCCCATGTCAGCCTTCAGCGCGCCCACCTGATGGGCCAGGTCGGCCACTCGCGTAGAGAGACGGGTGAAGTCCTCGCGAGTCGGGCCATCCGCCGGCCGCGGGACTTCGGCGGTTGGGGGTGGGGCGGTGGCCTCCTCCGCAGGGCTCGGCGCGGGCGGTGCGGCCTTTCCCCCGATGACGATGCGCGGGAGCGACAGCCCCAGCTTGTTGCCAGCCCATGCGAGAGCGAGCAGAACGGCACCGAGCCCCGTGATGCCACCGCCACCGACCGCAGCAGACAGCCAGTCCACGGCATGCGGAGTGGCCGGATCGAGCCCCTGAGCGTGCGCCACGGAGCCACAGAGGGCCACCCCAAGGAACGCCACGGCGACGGCCACGAGGACCAGCTCGGAGGCGTGTCGCTTGACCATGGCGCGGGGGTCGATGCTCATCAATGGATCCTAACCAGCGTGATCCGCTTGTCGTACACGTCCGCGTTCTTGTCGCAGGTGATGCCGATGGCGCCCCCGTTGGCCAGGAACGTCGCGAGACAGAAGATCGTGTAGGTCTTCGTGATGGACTGCGGCGTGGCGCCCTTGATCAGCGAGAACTCGTCGGGGACGATGATCACCGAACTGGCGCCGAACGGGTCCGAGCCGATGTCGACGTCAACCGTGCATGTCCCCTGCGTCTGCGCGGGGTCGATCGTGAAGTCGATCCGCAGGGTGTACGCCTCGCCGACCTTGGCGGGCCGGATCTTGTTCGTGGACCACAGCGCCGCGTTGCCGGGCCGGTAGTCCTCGTCCTTGGTGCCGGCGTTGTTCGTCCACTGCTCGCGGACGCCAGCGGCGAGCACCTGCGGGCTGATCGCGGTGTCCGCGGTGTCGACGTAGGTGGCCCACCCGGTCTCGGTGCCGAAGTTGAAGCGCGTATCCGCCACGTCCCGATAGCCGGCCGGGATCGACCTCTTGGCGAAATCCGCCTCGTTCATGATGTGGACGCGCGAACCCGTGCCGACGAGGGCGGGATCGACGAGGATGTCCAGCGACGACGAGCGCAGCGGGCTGCCGGACAACTCCAGATCGCAGCCGTCGCCGCTGATGTGGACCGCGTTCGTGGCGCACTCGGCGCCGTTGTTCGGCATCTCCAGCCCGGCCACGATGACCGACCCGCCGCTGATCTCGATGAAGTCCGTGGCGCTGTAGAGCGCCGAATCCTGCGACTGCACCGTGGATAGGCGGACCGTCCCGCCCGTGACCTTGAGCACGTCGTCCGCGACACCGACGTTCGTGATCCAGCCCTCACCGAGCAACGTCCCGCCCGTGTGCAGTACCAACTGCTCAAGCGTCCCGCCGTTGTGGTAGAGCCCCTGAATCGCCGCGACGATGCCCGAGCCCGCGCCCTTGATGCCGATGCCGGAGCCGCCGCCCTGGATCGCCACATTGAAGAACACGGCGAGTTCGCCAGCGGACAGCCCGGTGCAGTCGACCGCCGGGACCCCGGAGGTGTTCGGCGTGACGAGCGTGACCTCGCGCACCGTCCCGACCCCGGCGAACGTCAGCGTGGGCGACACGCCGTCCAGCGACGACAGGACGACTTCCTGCGCGAAGTGGTCGCCACGGATGCGGACCCCCGCGGGCACCGTCGCGTTGAGGGCTTCCACGAGGTCGCCGCACACGATCTCATCGCCCGACGCCGCCGCAGCCAGCGCCGCAGCCAGCGTAGTGTAGTCCCCGCGACCACCGGGATCGACGTAGATGGCGCCGGCCTTCGGAGCCCCGCCGAGCGCGCTAAGGCTCGGGAATCCCATAGGTTGCGCCATTGTAGACTCCTGATGCCGCTAAGGGTAGCGCACCGCGTGCCACGTTGCACGCAGCGTTTCGGGCAGGGCACGCAGGTAGCGGCGCAGGCTGGGGCGGCTCACGGGGTGGGCTCAACTGGCTCCGCGCATCCCTTCGCCTTCTGACGCACGAGCTCGGCTTCGAACGGCTGGCACTGCGGACGCTGCGCCGCGCTCTGCCCGTACTGCCAGCACGCCTGAACGTGGCACCCGAGAGACAGCGGGTCCTCGATGCAGGCCGGCGGGGTGTCGCTCAGTTTGTCGCGGATCTCGGCGTCGATGACCACCGGGCGACCCGCAGCCGCCGCAACGTCCGCCATCTGGTCGCCGAGGATGTCGATCTGCGTGCTCTGCGCTTCCACGAGGCCCGTGACCTGCTCAACGCTGTCGGGCTTGGCGCTCCAGCCAGCGAAGAAGCCGATGCCCCCCACGCCCAGCGCGGACAGGGAGACGATGATGGCGACGGTGGTTCCTGCGGGCATGGTGCTCTCCTCGCTCATGGTGCCTCGTCCTCTGGGCCCTTCGGCCCCTTCCACGCCTTCGCCACGTCCCGCCCTGCCGAGACCGTGCCCATGCCCCCGCCCGCAGCCGCAAGCGCGTAGATCGCCGCCTTGCACACGTCCACGATGCCGTCAGACAGGTCCGTCCACGGGGCAGCGCCGACAAAGACCACGACGAGCGTGATCAAGACGATGGCCATGCCCGCGCGCTGCGTCGCGTTGATGTGGCGGCTGGGGGGCTTGATGCTCATGCCCGAGCCACCACAGGCCCGACCACCAGCCCGGCCTTGCGCGCCTCGTGCCGAGCCGCCACCGCGTCGAGTTCGTCCGCGAGCTCACGCAGAACGCCCGCCATGATGGCAGGGTCCACGGTGCAGTCGTCGACATCGACCTCGCGGGCCACGCGCTCGCCGTCGGTGAGGAGGCGGACGGTGATGGAGGCGAGGGGGGTCATCGGGGGTCCAGTTGCCAGTGCGGGCCGTCCTTGAACGACCGCCAGTCACCGCCCCACGAGAGATCGAACTCGCCCGAGAGTTTCCCCTCGTCGCCCAACCGCTTCCACGTCGCTTTGACGTGCTCGGCGAGCGGGTGGTAATGCGCCCAATCCCACGAGATGCCGACACCCTCGATGTAGGGAGCCACATCCACCGCCATGCTCGGCGACTGGTTGTGCTTCGACCGTGGCCACGACAGTTGCGACTTGCCCTCAGCCTTGAGCGCGTTCTGGCGCTCCTCGCCGCGGTGGCCCTCGAGCACCGTGATGTCGATCGTGCGGACGACCTCCACCATGAGCTGGATGAGATCCGGGTGGCAGGTGTCGAGTTTGGAGATCGACCGCTTGGAGAAGTTCGGCATCAGGACTCCCGCGCAAGAGCGAGCAGCACGTCGTCAAGCCCAAGCGCCCGCACGTGCCGCGCGAGAACCGGGGACCGCTCGCCGTCGGCGATGCGCTGCCGGATGTCGGCGAGGACAGCGGCGCGGTTGTCGCCAAACGGCGCCAGCGCCGCGGACGGCCCTGTGATGGTCAGCGTGGTTCGGTCGAAGGGGTGGATCCCATCGTTTGACCCGGTGTCCGTGGTGGTCCAGCACTTCATCAGAGGCTCCACTCGTCGACGGTGATTCGCTCGATGACCGACGCGCTATCAGACGCGGCGGACGTGTA
>Ga0316207_10002907_pt1 | contig 16752 bp, 16 predicted proteins | sample 6weekpyrite_MG_FD_204943 | JGI IMG/M metagenome (GOLD analysis project Ga0316207, IMG submission 204943) | Microbial mat bacterial communities from mineral coupon in-situ incubated in ocean water Damariscotta River, Maine, United States -... | ecosystem: Environmental > Aquatic > Marine >...
TGAAAGGCAACGCGGTGTGATGGACCCAGTAGCACAACGTGCTTTATTTTATTTTCCAGAGGCTGTAGTAGTTTATAGGCGCTGGCCGCCACGGGCCCGGAATAGGTATAGCCCGCATGTGGCGCAATAATGGCTTTGGGTATACTGCTGGAGTGAGGGGTAGCGCTGCTCAGATAGTGGTTAATTTCGCTCTGCAGTTGATCAGGGTCATTGCTATAGAACATGCCTGCAACGGCGGCAGGCCGAATACGTAAATGTTGCTCAGACATGACTATTATCCCTGTAGTAGCTAACGAATATTAACTGAAGCGGATGTTAGGTATAACATAGCATAAAGGTGGAGTGAAATGGACGAACATACAGTCAGTACACGCTATTGGCATTTGCTGGATGACGGACGCGTGCAGTGTGATTTATGCCCGCGTTTTTGCAAACTGAAAGAAGGCCAGCATGGCCTGTGTTTTGTGCGTGCCAATCAGGATAATCAGATTGTTATGGTTTCTTACGGGCTTTCTAGCGGGTTTTGCGTTGATCCAGTTGAGAAAAAGCCGCTGAATCATTTTCTTCCCGGCACACCGGTGCTGTCGTTCGGTACGGCCGGGTGTAATCTGGCCTGTAAATTTTGCCAGAACTGGGACATGAGCAAGTCGCGAGAAATGCATACCCTGGCATCGCAGGCATCCCCTGAAACCATTGCGCGGCGGGCAAAGGAGCTGAATTGTCGAAGTGTGGCCTATACCTATAATGACCCGGTTATTTTTCATGAGTATGCGATTGACGTAGCAAAAGCCTGTCGTGAGCAGGGCATTGCTTCGGTAGCGGTATCAGCGGGGTATGTATGCGAAAAGCCGCGTGAGGAATTTTATTCCGTTATTGATGCGGCGAATATAGATCTCAAGTCGTTCGATGAGTCTTTCTATTTCAAGCTAACCGGTGGCCACCTGAAGCCCGTGCTTGAAACCCTCGAATATCTAAAAACAACGGATGTCTGGTTTGAGATAACAACGCTGTTAATTCCCGGGCATAACGATTCAGACGGTGAGCTTCAGGCGATGAGTGAGTGGATTATGGAAAAGCTGGGCCCCGATGTTCCGCTGCACTTCAGTGCCTTTCACCCAGACTGGAAAATGCAGGATGTCCCCGCAACGCCCGCTTCAACCTTAACTAAGGCCAGAGACATTGCGATGCAGGCCGGGCTGCATTATGTATATACCGGCAATGTGCATGATCCGGGGGGCAGTAGTACTTACTGTCCGGAATGCGGGCATCTGCTGATCGAGCGAGACTGGTATGAGCTGGGCCGATGGGGGCTGGATAGCAAAGGTTGTTGCGAATCCTGCGGAACATCGATTGCAGGCCGCTTTGAAGCGAAGGCGGGCGAGTGGGGTGCGCGTAGAATGCCTGTATTTGTCGGTGATAAATCAGCGTAAATAGGGTATTCTTAACACTATACAGTTTTCAGATAAATGTCGGCCAGAGACCGGCTTCTGCTACTTGTGGAAGCATGGTCTTGGGTCGTCATGCTTACGAAGATCGAATTCATATTGAGGTTAGTTTGAGCAAAGGTACACTATTTATCATTTCAGCCCCGTCGGGTGCGGGTAAAACCAGTCTAGTTAAACAGCTGGTTGAAGCAAATGAGCAAATCGTTGTATCCGTGTCTCATACGACGCGAGATAAACGCCCCGGTGAAGTTGATGGTGTTGACTATTATTTTGTCGATCAAGACACGTTTCTCACCATGGCCGATGGCAGTGCTTTTCTGGAGCACGCCAAAGTCTTCGATAATTATTACGGCACCTCACAACAGCATGTTGAACAGCAGTTGTTGCAGGGGCTGGATGTGATACTGGAAATCGACTGGCAGGGCGCCCGTCAGGTGCGCAAGCTGTTTCCAGATTCACAGTCGATCTTTATTCTGCCGCCTTCGCTAAAAGCACTGAAAGAACGCTTGCAGGGTAGAGGGCAGGATAGCGAAGAAACCATTTTGCGCCGCATGAACGCGGCAGTAAATGAAATGTCTCACTATGCAGAGTTTGATTATCTGCTGGTGAATGATGATTTTGATACAGCGCTACAGGATTTGCGCTGTATTTTTTCAGCAAGTCGATTACGCCAGTTACAACAAGAGCGTAATATCGAAAAGCTACTAATCGAATTAATGAAATAAGAGGAATTTAAATGGCACGTTTAACCGTAGAAGATTGTTTGCCAAATGTAGATAACCGTTTCCATCTGGTGCTGGTTGCCGCAAAACGCGCGCGTCAGATTGCTATGGGTGCAGATGCTCTGGTGCCTGTTGAAAATGACAAGCCAACTGTGCTGGCTCTGCGCGAAATTTCTGAAGGCCTGGTTGGCCCCGAAATTCTTGAAGAGAAGACAGAAGAATTTAACATGCGTCCATCTTCAATTTCAGTTAGTGAAATCAGCCAGGAAATGTAATTCATACTCATGGCAATTAGCCCCGATCAAAACCTTGTTGATGTGCAGGAGCTATATGCCGATCCCTCTCGCTTTTTAATATCTGACCTGTGCCGTATTGTCGAAGACTATATGAATCAGGATCAGGTGAGAGATGTTTATCGAGCGTATCTGTTCGGCGCGCAGGCCCATGAAGGTCAGTATCGCCAGACAGGTGAGCCCTACATTTATCATCCTATTTCAGTCGCGCGTATTCTCGCTGAAATGCACATGGATTCAAAAAGTATCTGTGCAGCGATTTTACATGATGTTATAGAAGATACGCCGGCCACCAAAGAAGATGTTGCAGAAAAATTTGGCGATGATGTTGCCGAGTTAGTGGATGGCGTAAGTAAGCTCACCGAATTTAAATTCAAAAATAAAAAAGAACAGCAGGCGATTAACATTCAAAAAGTGTTAATGGCCATGGCGAAAGATATTCGCGTCATTTTAATCAAGCTGGCAGACCGTTTACACAATATGCGCACTCTGGGTGTCATGCGCCCGGACAAGCGTCGACGTATTGCTAAAGAAACCCTGGATATTTATGTGCCTCTGGCGCGGCGCCTGGGCATAAATACCCTGCGTCTTGAGCTGGAAGATCTTGGTTTTAATGCTATGTATCCGATGCGCTATCGTATCCTTGAACATGCCATGCTGCAGGAAGCCGGTCATCGTAAGGAAGTGGTGCAGAAAATAAATAATGCATTGACTTCGCGCCTTGCTGAAATGGGTATGGAAGCAAATATTAGTGCCAGAAAAAAACATCCCTATAGTCTTTATAAAAAGATGCGACAGAAAAATCTGTCATACCGAAATATTTTCGACGTATATGGCATGCGAGTTATTGTCGATTCAGTGGATGACTGTTACCGCGTATTAGGTGCAGTGCATAATTTATTTAAACCGATACCCGGGAAATTTAAAGACTATATCGCCATACCCAAAGAAAATGGTTATCAGAGCTTGCATACCATTTTATTTGGGCCGCATGCAATTCCCATTGAAGTGCAGATACGTACGCTGGAAATGGATAACTTTGCAGAAACAGGTATTGCAGCGCACTGGTTGTATAAAGAAAATAGTGATGGCCACTCCATTGATGTGGGTGGCAGAACCCGTGAATGGTTAACTGGCATTCTTGAAATGCAACAGTCCGCAGGGGATTCAGTTGAATTCCTGGAAAATGTAAAAGTGGATCTGTTTCCTGATGAGCTTTATGTTTATACGCCGCGCGGTGATATTGTCAAGCTACCAAAAAATGCCACACCAATAGACTTCGCGTATTCGGTACACACCGACGTTGGGCATACCTGTGTAGCAAGTAAAGTTGATCACCGTTTTGCACCGCTGGATACCCCGCTCTACAGTGGACAAACGATTGAAGTTGTTACATCAGCTGGTGCACATCCTAATCCCGGCTGGCTGGATTTTGTGGTTACTGCAAAAGCTCGTACCAATATTCGTAACTACCTGAAAAATACACGTTCTGAAGATGCTATCTCTCAGGGACGTCGTTTACTGTCTCGCGTGTTACTGGAAAAGAATATTACTCTCGAAGAAATGTCGCCGGAAACCTATGCGCCATTGCTGGAAGAATATGGTTTCACTTCATTAAACCAGCTACTTGAAGATATTGGTATGGGCAATCGCCCGGCAGGGCTTGTCGTTAAGCGACTGTTTTCAAATGATACGGAAGACGAAAAGCAGGAGCCAGAACTGGTTCCAGGACGACCTGCACTGGCCATACAGGGTACCGAGGGTATGGTGGTATCTTACGGTAGATGCTGTCACCCCATTCCCGGTGATCAGATTATTGGTAAGCTGAGCAAAGGTCGCGGACTGGTTATACATCAAACCAGTTGTCGTAACATTGCACATGAGCGTCTGCAAAATGAAAATATGATAGACGTGAAATGGGCAGAGGAAGCTACGGGTGAATATTCCTGTCAGCTTAGTCTGCATGTGCAGAATGAGCGAGGCGTACTTGCCAGACTGGCAACCATTATTTCAGATGAAGCAGCCAATATCGAACATGTAGAAGTTGAAGATAAAGATGGTCTTTCCACTAACATTACCTTCCTTGTTTCGGTAAGAGGTCGTGATCATCTTGCAAAAATCATGCGTCGTCTACGACGTGTTCGTTCTGTTATGCGCATTGCTCGTGTGCAGTAATTCTTACAATAAACACCCGTTAAAAATTATATTATGAAAAAAGAAATTATTTTTACAGAGAAAGCACCTAAAGCGATCGGCACTTATTCGCAGGCCGTTAAAGTCAATAATACCGTGTATATTTCCGGGCAAATTCCACTGCTGCCAGAAACGATGGAAGTGGTTGAAGGTTCTGTAGAAGAACAGATTCATCAGGTATTTAAAAATCTACAGGCAATCATTGAAGCTGCCGGTGGCAGTTTTGATAATGTCGTTAAGTTAAATATATTCCTGACTGATCTGAGTAATTTCCCAACCGTTAATCAGGTGATGGCGCAATATTTTACCGAGCCTTATCCAGCACGCGCGGCCATTGGTGTAAAAGAATTACCAAAAGATGTGCCGGTTGAAATGGATGCAGTTCTAGAACTCTAAAGGGATAAAGTGCTTGGCTATAACAGCTGCACAAACTGTCAGGCATTCAGATGGCTTGCTCAATCTTAAAGGCGTTGGCCCAAAGGTTGTAGAAAAGCTCAGCAAAATTGGCTTAAACACAATACAGGATGTGTTGTTTAATTTGCCTTATCGTTATGAAGACAGAACCCATATTCTACCGATTGGTTCTCTGCGACAGGGGCAGTCTGCATTAATTGAAGGTAAAATTGATTATGCAGATGTCTCCTTTACAAAAACCGGTAAACGCAGGCGTGTATTACTGGTTCATCTTGCGGATGGCACCGGCAGCATTCTGCTGCGCTTTTTCTATTTTAATAAGCAACAGCAGCAGGCATTAACCGCAGGCACGCAGTTACGTTGTTTTGGTGATGTGCGCTTCGGTGCATCCACGCTGGAAATGGTGCATCCAGAATATTCACAAATTACCGCGCAATCAGCACAGCCTGAAGATCCCACCTTAACACCTGTTTATCATGCCACTGACGGCGTCTCGCAGAATCTGTTAAGGCGGCTTTCAGATCAGTGTCTTTCACTGCTGCAAAATAAACAACTATTACCGGATTTTTTACCGCTAGATCTATTTGCCAGCGAAGAAAACTATTCGCTAACGGCTGCCCTGCGTTACGTGCACAGGCCTCCACTCGATGCCAATTTGAATCAGTTAATGGAAGCGTCACATCCTTCACAGGCACGTCTGGTGTTCGAAGAACTGCTGGCACATCATTTGAGTTTACAAACCTTGCGTGCGAAAAACCGGCAGCACCCGGGTATAAAGTTACAGAGTGATAATCATCTGCTCTATCAGTTTACTCAATTGTTACCCTTTCAATTAACACGCGCACAGCAGAAAGTGAATCAGGCGATTTTAAAAGATCTCGAGTCGGGTGTGCCGATGATGCGACTGGTGCAGGGCGACGTAGGTTCGGGTAAAACAGTGGTCGCTGCAATGGCCTGTCTGAAAGCGATTGAGTCTGGTATGCAGGCAGCGATTATGGCTCCAACAGAAATCCTCGCAGAACAGCACTACCAGAATTTCAGGCAATGGTTTGAACCACTGGGTATTAGTGTTGCCTGGTTGTCAGGTCAGCTAAAGGGCAAAAAACGTCAGCAGGTGCTGGATCAGTTACGCAGTGGTGAAGCACAGATTGCAGTTGGTACTCACGCTCTGTTTCAGGATGAAGTCGAATTCAAACAACTGGCACTGGCGGTGACGGATGAGCAGCATCGATTTGGTGTGCAGCAAAGAATGTCGCTGGCGCGTAAGGCAAGGTATTCATCTGCGAAAAATAACACAGGCGAATGTCTGGCGCATCAGCTCATTATGACGGCAACGCCGATTCCACGCAGCCTCGCAATGACCGCCTATGCCGATCTCGATTATTCGGTGATTGATGAGCTGCCGCCGGGGCGTAAGCCGGTGACTACCGTGGTGGTGCCAGAAGAGCGCAGAGAAGAAATTTTACAGCGTATATATAAAGCCTGTAGTGAAGGCAAGCAGGCTTACTGGGTGTGTACGCTGGTGGAGGAATCAGAATCCTTGCAATGTCAGGCGGCGCAGGATACCGCAGAAATATTACAGCAGATGCTTACCGGCGTGAATGTTGGCTTAATACACGGGCGCATGAAATCTGATGAAAAAGATGCCATTATGCAACGTTTTAAATCGGGTGAGATTCAGTTGCTGGTGGCGACAACCGTCATTGAGGTGGGTGTCGATGTACCCAATGCCAGTTTAATGATTATTGAAAATGCAGAGCGCCTGGGTCTGTCGCAGTTACATCAGTTGCGTGGGCGGGTAGGGCGTGGCGATGAAGCCAGTCATTGTGTGCTGATGTTTAAAAGTCCGTTGAGTCAGAATGGCAAAGAGCGCCTGGCGATTATGCGCAAGACAAACAGCGGCTTTGAAATTGCACGCAAAGATTTACAGCTGCGTGGGCCGGGTGAAGTGCTGGGTACACGGCAAACAGGTCTGGTGCAGTTAAAAATAGCCGATATAGTGCGCGATGAATATTTACTTGATGATGTTAAATCAGTCGCCGAGCAGCTAATGAATGAATTACCTGCTTCAGTTAATCAGCTAATCAATAGATGGATTGGTAGATCACAGCAGTTTGTTAATATTGCCTGATGCATCAGATATAACAAAATCTGTGTCCAGGATACATCAGAGAAATATTTTATAAATATATCCTGCTGAATTAAAAAAATAACCTAATGGCTAGCTAAGAGCGTATATCTCGTCTATTTAATTAGATTGAAAGTCGCTATTTGTTCAAGCAATAATAGTAGATAGAAATATAAGCGAAATGAGTCTGTAATATAAAGAGCCCTGCATGATTGAAGATAACGACAGCATTGAAAATGGTAAGCACCGTCATAAAATATGGCAGGAACAGGTGCGACTGATTGATCAGAATGCAGTCCTTAGTAACTACGTTGGTGTGTTTATAGCTATTCTGGCGGTAATGGCATTGTGGAAGGATCATTCGCAGGTGGCATTGAGTGCCTGGCTCGGCTTTATGATTCTAGTCTCTATTGCCCGTGGCGTGATGTCATATCAGTTTTCAAAGCAGGTAGATGATATTGCAGAAAATGATTTTTTATATCGGCTTTATCTCGGCGCAATTATCACGACCGCTGCAGGCTGGGGTGCTACAGGTTATTATCTGTTCCCAGATGACCCGCTACAACAAATTATTATTGGCTTTGTGATTGCGGGTATGTCTTCCGGTGGCGTGTCTGTAATGACGCCTATGCTTCGGCTCTATATTATTTATCTACTGCTTATTGTTACACCATTGATGATTCATCTATTTATAATCGGTGGCAACCATCAGGTAGTGGCGTTAATGATTCTCGGTTATATCGTCGTTATGATAGCGATTGGCAAGCGAGTTAATCAACGCATTCTAAACTCTCTGGAATTGCGCTTTCATAATGAATCGCTCATTAAATTTATGAGTAATGCAAAAAATGAAACAGAAGATCTAAATGAAGAGCTCGCAGATGAAATTGAGCAGCGCAAGCGCGTTGAGAAAGAATTAAAAAAAGCCAAAGAACAGGCAGAAGCTGCGAGTAAAACAAAAAGTGAATTTCTGGCGAATATGAGTCATGAAATTCGCACACCGATGAATGGCATACTCGGAACGCTGCAAATATTGCAGGATTCAGAGTTATCGGAAAGTCAGTCCAGCTATATCAATATTGCATACAACTCGGGTGAATCACTGCTCGCACTGTTGAACGATATTCTCGACTTCTCGAAAATTGAAGCCGGTAAGCTGGAACTGGAATATATTCCATTTAACCTCGAACAGCAGGTTAACGAGTTGTGTGTTCTATTAAAACAGAAAGCCGCAGAGCACAACGTATCCCTGAGTATGGAGCTAGATAGCAAAATCCCGCCGGTGATCAAAGGCGACTCGGCGCGCATTCGCCAGATTCTCGCGAACCTGCTGACCAATGCCATCAAGTTTACCGAAAATGGCTCGGTCACCGTGAAAGCAAATATTCTTGAGTTGCAGAAAAAATCTGTACGAATACGCCTCGAAGTGATTGATAGCGGAATCGGTATCAGCGAAGAGGCGCAGCGCAGGCTGTTTAATTCATTTACTCAGGCCGATGGCTCAACAACGCGAAAATATGGTGGCACCGGGCTGGGGCTGGCCATTGTAAGGCAGCTGGTTACGTTAATGCGTGGTCGACTGGGTGTTATTAGTGAAGAAGGCGAAGGTGCCTGCTTCTGGGTGGAAATTGGTTTTGAAATACCTCAGGATGATGCCCTGCCAGAGCAGAAAAAAACAGCAGGCAAACCCGCGCCAGAAACCTTGAAAGGTCATGTACTGCTGGTAGAAGATAATCCGGTGAATCAGGTGGTTGCGAAAAAGATGCTGGAAAAATCAGGGCTAACCTATGAGGTCGTGGTGAATGGAGATGAGGCCGTAAAACGCATTAAACAGCCGCATGAATTTAATCTGGTGCTCATGGACTGCCAGATGCCAGTAATGGATGGTTACGAAGCCACGCAGGCAATCAGGCAATATGAACAGGAAGCCGACCTGCAGCGAATTCCGGTGGTCGCCATGACAGCCAATGCAATGGAAGGCGATAAGGAAAAATGCCTGTTAGCCGGTATGGATGATTATGTTCCAAAACCGGTTAAACAGGACACTTTAAAACAGGTGCTGGGTAACTGGCTTTAAAGGCGAAGCCCAGTCTTTTAGTTTACAGCACGGGCATCGTTGCTTAAGTGCGGTCGCAGAGTAGTGTAAACTACGCGAAATTTTTCAAAAACGCACACACATGTCCGGATATCACTCGCGCCTTACGTGGCGCAAAAAACAGCATTGCTTAACTCGGCCAATAACGCCGCAACAACACAACTGGCTATTTGATAGCGGTTCGCTGACTGCGCGACTGATAAAACATTGTACAGGTGGTTTTTCCGTAAAAGTGCTTTGCGTCAGGCGAGCCATGCCCTCGGTAGATGAAATAGCCGCATTACAAATGTCCGCCAGAAGTCACGCGCTTATACGAGAAGTTTTATTGTGCTGCAATAATCAGCCGCAGGTATATGCGCGTACCATCATTCCTGCTTCAAGTATGCGAGGTGCATTGCGAGGGTTAGCGCTGTTGGGTAATCGACCATTGGGGGCAGTACTTTTTTCAGATAAGTCGATGACGAGAACACCCATAGAAATCACATCATTAAATGCAGATCATTTTTTTCTAAACTGGATGCAGAGTGAAAATACTGAATCGGTTTGGGGTCGTCGTTCGGTGTTTACCTTAAAAGGTGAGCGCTTGCTGGTGAGTGAGTTTTATCTGCCGGAGTTATTTAAATAGCAGGGTGTACTGGATGGCCAGATTTAAATGGGCTGTCAGTAAACGGACGATGGCTTTATAAAAAAGAAAACGCGAAAAACGCAAATTAACGCGAATCAACGTAATGTTATTCAGTTGCGTTAGTAATGGGCTCTGACATTATTAGAATGGGTCCCTTTAGAGTGCTAAATTAATGATTTGAATCATACTTAATCCAATAAAATGATACTAAATAGTCTCTAGCACCAAATTCAATATTTATGAGTGTGGGACATCAAATGTAATGATGAGTATACCAAGAATAATCATTAACCATAGCGCAGCTCCAACGAGCATAAATGCAATGTTTTTCCAGTTATAGTTAGAATTAATGCTACCTAAAGGGTCATTCATTAATATATTCACTTTGTCTTGTATCTCAATAAGTGGAAGCGCGCTTAAATAAAACAAGATTAGCCATAAATAATTAAAGTATGAGGGTAGCGTGCCAGAATCCGTCAACCTGCTTACAATGTTCACTGCGATAGTCAGAACAACGAATACTGTGGCGAAATGTTTCAGGTTGTTTGTGTCTGGAAGGCTTTTATACTGCATGCTATTTTTTACTCTAGTAGCTAGAGAATGTGTAAAAAATATGGCAAATATTGCCCTTGGTATGGGCATTATCCTTTCTTTTATATAAGGCTGTTGTAGTTTCCAGTTTTTATAGAACCAATATATGGCATAAAAACCGAATGTTAACAGGTATAAGTTCCTAAGCTTGGCAGTGGAAACAGAGAAGTATTGAGCATGGCCGTCATTTTGATCGATAGTTATGTCTGTGCTTTCATCCATTGATTGATATCTCCATGTTTATTGGGTTCAAATATAGATTCCGGTAACAGGCTTTGTGATTTTAGTCTGATAGCAGACTCATCTGGCCGCATTGTTATATTTTGTCCTCGATATCATAGTTTTCACACAAAGACTCCATTATTAGCTCTGATTCGCTTTCACTTATATAGCCATACAGCATATTAGACTCAAGATAAGACAATAAAAAGTTAATTGAGTAAAGCATTGGTTCATCATCGTCTTTTAATTTTATATCTTCAGCTAGTGATAAGCATACAGCTTTTAGTGCGTCTTCTATTTCTACTGTGTCCTCTATGCCACGATGCATTGCAGCTAGATCAGGTGCATAACCCACGAGTTCTATTTTTTCATTTTCTTTTAATGATGGGTAATGGTCTTTAAGTAATTTCCATGCAACTTCCAGGGCAATATATGATTCTTCTGCCCATTGCTCTATATTTTCAGGTGTTTTTTTCATTTGTATTTGAGCTTTTTTGTTAGGTTGCTACTGTTAATAATTAATAATTGCGCTGCTGATTACCGTTTTATTATTCTCACTAGCAAATGAGCACATAAGTAGTATCGGTATTTCACGTTTTTCGCATTGCATTTCCCATATGAGAGTGACATTGTCTGTGTTTTTATGAAGCTTAATAAGTTTAAGACTACTGTGTTGGCCAAGAATTGGGAAGATATGTTTTCGTTGTCGGTCGTAATTTTTAGTGGTGATGAGGGCTTTCATTTGTTCTGAGAAATGTTCAGTAAATTGCTCATAATTATCAGCATCCCATCCGGACTCCATAGTTTCCACCAGGGGTGTAACGGTGTTTATTATTTCATTGTCTGATTTTTCTAGTAATTCCATTTGTTTTTATCTTGTTATGCGGGAATTTAAGATGGGTCGCGCCTTTTCGGTTGTCCAGGCGCCCTTTATAGTTAAATTATTTTCTATAGGACTGTTATTTAACGGTCCTTTTTATTAATTTATTTAAACAAAAGCAACGTATTAGTGTGTCAGCTTATGCTCTTGTGAATTTTCCGCTCTCAATATCTATAATGGGCGTGGCATTTTTTATTTCACCCAGCTCACCATTTAGGCAGTAGTCGATGTCATCACTAAAATATATTTGTATATCAAGTGCAATACGTGCAGCTGGGAGGCTCGAAGGATTGGCGCTGGTGGATACGATAGCACCACCCAGCTCATCGCATAGAGCTTTAACTGTCGGATGCGAGCTAAGCCTTATCGCAACTTTTGGGTGTTTGCCGCTAATCCATTCGGGTGTAAATTCAGATTTCTTCACTAGCCAGGTGGTGGGCGTTTTCTGGCGGAGTATTTTTTCTTTATCTGCTGGTGTTAGCCGGGTGTACGGTTCCAGTTGGCAGAGTTTGCTGGCAATGAGGATGAGGCCTTTGTCGACAGGCCGTTGTTTCAGGTTGAGTATTTTATAAACCGAGGTAATCGATAGTGGGTCACAGCCAAGGCCAAATACAGATTCTGTGGGGTAGCTAATTACGCCGCCCTGTAGAAGGGTTCTGGTGGCCTGTCTTATCTGGAAAGGTGAAGGCATCTGTTGTTGCCTTCAGTTAGTCTGCTTTTTTCTTCACAGCTTTCTTTTTCGCCGTTTTCTTTTTGGCTGTCTTTTTCTTTGCTGCTTTTTTCTTAGCAACTTTCTTTTTTGGTGCGGCTTTCTTCGCGGCCTTTTTCTTTTTGCCCTTGCGTTCGGGTGCTTCAGCGATCAGCTTTTCACATTCTTCCAGCGTCATGCTTTTGGGTTCGCGGTCTTTGGGAATTTTTGCGTTTTTATTGCCGTCTGTAATATACGGGCCATAACGGCCATTGAGTATCTGGATTTCAGAGTCGTCAAAGGTTTTGATATATTTATTGGCTTCGAATTCCTTTTTCTCTTTCACCAGAATCATTGCCGTTTCAAAATCGATATTGTACGGGTCGATGCCTTTTTCCTGGAATTCCTTACGAATGGAAACAAAGTATTTGCCGAATTTAACATAGGGTCCAAAACGGCCTACATTGGCAGACACTTCTTCACCTTCATCGGTGGTGCCCAGTACGCGAGGCAGCACGAACAGGTCGTACACATTGTCCATGGTGATGTCGACCATCTTTTGCCCGGGTTTTAAGCTGGCAAACTGTGGCTTTTCTTCGTCGTCTTTGTCGCCAATTTGTGCGAAGGCGCCATATGGCCCCATGCGCACTGTAATTGGTTTTCCGCTGGCTTTATCGATTCCAATTTCACGGCTTTGTGCAACATCGGCGCGGCTGACGTTTTCATCTATGTCTTCTACTTTCTCAATAAACGGGGTCCAGAAGTTTTCCATTAGTGGAACCCAGTCGGCTTCGCCACGCGAAATAGCATCTAGCTCATCTTCCAGGCGAGCGGTAAAATCATAGTCGACATAGTCGGTAAAATATTGTGATAAGAAGCCACTTACAATGCGCCCCATATCCGTTGCGGTAAAGCGACGATTTTCTATTTCTACATATTCACGATTCTGCAGTGTGGAAATGATACTGGCGTAAGTAGATGGACGGCCAATGCCATATTCTTCCAGGGCTTTTACCAGGCTGGCTTCCGTGTAACGGGGTGGTGGATCGGTGAAGTGCTGATCTGTAATAATATCGAGCAGCTTTAATTCTTCACCTTCTTCCATGGGCGGAAGAATTTTTTCATCGCTATTTTTATCGCCGTCTTTTTCATCATCCTGATCTTCCATATACACAGACATAAAGCCGGGGTGTTTTATGGTTGAGCCGTTCGCGCGGAACATATTGCCTTCGCCACACTGTAAATCGACCGCTACAGTATCAAGTGTTGCGTGAATCATCTGGCAGGCAACGGTTCGTTTCCAGATGAGTTCGTATAATTTGAACTGGTCTGGTGATAAGTGGCTTTTTATTTCTTCCGGCGTATGTTTTACCGACGTAGGGCGACAGGCTTCGTGAGCTTCCTGTGCATTCTTTGATTTGTTTTTAAATACTCGTGCTTCTTCGGGCAAATTATCCTTGCCGTAACGCTCTGCAATTAACTCACGTAATTCAACCAGCGCATCCTGCGATAGCATCAGTGAGTCGGTACGCATATAGGTAATTAAACCTACGGTTTCGCCGCCAATATCAATACCTTCATACAGTTGTTGCGCGGTGCGCATGGTGCGCTGTGCGGAAAAGCGTAATTTTCTTGAGGCTTCCTGTTGCAGGGTCGAAGTGGTAAACGGCGCAGATGGATTGCGTTTGCGCTGTTTCTTTTCGATTTTTGCAACAGTGAGTTTGCCATTTGCGGCTTTGGTTAATGTGCTTTCCGCTTCGGCGGCCAGTTCGCTATTGTTAATAGTGAACTGTTCTACCTTTTCATTTTTATACAGACGCAGTTTGCTGTTGATGGTTTTGCCATCTTTTTCTGTACTGGCGTCGATGCTCCAGTATTCCTGCGGTACAAAGGCCTCTATTTCTTCCTCGCGTGAAACGATCATGCGTAATGCCGGGCTTTGTACGCGACCCGCAGATAAACCGCGCTGTACTTTTTTCCATAGCAGGGGTGAAAGATTAAAACCCACCAGATAATCAAGTGCACGGCGAGCCTGTTGTGCATTCACCATCGGCAAGGACAGCTCGCGTGGAGAATCGACTGCTTCCTTGAGTGCGCGCTTGGTAATTTCATTAAAGGCAATACGATGTACTGTTTTGCCTTCCAGATAACCATCTTCTTTTAATAGCTCGTAGAGGTGCCAGGAAATGGCCTCCCCTTCGCGGTCAAGGTCGGTCGCGAGATATAGAGTGTCGGCTTTGTTCAGGGCTTTTTTGATGGCTTCGACATGCTTCTCATTTTTTTCAATGAGCTGGTATTTCATCTCGAAGTTATGTTCCGGATCAATCGCGCCGGTTTTTGGAATCAGGTCACGCACATGGCCATATGAGGCGAGTACGTTAAATCCCTTGCCAAGATATTTTTTAATGGTTTTGGCTTTGGCGGGTGACTCTACAATTAGCAGGCTGTTACTCATCGGTTAATCAGTGCTCGTGACTATTTTATATTTTATAGTTTTTATTTAGCGGATGGCTAAGTTCATTACTGCATATAGCTTAGATTGTCATCGAATACCATATTTTCCATCCACGCATAGGCGGTTTCTTCGCCGGGCTGGCTGTATAGTACAATCATCACAATCCATTTTAGTTGTTCAAGTTCAAGTTCTACGTCTAACGCAGTGACTCTATCCAGAATAATTTCCCGGCTTATTGGTGAAATGATCTGGTTCTGTTCAAGATGCATTAAAAAGCTGATGCATTCCGGTTCCAGTAGCATTCTTTCCAGTTCACTGTAAACACGAATGGAGGGTGTTTCAACTGCCCGGGTATAGTCGCCGTTGGTTTGCTGATCGGCGTGAATGTCCGCTAATGCTTCCAGCCAGTCAAATGCGAGAAGAATTTCATGTGGGGGAAAGCCCATGTCTTCGAGGCGGTCATACATATGATCATGCTCACCTTCAGGGTAAACGGTGTTTTCACCGGCAATGATGTTTTCGAATAAATACATCAAAACATCAACAACATTCTGTTTCATATAATTCTCTTAAGCTCGCTCTACTCATTATTAAGAGGTGCGAGAATACAGCCCATTTTGCGATACAACGTGCCCCTGGAGCTCCAGAATGAGCAGCATTGAAGCAATTTCAGATACATCCAGATTACAGCGTGTGACCAGTTCGTCAATGGCGACGGGTTCAAACTCCATGTGTTGTAACAGAGTTTGGTAGCTTAGATCAAGCTCTGTCGTTTCCGTGTCTGCTGCCGATTCTGCTTCATGTTCTGGGGCGCTAGTATGGCGAATTGAAGTTGAATTTACCAGAGGAAACACTTCTTCGAGTATATCGGCGGCCGACTCAACCAGCTTCGCACCCGATTTAATCAGGCTATGGCAGCCTTTGGAAAGCGGGTTGTGAATGGAGCCGGGAATTGCAAAAACTTCACGTCCCTGTTCCATTGCATGGCGACTGGTGATCAGTGAGCCACTTTTTAGCGCGGCTTCTACCACCAGTGTGCCGATGCTGAGTCCGCTAATAATTCGGTTGCGACGTGGGAACAGTCCTTTATGCGGCTCCATGCCGACTGCGCATTCGCTAACAATACAGCCCTTCTGTGAAATGCGCTGTGCCAGATCTGTATTGGCTCTGGGGTAAATCGTGTGAAGCCCGTTGGCAACCACGGCCACGCTGCCCGCAATACCTTTTAGTGCGCCTTCATGGCTGGCGGCATCTATGCCATAGGCGAGGCCGCTGGTTATGGTGATGCCTGCCTGTGAAAGATGCTCTGCAAAGTCTTCAGCAATTTTTTTACCGCCAGAGGTCGGGGTGCGGCTGCCCACCATCGCCAGCTGTGGCTGGGACAGGTAGTCCGGGTCGCCTATATAAAAGAGTGCATAGGGGGCCTCGCTGATTTCTTTTAGCTGATCGGGGTAGGCGGGGTCATCCATAAACAGAATGCCGTGATTGGGTTTATCGAGCCATGCCAGATCGCGTTCGATATCGCCGTCCTCAACGGTTTGCAGTCGCGTGGCCTGTTCTTTGCTCAGGCCGGTATGCATGAGCTGTGAATGGCTGGCATTAAATATGGACGCGGTATTTGTAAATGTATCAAGCAGTGTGAGCAGGCTATTAGCGGGCAGATTGCCGCGTATCAGCTTGAGTCGGTGGCGAAGTTTTTCCGTAGAGTGCATGCCTTGTTCCTTCCAGTGATTAAACTAACGCGTGTTTTAATTAATAAACAGGCGCTAGTGTATAAGCAGTGAAATTATTAAGGCAAATGGTATTAAGGGAGAAGTCGGTGCGGGAGAAGGGATGTGCTGGCTCCTAATCGTTAGGCAGCCAGCAAAAGAGTTACACTTTATAGTTATAATTATATTCTACAAATCAACAGATACAGCGTATCTGTTATTCGCCACCTGTTATTACTTATCGGGGCTTTTCTACGCGGTCATGCTTGCGAATACTGCGGGTTGATTTAAG
>Ga0316207_10002908_pt1 | contig 16752 bp, 14 predicted proteins | sample 6weekpyrite_MG_FD_204943 | JGI IMG/M metagenome (GOLD analysis project Ga0316207, IMG submission 204943) | Microbial mat bacterial communities from mineral coupon in-situ incubated in ocean water Damariscotta River, Maine, United States -... | ecosystem: Environmental > Aquatic > Marine >...
CGCAGGGTCAGATACAAACCCATGGCGGGCCATCATCACATGGCGAATCCTACCGCTTGGCCGGTGGCACAATAGCGCTGATTAATGCCTTAAAGCATCAGCTCGATGCATCAGCGATTCAGCTGAATACAAAAGTCACTGACATTAACACAGCATCATTAACGATTAGTGCAGCCCACAATGGAAAAATAAAGCACTACAGTGCCGATAAAATAATTCTTGCTCTACCATTACGCCTGCTGGCAAATAATATTCACTTCACGCCAGAACAACCCACCGAGCTCATTACAGGCTGGAATAACACCAGCACCTGGATGGCAAGCCACTGCAAGGCGGTATTTATTTACGATAGCGCATTCTGGCGTGAACAACAATTTTCTGGAGAAGCCTTTAGCCATCGTGGCCCGATGACAGAAATTTATGACGGCTCACCTCTCGGCGAAGAATTTTATGCCCTTACATCATTTATTGGTTTAAACGCAGATCAACGTCAACGTCTGGGCGAGCAGAATCTACTCAAGGCCTGCGAAGCACAACTGGTGCGTCTGTTCGGGCCACAGGCTGCAGCAAGCACACAACGCATAATTGAAGACTGGAGCGAACAGCCTTTTACTGCGCATCAGCTGGATATAAACACGCCAGCTCAACACCCGCATTATGACGAGCGCGCGCCACGCCATTTAGGTAGTGGCAATATTATACTGGCTGGAACAGAAACCGCGATTGAACATGGTGGTTATTTAGAAGGCGCACTGGAAAGCGCCGAGCTGGCAATTGAATTGATAAGCAACAGTCAGTCGTTACTGTGACAACACACCAGAAAGCTTACACTGCAAATGCTGTTCACTAATAAAAGTCACATCATCCCCCTGTTCAGCATTTTTAGTCGAATTTTTATTAACATAATTCGGGATAAACTCAACATTACCATTCGCATAGTGATTTACCGTGACTTTCATGCGCTCTATCTGAAACGGTAGACCAGTTGTTTTTAAAATTCATGCGGCCAGCGAACAATCATATTGCGTACAGCCATGAATGACAGATATGGGATTATTCTGCGCATACGCCTGCGATAGAGATACAAAAAAAAGAGAACGAAGCAGTATAGAATATTTCATCGAATAATCCTTTTTCACTTAATCATTTCAATATTCACGCCGCAGAAATCGTCAAAGACAGCGTATTCGATAGCCAGAATTAATCGGCATCAATAACATATTAGCAGACAGACATATCTCGAAATTTTTTATTTGCTTACGCACAAAAAAGAATAATAATTTATTTCTGTAACACTATCTCAATTTGCTGAAGTAATTCAAGATTTTTAACCGGCTTCATCATAAAGCTTTTAATACCAATTTTTTTTGCATACTCATTGTCAACATGCGTACTGTATCCCGTACAGAGAATTATTGGAATATCTGGAGAAATTTTTAACATTGATGCAGCCATTTCCTCACCGGTTAGCTGCGGCATTGTTTGATCGGTAATGACAAGATCATATTGATCGCTTTGTTGCTTAAACGCTTTCATAGCTGCACTACTATCAGTATATACACTCGCCCTGTAGCCATGACTTTCTACAATTTCTTTTATATATTCAGCTATTGATGCCTCGTCATCGACAATCAGAATATGCTCCTGCCTGCCTCGATGAGTCAGCTCTATACCAGCCCCTTGCAAGGGATGCTCAAGGTCTAACTTCAAAATGGGTAATAGCACACTAAAGCTTGTACCGCTTATTTCATCACTATTCACCACAATATGACCAGAATGACTATGCGCAATACCATGCACCATGGAGAGCCCCATCCCCGTACCTTTCCCCACTGCCTTGGTGGTAAAAAATGGCTCGAACATTCGATCGAAGACAGCTTCCGAAATACCTGGCCCACTATCATGTATGATCAGTTTGACATAGTCGCCCAGAATAAATTGATGACAGCTGCTACAGCGATGATTACTGCTCGTCGTATTATCTAGTGTAATAGTAATCTCACCTTTTTCATTCATTGCATCACGTGCATTAATACACAAATTCATCACCAACTGATGCAGCTGCACCGGATCAGCATTTACGAATTCATTATTATGATTTATGTTGATATTCAGCGTGATACTACTGGGCAACATAGGACGCAGCATTTTAACTGACTCAGTCACAATCAATTGTAGCTGATAGGGCTGTTTACTCGCCCCCGGGTTACCTCGACTAAACGTCAGCATTTGCGAGACCAGTAATCTCGCACGGTCTGCTGCATTATGAATATGATCAAGATAACTACTTAGCTTTGCAGGCTTGTTTTCTATTTTCAGATTTGAGGCGAGATCCGCATAACCCAGTATACTCGCCAGCATATTGTTAAAATCATGTGCAATACCCCCTGTCAGCTGACCCAGTGCTTCCATTTTCTGAGCATGCTGTAGTTTCTGTTCTGTATGAATACGCTCCAGCTCGGCCCCGGCACGAATCGCAAAATCGGACATAATTGAGTGAATAACCAGATCATTTTTAATGGCCTTATCATCCAGCACAACTAATATTCCAATATGATTTCTCTGCCCATCAACAAGCAGAATCCCTGCATAACTTTTAGCATCCATTTCAACCAGCAAGGTATCTAACGGATATTTTGACTGAATATTATTCCGGCATATTTCTACTTCGTTTCTAAATACATTCTCACAGGGTGTATCAACTAATGGATAATCGAAATTATTAATGTGTTTTTTGTCTGCATAAGCGGATATAGTCTTAACAACCTTATGATCATTACCCGCCAGCTCACCCACAAATGCATAACGCATCTGCAAGGTATCTGCTAACTGTTTGACCAGTTGCTTGAAAAAATCTGCACCGGTATATGCTGATGTCCCTTCAACAATTGACTGCAACGCTTTTTCGATCTGTCGCTGTTCACTTATATCTCTAATAATACCCTGTAAACAGCGAACACCTGCTATATCTATCACACTCAAACTGACTTCGGCATCAAACAGCTCGCTCTTTAGATCCTTATGCTGCCAGTCAAATCGTTGTGGAGAGCCTGACATGGCCAGTTTAATTTTCTCTTGCGCCAGCACTGATGAACGCTCTCCACCCGGTTGCTTTTGCGGTGAAACATCAATCGGTGTTTTACCAACGAGCATCTCTTTATCACAGGCAAATAAATCAAGCGCCTTGGGGTTGCAGTCTATAATCAGGTTATCCTGCACAATAAAAATTCCATCATTAGCTGTCTCAAACAGACTACGAAATTTTTCCTCACTCTGTTGTTTTTCAGCAACGATCGCTTTTAAGCGTCGGGTCTGGAAATAGGAAAGTATAATTATTGTGCTAATAACCGCGAGCAAAGGCAGCACAAGTAGCAAGATGGTTTTCAGGTCATAGCCTCTGTCGTGCTCAACAGAAATCCATTTTTGCTGAATCGCATCTTTTTCTTCCTGCGACAGTGAATCAATTGCTTTCTGTAAAATACCCACAAATTCAGGCCAGTCTTTTCTTACGCCTATACTTAAAGGAAAAGAATAGCTTGTGTGTGCTGCAACTTTAAGGTTTGAAATTCCCAGCCGATTCAAGGCATAACTAATGGAAGCCAGATTACCCACATAAGCATCTATTGAACCGGTGGATAGTAACTGCAGAGCTTCATCCAGCGTATCCGTTAATTCCAGATTGATTTCTGGGAACTGTTTGCTCAAAATATCATGCGTTACATAACTACGCACCACAGCGACATGGCGACCCTGCAGATCGTTTAGATTATTCACAGGCTCACTCCCTGCACGAGCCATAATAACCATGGGGAAATTTACGTATGGCTGTGTGAAATGTAAAAATTCCGAACGTTGATCCGAAACCATCACACCCGGTAGCATATCAAGCTGACGATTTTTAGCCTGTTCTATAACATCTGCCCAGCTTAGATCAGCTACATGCTTGAAGCGTATATCCAGTCGTATTTCCAGCAGCTTCAAATAGTCTGCCATCATACCTTTATACTGTTTATGCTCATCAATATATTCGAAAGGTGCCCAGCCTGGATCCACTCCAATATGTATAACAGGATGCTGCTGCAGCCAGACGCGCTCAGCTGACGATAACTTTAAGTCATAAGCCTGTGCAGGAAGCATCGGCATAAAAATCATCAGGCAAAGGATTAATCGAATCAACAGCTTGAGCTTATTACTCAGCATTCTGACCGTGTTTTGTTCTGGAGAATAGATAATTGATATGATTCGAATCACTGGACGCCTTTGATATCTATCATTTAATAATCGCATCCTGCATATTCAAACTAAGTTAATTATAGACGAGTTATGCTTTTCGTTCATTCATAGTATTTAAACTGTTCTCCAAAATACAACATTAAGATACGAGAACAATTAAAAACGGTGCTACGAAGAACATTAGCTAATCCGAGATCAGTGCTTATATACTAAATATATCAACTGCATGAAGTCCCAGCCTACGCTTAAACATGCTTTTGGCTATGGCAATGAATATAATGAGCCATTCTTTTAATACTATATATGCTATCGCCCAGGCATATGAATCACCTACAGCACATCAGCTAAACTGCTTTTATCCAGCTCGTTTAGAAAATTATCTGTTGCTTTATGAATAACCCCTTTAAGTCCGCATGAGCTAACAATACAGCAAGCATTCGTTTTTTCTGCAAAACACTCTACCATATTAAAATGATTTTCCAGTTTGCGTACAACCTCCCCTATAGAAACATCTTTTGCCGCACGTGAGAGCTTCATTCCACCGTGCTTGCCACGAGTGGTGAGCACAAATCCATGCTCGGTTAACCCCTGCACCACTTTAACCAGATGGTTACGAGATATTGTGTAGTAGTCTGATATTTCAGCCACACTGCTCAGGCGATCAGTATTTGTCGCCAGATACATGAGTACCCGTAAAGCATAATCGGTATGTCGCGTTAATTGCATAGAGTTTTCCGTGATACTTGCATATTGAATGTATTCGGTTAATAATACCGCATCTTAATATGCATTTGTAATACATATTTAATCTCAACACATTGTAAGGGCTATTAATGAATACATTATTTGAAAAAATTGGTGGTGAAGCCGCTGTTAACGCCGCTGTGGATATTTTCTATCGCAAGGTTCTCGCTGATGACAGCATTAGTCATTTTTTTGAAACCACTGATATGGCAGCACAACATGCCAAGCAAAAGTCATTTCTAACCATGGCGTTTGGTGGCCCAAACAATTACACCGGTGCAGACATGCGAAAAGCACATGCACCACTGGTTGCAAAAGGCCTGAATGAAAATCACTTTAATGCGGTTGCTGGGCACCTACAGGCAACACTCGAAGAGCTCAATGTACCTGAAAATTTAATTGATGAAGTAATGGCGATTGCCGGTAGCACCAAAGACGACGTACTCGGAAAGTAAAACACCATGGCTGTTATTACCTATGGCGAACACCTTCTTCAATCTGAAGCGGGTGAATCGGTGCTTGATACCTTACTCAGAAATAACATTGATGCACCCTACTCCTGCAAGGCCGGTGTTTGCCAGACCTGTATTATGCAGTGCGTAAGCGGTCAGCTGCCTGAAACTGCACAACAGGAACTTAAACCCAACCTGCGTGAGCAGGGTTATTTTCTGAGCTGCCAGTGTTTTACCGACTCTGATTTGCAGATTAGATTACCGGAAAGCGAACAACTGTTTGTTACCGCAAAACTAATTGAAAAGCAGCGTCTCTCACCCACTGTATATCGTTTACACTTACAGACGGCTACACCTTTGTTTTATCATGCTGGTCAGTTTATTAATGTAAAACGCAATGATGGACTGATACGAAGCTACTCACTCGCCAGTCTGCCCAGTGAAGACAATTCACTTGAACTGCATGTTAAACGCATGGATAACGGCGCCATGAGTCACTGGATGACTGAAGATTTTCAAATCGGTGAGAACATCGAAATAGATGGCCCGATTGGTAACTGCTTTTATGCCAGTACCAGTCATGATCAGCCCATGTTGCTAGTAGGCTCTGGCACAGGACTAGCCCCACTCATCGGCATACTTCGCGATGCATTACACAATAATCATAGCGGCCCTGTTTATCTTTATCATGTATCCTTCAAGGAAGATGAGCTGTATCTCGACAAAGAAATAAAAGCCTTAATAGAAAATACACCCAATGTACATTACAAACCGATCATTACCCAGCACATGACGGAAGATTACGTAGTCTCTGGACGCGCTGGCGAAACAGCACTTGTCGAACACCCCAAGCTAAATGGCTGGAAGATATTTATTTGTGGTGCACCCGCCATGGTCAAGTTTATGCAGCAACGCGCATACCTTGCTGGCGCATCGATGAATGATATTTACAGCGATCCGTTTGAAACCAGAGAGCTCAGAAAAGAACCTCGATAAAAGCCATATTTAAATTCTACTGCAACGAAGCAGTAATCACTTGAGACAATGTTGTTGAAACAGTATTTTGCAAAAATGCGAGGAGGTAAACGCGTGCCTCCTCGCGCGCCATCACATGAAATTTTCTGGTCAGCCATTGGAAGCTTTACTGGGATACTGGCTATTTATACAGTTGGCCATTTACAGGGATTTCAGCTTCAGGATAATTTATTTCTTGTCGGCTCGTTCGGTGCCAGCAGCGTTTTACTTTATGCGATACCAGCAAGCCCTTTTGCACAGCCGCGTAATTTAATCTTCGGCCATTTACTGTCGGCCATTGTTGGCGTGAGCTGCGCAATACTGATAAAAGAGCATATTGCTATTGCAGCTGCAGTAGCTGTATCTTTTTCTATTGTGGCCATGCATATAAGCCGAAGCCTGCATCCTCCCGGAGGGGCTACAGCCCTGATTGCAGTCATTGGTGGAAACAATATTCAATCACTGGGTTATAGCTTTATTATTGCACCGATTGGCCTGTCCGCCTTACTTTTATTATTAATTGCCTTGTTGATAAATAATATTTCACCTTATCGACGCTATCCTCAATACTGGTTTTAAACAACTCAGATTGTTATATCATGCGCTCAACAACAGGTCTGACACACTGCATGCTCAACTTATTTTATTAGCACTTATCCAGATTATATAATAAAGAAAAGCTTATAATATTAATGTAGTGTTAGAGCCGCTTCCTGAGACTGAGCATACACATTATCCATCATGATCGAATTCGGCAGGCAGCACCATCGCAGGCATTCACCTCTATGGTAATATGCGACAGCCTGTTAAAATCACTGAGTAAATTTTTATAATGCTCTGTATCTTGTGGGTGTTGGGTCACCAGTGAAATAATCGCCGCATAGTGATTTGCACTGACTCTCCAGATATGAATATCCGTGATTTTATTATCTGCATCGTCTTCCAGCGCTGTAGCTATCTCTGTTTTATATTGATCCTCTATACTGCCATCCAGTAATATTGGCCCGGTCTGTTTTATTAAACCATACGCCCAGCGGCTAATAATAAGCGCACCAACTATACCCATTAGCGGATCTAACCAGTTCCAGCCAAAATACTTACCCGACAATAGTGCGACAATGGCCAGTACTGAAGTGAGTGCATCAGCAAGCACATGCATGTATGCGGCTTTCAGGTTGTGATCGTGATGTTCATGCTCATGTTCATGACCGTGTTCATGATCGTGATGGTGGTGGTGATCTTTTAACAATAAGGCACTGATCAAATTTATCAGCAGACCCAGTATGGCCACGAAAATGGCTTCGTTGAACTGAATCGCCTGCGGCTCGATAATGCGCAGCAGTGATTCGATTAACATAATCAGCGCGACCACACCGAGTGCTACGGCACTGGCAAACCCGCCGAGCACACTCACCTTACCCGTTCCAAAAGCATAAGCTGGATTATCTGCATTTTTACGCGCAAATCGGTAGGCAAAAATTGTAATCATAAATGCGGCCACATGTGTGCCCATATGCCAGCCATCTGCGAGTAGCGCCATTGAGCCATAGTAACTACCGGCAACAATCTCAACCACCATAGTGATGGCTGTCAGTACCAGCACATACTGTGTGCGTCGCTCGGCGCTCTCATTAACGCCCGAAAAATCATGATGATGCTGCCAGTTTTCTACACTATGTTGATGCACTGTTAATTTCCATAATAAATTAGCATATAGTTCATGCAATTAAAGTATGAACACGTGCTTTAGTATAGGCCAAGATTAAGAGCATAAAACACGAAAAACTTAATGGTTTTTTGTAATCCTATTGCCTGCAGCGATCCTGGACAATTTGTTTAATATGATTACTAATTAGAATAAAACGATACAGCTAAATTGACAAAAGCACATGACATGCCTTTGCCCATTAGTGAGAGACAGGATAACTATTTAATTACCATACGTGCATTGAGCGGTTGTACGGGTCGATTATTAGCATGAGACATAGTGCGCGAAAATTTTGCAATCTGATCTTTTGATGCTTCTACTGACTGCTTCATCACAAACCAGCTAACACCTTCCGAACAAGGCGGCGTAGTAAGCGATCCATTAAATCGGTAGTAAGCATGATCCTGAGGTAACAATGCATTCGCATCAACCTTATTCCCTAAGGAGACTTTATTTCCAGCCTTCTGTGGCATATTCGACCAGGCTTTCTCCAGCTCTGCGCTTGGTCTGCCTTGCTCAAACATTACAGCCAACACGGCCAGATTACCTGCTTTATCTGCATGCACAAAATGAGCTTCCATTGGAAACGACTTGCCATCAATGGTATTTTCACTCGGCGCATGAAAATGAAACTGCTTAAGCTCGAACTTTTTTCCATTAACAGTAATTGAATCGCCTGCGGCATAATTTATCTGCACCGTATGGCCATTATTTACAACCTCGTGACCACCTGCTCTGTATTGCATAAGCAGTTCCGGCAATTCACCCTCAACCATTCTAGTAAGATTAACCGGTGACTGATTTTTTCCGCTCGCGCATACTGAAAACTCATCACTCAGCGCACCCCAGTTTTCAGGTCCTTTATCTCCCGAATACTCCCAATGCGCATGATTAGAAGCCATTGCTTGTGACGTAACGGATAGCAACATAGCTAAAAGCAGGTTATTTGGCATAAAGCTTTTCATCGTTTCTCTCTCTGATTTTTGTTTAGTGATTTTGTCTGCGAAATGCAGCACTATATTGTATGCAGGAAAGCATGATATGAACACGATCTAGTTCAATTATTTAAATCAGAAAAACCGATAATTCTTAACGTTAATTTAACACTTATTATGTTATAGATAGAGCTCTAGTAAATTTCTCTATGTCTCAAAACACACTTTATTTCGACCTTCAGCTTTAGCATTATATAAAGCCTTATCCGCCAGTTTAATCAACGTCCTAAGGTCAATATCATTACAGTGACTTGCCACACCAAAGCTTGCTGTTACCTGTATCACTTTGTTATCAAACACAAGCTCAAGACTTTCGATTTTCTTGCGAATTCTTTCAGCAATCTCAATCGCCTTATCAAGCTTGATATCTACTAGCGCAATCACAAACTCTTCGCCACCCAGACGACAACAGACATCCATACTTCTTGCACTATCCATGAGTGTCTTCGACAGCTCCTGCAACACATAATCACCGCAATCATGTCCGTATGTATCATTTACCTTTTTGAAATAATCAATATCAAGCTCAATTACACTAATACATTTTCCTAGCCGTTGAGCTGAATTCAACGTAACGCTTAATGAGTAATCAAGACCACGCCTGTTATATAATCCTGTTAAAGGATCATTCAAAGCCTGTTTTGTGAGCTGCTGGTGCTCACTAATAATGACGGATGTCAGAAATCCAATACCTACCAGAATAAAACCACTTGAGCTTGTGACCAGTGCAACGCCATAAACAAAGTGCGGATTCTGCGAAACATAGATTCCATAAAACTGCAAAGGCAGGCCACATAAGATAATGAAGGCGGAAAAGCCAATAATAACACTGCCAATATTTTTATTATTTTTTGCACTCGCATACGCAAAAAATAATACGAGCGGATAGACCACCAGCGCATACACGCTCAGCAGAATCATTCTATCAAAATCGTTATTCATCATTATATTGGCAAATACAGCCAGCAAATGCATGACACCGACGATGAAAACAGCCAGATCACATTCGGTACATTCTTTCAGCGCGAGCAGTAATATAAAGCTGCAGATGATAAAGAACAGAACAGGCAGCGTAAGATCCATCTGTACGTTCGTTGCATCTTTAAACGCCAGACCAACCCAGCCAATAAGACCCAGTAGAAAAAACAGGCCGTATTTTCTCAATGACACAACTGAAACAGCCGCTTTATTCAGATTATGAATAACCACAATAATAGCGAAGATAGAGGCAATCATCACACATGACAGAGCATATACATAAGCCTGTAAATCGACCTGAAACATGATTCACCTATTTAATGATAGTGGATTGCCCAACGCCACGTGAATCGGATGCTGCTGACATTTTTTTATCCTGTTTACTCCAGACAACCAGTTGCATATTACCCCAGCGATTATCAGACTTATTCAGCTTATGCTGCATATCTATTAACTGAATCACTTCGCCCTGCTGAAACGCATCGACTTCATGAAAGACCGTGTCGGGCAAATACTGGTGATGTATTCTGGGTGCATCGACAATGTCCTGTGCTTCCATGCCATAATAAAAATTCAAGGCGCCCTGCAACACCATGGTAATGATTCGGCTACCACCGGGTGTTCCAATAACGGCTATTTTTTCTGGCGTTTCTAAAAATGTAGGTGACATGCTGGATAGCATACGTTTACCGGGCGCAATGGCATTGGCTTCGGCGCCGACTAAACCATACGCATTAGGTACACCCGGCTTAGCTGAAAAATCATCCATTTCATCATTCAGTAATACGCCTGTACCGGGCGCGACATAGCCCGATCCAAATGGATAGTTTATTGATAATGTAGCCGAGACACGGTTGCCCTGATGATCTATTACTGAAAAGTGCGTAGTATCTGCACTGTTATTTTCATGTACCACGCCGGGCAGCAAATCACTGGGGGTGGCTTTTGCAGAATGAATTGTTGCCGCAAGCCCGGCGGCATAATTTTTGTCTGTTAATCGTTCAACAGGCACCGTTACAAAATCGGTATCACCCAGAAACTGTGCGCGATCTCGATAGGCTCGACGCATGGTTTCAATCAACAGATGATTTTTTTCAACCGCTGATGCCGTTTTATACGGAAAGCGTTCTAGCTGGTTTAACATTTCCAGCAGCGCAACTCCACCGGAGGATGGCGGAGCCGCCGAAGTAATTTTCATATTATGGTACTGGCCTGTAACAGGTTTTCTTTCCACTACAGCATATTCATCAAAATCCTGCTGCGACCAGATGCCCCCTGACTGCTGCACACCTGCTAATAATTTTTTCGCTACGGCACCTCGATAAAAACCAGCCGCACCCTGCTCAGCTATTGCCGTTAATGTTGCCGCAAGATCCGGCTGTTTAATCATCGCACCAATCTCTGGCACCTCATTGTTATGCAGGAACGTCGCAGCTGCTGCAGGTGATGACTGCAACACTTTTAAGCGAAACTTCGCCATACGCTGGTAATGCTGATCAACCGCAAAACCATGTTGTGCATACTCGATGGCCGGCGCTAAACTTTTTTGCAAACTGAGCTTGCCGTATCTTTTCGCCAGATGATCAAGCGCCGCAGGCACGCCAGGAATTCCGGCTGCCAGCGGCCCATTCATGGATGCGCCGGGTATGACATTTCCCTGCTCATCCAGATACATATCTCGATGTGCTTTCAGCGGGGCTTTTTCACGACCGTCCAGCATGGTTTCAAAACCATCTTCACTTCGATGTAGCAACCAGAAGCCGCCGCCACCAATACCCGAACTGTATGGTTCAACCACGGCAAGTGCTGCACTAATCGCAACTGCCGCATCAAATGCATTGCCACCCTGCTCTAGCACCTTTTCGCCTGCCTGGGTTGCCATTGGATGTGCTGTGGCAATACCGGCTGCCTGCCTTGCAAACAAGGACATTGACTGGAGTGAGAGAAACAATACAAAAGTTACGATGAGTACTTTTTTCATAAGATTTCAGTTTTATTTTGACTATTTTATAGTAGCAGAAAAAACAAAGGCTCCCTTGGGAGCCTTGTGCTGAATATTATGTTGGCTCAGGAGCCTGTGAGTTGTTTGTATTTTTCCATCAACTCATCTTCCGATTCGACATGATCGGGATCTTTGGGTATGCAGTCTACCGGGCAAACCTCAACACACTGTGGCGTATCATAATGACCTACACATTCGGTGCATTTATTAGGGTCGATTTCATAAATTTCATCACCGGCAGAGATTGCCTCATTCGGACACTCTGGTTCACATACATCACAGTTAATGCATTCGTCTGTTATGATTAACGCCATTTATCGCTCCTGGCCACGGCTTGGCCTTACTCAATGGGTCTTATCTGAAGCAGCGCTTCTGCTAGACCGATAATATTAGCAGCTCATTATACCTAAAAATTGCCGGCTGCGCCCTTACTCTATTTGTGACTATTCCGACTACACATAGCGCTGCCGCAGTGCATCTACCACAACAGGATGTACGAACTGCGAAACATCACCATCATGTGAGGCAATTTCTCTCACCAGCGATGAGGATATGAAACTGCTATTTTCAGACGGTGTGAGGAACATGGTTTCAATATCATGCGCCAGCCGGCGATTCATACTGGCCAGCTGCATCTCATACTCAAAGTCGGATACGGCGCGCAGACCACGCAATATGACATTACCCTGTTTCTTGTGCACAAAATCCACCAGCAGATCAGAAAAGCCACACACCTCAACATTGGCGTGTTCGCATAATACCTGACGCACCAGGCTGATTCGCTGATCAAGGTCAAACAGCGGGGCTTTTGAAGGGCTGGCAGCTATTGCCACAATCACTTTATCAAACAGGCGAGATGCCCGTGCCACCAGATCACTGTGCCCATTGGTTACAGGATCAAAGGTGCCGGGATATACCGCGACCACTGACATAGAAACTCCTTGGTAATTCGGTTTTAGGTAATTCAGCTGGCCTGGCTTTTTATAACTGACCGGGCCTGACTAGATAATAGCTAACCTGACCGGCTTTTTTCTGCCTGACAATATCCCAGCCTTCGGGTAATTCAGGCAAGGCCTGTTTTGTATCACACTCTATATAAATACAGGCGTCCGCAGCAAGCAACTTATTCTGATGTAAATAATGAATAGCGGTGCCGAGTAAGTCACTGGAAAACGGCGGGTCGAGAAATACCAGATCAAAGGCATTGCCCTGGTACTGCGCCAGCCAGTCGATGGCATTCGCCTGATGTAGTTCAATGTTATCTGCTTTAAGCAAATTAATGTTACTGGAAAGCTGTCTGCCTGCGGCCGCCTGTAATTCGATCATAACAACTTTAGCAGCGCCTCTGGATGCCGCTTCAAATCCTAGCGCACCACTTCCTGCAAATAGATCCAGACAACGCGCGCGAGAAATATCCTGCTGTATCCAGTTGAACAGGGTTTCACGTACTCGGTCAGTAGTCGGCCGTAAGCCGGGCAAATCGAGTACAGGCAACTGTCTGCTGCGCCACTCGCCACCAATGATCCGCAACTTGCCGCTGGCGTTGCTGGCAGAGTGATTTGCCTTTTGCCTTGTTGCCATTAACCCCGCCCCGTTTATTTCGCCTGTTTTTGTCTGGCCTGTTTTTGTCTGGCCTGTTTTTGTCTGGCCTGTTTTGTCCGGCCTGTTTTGTCTGGCCTATTTAGCCTGCCCAGCGCCCACAATTACCGTCAACATTTTATCAGGATGAATTCTGCGCTTTAATGCGTCATCAACCATCACTTTGCTTTGCTGATTAATTTCATCCACAAACGTATTCAGATAATCCAGTGGCAAATTATAAAAACCAATCAGCGATAAATATTCAGTAATTTTTTTATTACTATCAATACGCAATGGAAAACCACCGGTGATATTTTTCAGGCTATCCTGCAGCTCATCTTCATCAGGACCATGCTGCACATACCGTCGCAGTTCCTTATTGATAATATCCAGCGCCTGATCAACCTGATCATTACGTGTTTGCAAACCGATCTGAAACGGACCGGGCTGATGCATGGGCGCAAAATAACTATAGGTGCTGTAAGCGAGCCCACGTTTTTCTCGCACTTCGTGCATTAGTCGCGAACCAAAACCACTGCCACCAAAGGCATGATTGGCAAGATAGAGCGCCAGATAATCTTTATCGCCACGCGCCATACCCACCTGTCCCATCATCACCGTTGACTGCGCCGATGGATATTCAATGCGGATGGTTTTCGCTTCAGTTAAGGGCTTAACCTCTGGAAGCGCTGGTACCGCTTCACCGGCAGGCAGATCGGCGATTAAATTTTCCGCAAGCTGCTCAGCCTGCTTTCTGCTTAACTGACCGACAATACTGATCACTGCATTTTTCGCAACGTAATAACGTTTATAAAAATCCAGCAGATTCTTTCGCTTCAGCACAGACAGACTTTCTTCCGTACCTTCTGCAGGAAAAGCGTAAGGATGATTACCATACAGCTCCGCAAAAAAGCGTTCTCCTGCAATGGCACCCGGCGACTGTTTTTTCGCCTGCACTGCAATTTTCAAACGTGCCAGTTCACGTTTAAAAGCGACCTCTGGAAAATCCGGTCGGGTTAAAATCTGTTTAAGGTTTTTTAATGCCGGCTGCAAATATTTATCGTCACGTAAACTACGCAAACCCAGCCAGGCCATATCTTTTAGTGAACCATTATCAAATTGTGCGCCAACTGCTTCGAATTTTTCAGCCAGCTGTTGCGCACTGTCACCAGCTGCACCTTCGGCCAGCAGGCCATTGGTCATTAAGGCTGTACCGAGGACGCCACTATTACTCGAGGTATCTCTGGCGCTGCCGGCATCAAACACTACACGAACATCCACCATAGAAATGTCGCTGGATGAAACAAAGTAAACATCTGCGCCATTACTTGTTTGCCAATGCTGTATTGCCGGTGATGCCACGGCCGCTGTATGAATAAAAGCCAGGCAGAGTAAAAACCGGCTAAACAACATGTTTAAATTAATGCGCATGACGACCTCCCGATACCGCTTTTGTACGCTGCTCGCCATTAATCGCCTGCGGCTCAAGCATGGCTACCGTCAAGTACTGATCCTGCAAATATTTTTTTGCCACGTCCTGCACCTGCTGTGCAGTGACCTGCTGAATCTTTTGCAAATACTCATCTTTTCGTTGCCAGCCCAGGCCAACGGTTTCCAGAATGCCTAACTGCATCGCCTGATAGAAAACAGAATCTTTTTCATATACTGAAGATGCCATTACCTGCGCCTTTACTCTTTCAATTTCTTTTTCTTCTGGAACTGTTTGCTGAATATTTTCAATCTGTTGTTTAATTGCCAGTTCCAGTTCATTCACTGTATGCCCGGCTCTTGGTGCACCATCAAATAGAAACAGTGTTTGCTGACGTGCATAAGGGTCATAACCTGCACCCGCTGATGCAGCAATTTCTGTTTTTCTCACCAGCTGCTGACTCAGGCGACTACTGTCTCCGCCATCCAGTATTCCCGCCAGCACTTCCAGTGCATAAACTTCCCATTCTTCTTTTGCCGTTTTTAATACCGGAACTTTATACCCCATTAACAGATAGGGAATCTCTGCCGGTGCTTTCACAGTAATGCGACGCTCACCTGTCTGTTCAACTTCTGTGCGTGGCTTAGGTGGCGAAATAACCGATGGCTGGAGCGGGCCGAAATATTTATTTGCCCATTGATAAACCTGGTCAGGTTTTACATCACCAGCCACCACCAGTGTTGCATTGTTTGGTGCATACCAGGTTTTATACCATTCGCTTAAATCACTTAACTGCATGCTATCAAGATCCTGCATCCAGCCAATAATCGGTTGCTGATAACTGGAGTTCAAAAACGCGACGGCATTAAACTGTTCATAGGTTAATGCCGTTGGATTATCATCTGTACGTGTACGACGCTCTTCTTTAATCACTTCAATTTCTTTTTTAAACTCCGCTTCATCTAACTGCAGATGACGCATTCGATCTGCTTCATGTTTTAAACATAACTCCAGCCGATCACTTGAAATGCGTTGAAAATAAGCGGTGTAATCTTTACCGGTAAACGCATTTTCACTGCCACCATTAGCCGCGATAATTTCTGAAAATTCACCCGGCTTCAGGTTTTCTGTTCCCTTGAACATCATGTGCTCAAGCGCATGGGAAACTCCCGTTACTCCAGCTGATTCATAGGAGCCGCCCACCTTGTACCAGACCTGTGAAACAGCAACCGGGGAACGATGATCTGGCTTCACCAGAATATTCATTCCATTTTCCAGCTGGTAGGTAAACACCCCGGATTCCGATGCCGTTTGCCCGGCCTGATCTGCGGACCTTGTGATTTGCGGCTGACAGGCTGCAAGTAACAGGGCACTACCGCCTACACAAACAACTAACTGTATTTTTCTTAATAATGACATCACACGTTCCAATTAAAGATTAGATAACTCACGAAATGACCCGTAAACTTCCGCTGAGTTCCCCAGGCCAGTTACCTGACAAGTTCCCCTGAGTAGCCCGGAATGATAGGATAAGCACTTTCTCATATACAAGCACTCTTATACAAGCAAGCCTATTATGTTTGGTTTTTTACGCCGCAAGAAAAATAAACCTGAAG
>Ga0316207_10002909_pt1 | contig 16747 bp, 12 predicted proteins | sample 6weekpyrite_MG_FD_204943 | JGI IMG/M metagenome (GOLD analysis project Ga0316207, IMG submission 204943) | Microbial mat bacterial communities from mineral coupon in-situ incubated in ocean water Damariscotta River, Maine, United States -... | ecosystem: Environmental > Aquatic > Marine >...
TACTGGTGCCACAACAGGTGCGGTTGATACATTTAGCTTGTTGTCCGGTTCATCCGCAGCGCCAGTTGATTGGGACGCTCCAACTTGGGGTAGTTCTTCTGCTGCAGATGCTGGTCCGTTCTAGGGTGCTCGCATATCACAAAAGTTTAGTGATTTAAGAAGGAGGGGCTAAGCCCCTCCTTTTTTTTGTGAAAAATAAGTTGAAAAGTACGCGAAAGATTTAAAAGCTATATAAATTATAGGTTTGGCCTCGTTTTCTAGCTGCCAGACATAATTTATGTGCAGTGATGGCGGTAGAGGGTAAGAAATCCTTACTGCGGCTGATGAGAATTAGTTAATGTCTATTTACCTCCGAATAGTTTCTGTTTAAAAGATCAACGTAGTAACAATGTTGCTCAGTATTGGTCTTCAAGAGCACTTTCATTTACATATTGTCCAAATATTACTAATGTAAGCTAGCCCTTTTGCTGTTCCTGTAGGGGATTAGCTGTTGTATTATGTATCTCGTTAGGGGAAATTTGAGTTAACTGAAAGTTTTAGTTTAGGCAGAAACCGAGTTGACAGTGGAAAATCGGTGTTATACATTGTGCAACAACTGCGTTTATAAGTATTATTTTTAACGGATTTTTAATATGAGCGGTTGACCGCGGTGTAATGCGAGTGGTAAAAATAGATAAAATTTAATTAGGAAGAGATGATGTCATCTCTGTTACTTGAGAATTTAGGAGGCTTTAAAAAATGAGTAAGGCATTCAAAGCGGCAAGTTCGGCAGGTGCTGTAGGGCTGGTACTTTCAGGTGCGGCGATGGCAGCTTCACCAACAGGATCATTTGATGCGTGGTCTGTAAGTGGGGGTACGATTACTACTTCTACTCCATGCCCAACAGGTTTTACCTGTGCAACAGCGGTGACAGGTGAGGGTTTCTTTCAGCGCCAAATTACTGAAACAGCGACTGGAAATGACTTCTTTCAGACAATTATTACTGATAAAACAGCTACTGGTAATCCAGGTTCATTGACATTCTCTGATGAGAGTTACGTGCGTTCAGGTAATGTTAGTGGTCTGGCAGATAAATCACAGATGCAGGAAGTAACCACAACAGGCACTTTGGTTGAAACCTTTGAGGGTTCTACAGAGTTAGGTACTGGCTGGGCAAATGATGGCACGAATGATATTACGCAGATTTATCAGGGTATCATTGCCGATGATTCAGCGGCTGGGGCGGAAGATTTTGATGCTAAGTTCTGGTTGAAACAGCTTGGACAAGAGGGTGCGGCTGGTAAGCTGATGAGAATCAGTAGCCAAGTTGATATCCAAGAGGCTACAACAACACCCGCTGCTGGTGCCGGCACGCAAGACTTTGTTCTTGTTGAGGTAAGCGGAGCTGAGAATCCTGTGGGAGGTACCGCAGACCTGGGAGCCGACGGATCAATTAGCTGGGTAGCTGAAGAGCGTATTAAGGCCATCTGGATTGGTCAGGATATGTCGGCAATTGACGGTGTGGGTCAGGAGTTTGGTTTTACTGCCTATGAGAACCTTTCAACACCAGACCTTGCAAACTCATTTAGCTTGTCAGGTGGTTCATCAGTGGCGCCAATTGATTGGGATGCCACAGTATGGGGTAGTTCTTCTGCTGCAGATGCAGGTCCATTCTAAGGCATAAGAAAGTTTGGTAGTGTAGAAAGGAGGGGCATCGCCCCTCCTTTTTTTTGTGCAAAATATCTTATTTAATGTGAATTGAGCGAGTACGATAGGATGAAATACAAAGTACCATTTATTCTAGTTGCCTTGAGCGGTATTTATTCTGTGTGCGGATTTGCTGCGGGAGATGTTGCAGTTGAAAAGGTCATTCAGAATTGTGAGTATAAAAACCCGGGTAGTGATCAGCGATCTGTATTGACAATTGAGCTGATTGATAAGGATGGCAATCAGCGAAAAAATGTTTATCGTAGGTTCTGGAAAAACCATATGGGAGAGGGTGGAGTTGCGGATAAAATGGTGTTATTTACTGAGTTTCCGCCGGATGCAAAAGGTACAGGGTTTATGCGCTGGGGGTATGTTGCCAGTGAGAAAAAAATGGCAGATCAGTGGTTGTATTTACCACACTTGAGAAAGGTGCGGCGTGTTTCTGTGCGTGATCCAGGTGATAGTTTTCTTGGGTCAGATCTGACGTATGGTGATATTGAAGACAGGTCAATTGCTGACGATAGCTATAGCTTGTTAGAAAGTGGAAGTAAAAATGATGTTGAGTTTTATCAAGTTGAGATTAAGCCAAAAGAAGAAGGGGCTTTATATAGTAAAAAAATATCGTGGTACAAGAAGAATGCAGACTGGGAAGGTTGTGTAAGGGTGAAGACTGATTATTATGACAGGCAGGGAAATATACTGAAAAAACAAAGTCTTACATGGCAGAAGGTATCGGAAGCCTGGGTGTGGGATAGGGTGGAAGTAAATAATGTTCAGACAGGTCATAAATCTGTTTTTACCATTGAAGATGTGAGTGTCAATGTCGGTGTGTCATCTCGGGTGTTTACGGAGCGCGCCTTAAAAAAGGGAATGTAGTTTAGAGGAGTCGTGCCTGTAGCGGTTTGATTGACACCTCAGACACAAATGTATAACATTGTTATACATTTGTGTCTGAGGTGTAATTAAAATGGAAGATATGCGCGCGATAGGAAAAGCGAGGCGGGATAAAGCCGTTTCAATGGCAATGAAAAGAAAGGAAGAATATCTTGGTGCCAGGGTTCCAAAAGCATTGCGCGATAGAGTGGTTGAAAGAGCAAAGAAGTTAGGGATCCCGGTTTCAATATTAATTAGAAATACACTCGAAGAAGCATTCAAAGAGGATGTGGTGGATGAGCCCGTGTTAACATCCCCCGCTGATTCTGGTGACAAAAAAGCAATGCCCGAAAGCTTTATTTCAGTTATAGGTTGGGAATTAATTCAATTAAACAAAACAGTCGAGTGTTCTGGTTGCGGAGTGATGATGCAGAAAGGTGCGAAGGCAAATATTGGTTTGGGTTCGCAGCAGCCTGTGGTAATTTGTTGTGCCTGCAAGGAAAGAATTTACTAGTTCTAAATGTATCGGTAGTAAAGTATGAATAGACATCTAGTTGTTACCATGGGTGTCTTACTGTGTGGTTTGTGTAGTACAGAGTTGGTTGCGCAAGAAGCAGACTTTGGGTTGGACTTTGACTCAATTTTTTCTGCGCCACTAGAAGATGAAGAAAAGCTTGGTATGTGGTCAAAACTACAGCTGAGTGGCTATCTGAAGAATGAAACGGCATATCGCGTTCGCGAGCCACGTTCAATTACCAAGATAAGAAATATTGCCTACCTTAATGCAGAGTACCCATACAATAACTCCATAGAAATAACCTTCAGTGGCTGGGCCTACTATGACTTGGTCTACGACTTGTTTAACTATGAAACGATTGCAGCCCGATTGGAGCGAAACTCAGAAGAACCGTTAGCGTTTGTGGAAAATCTTAATCAAGAAAAAGATAGCCCTGTAGCGGACATACGAGAGCTATATATAGATATTTCTTTAGATAATATGGATGTACGTTTAGGAAAACAGTACATCATATGGGGAGTCCTCGAGGGTGTAAGAATTGTCGATGAGCTAAATCCGATGGATTTTAGGGAGTTGATTTTGCCAGACCTTATAGATTATAGGATTCCACTTTGGAGTGCCAAGCTTGATTATTATGCGGAGGTTGGGGATATACAGTTTGTTTGGATTCCAGATTTGAGGTTTCATAAGCCTGGCCCACAAGGGTCTGAATGGGAATTGTTGCAAGAGGTACCAGGAACAAGGAAGCCAGAGTCATGGACGTTGGAGAACTCAGAGCTAGGAATAAAACTGGATACAACAGTTTATGATGCTGAATTATCATTTAGTTATTTGTATACGTGGGATGATTTTCCGGTAATTTTCAGGACAGTAAAAATTGGAGCCAGCGCAAGCGAAGGCCCGGAGTTCTTTCCTTCATACACTAGGATTTCTATGTATGGTCTGACGGTAGTAAAACCCATTGGGGATTACATACTAAAGTCTGAGCTGGCCTATGTAGAAAATAAGTTTTTCGGCAGAAGTAATATTGCAGATGTAAACAATGATGGTTATGTGGATACAAATGGTGAGGTGCAAAAAGACCACATAAGGTGGGGCGTTGGAGTTGATTTTGTTGCGATGAAATGGGACGTTGCAGTTGGAATGATGCAGTGGATAATTTTGGATTATGAAGACAATCTAATTCAGGAGAGGCTTGATACATCGTACAATGTATTTGTAAGGCGCGAATTCACTGAGTATTCAATGACAGTCCAGGGATTGTGGATTTACCTGCAGCAAATGAATGAATCATACTTGAAACCAAAAGCAACATTTCAATTGACAGATAGCTTTCAGGTTGCCGTAGGTCTAGATTTGTTTGATGGAGCCAAGTCAGATTTTGGTTTGTCAACAGTAACGGCTCAAGGGCAATTTAATGCGGAAGTTCAACGTGCCCAGTTTCTAGGTAATTTCCATAATAATGATAGAGTGTTTTTCGAATTTAAATACTCATTTTAAGGTGAGATCGTTTTGAAAACCTATTATAAATTCGTTACATCATTTCCAAAACTTGTACTTTTGACGGTGCTTGTTATTACTGTATATATGGCAATGCAACTGGACAAGCTTGAGTGGGAAACAGATGCGCGTGTGTATATGCCAAAAGGCCATGCAGCGATCGAGTATGACGAAAAAATAGAAAGGATTTTTGGAGCGAAAGACGCGATTGTTATCGCAATTGTAAATCAAGAAAAGACAATCTTTAATAAAGAAACATTAGCGAAAATAAAAAGAATAACTGAGAAAGTCTCTGCATTACCATCAGTAATTGCAAATAGAAATCTGGACGTTGCATCACTGTCTACCTCAACCTTGTTCGAAGGTGACGATGTCAGCGTAGGTGCTGTTAGATTGATGCGAGAGCTGCCAGAGAACGAGGCGGAAATTGAAAAGATTAAAGCAAAGATAAAACAGCATGAAGATATTTTGATTGGCAATCTTGTCTCCGAAGATGGCACAGCGGCAATGATTCGCGCCAAAGTAAAAGAAGGCGTTGATAATCGCTACCAAGCCTATTGGCAGATAAAAGCAATAGTGGCTGCAGAATCTGGTTCGAAAGAAGAGTGGGGCAGCTGGGGTGGGGGAGACTGGTCGTCAGATAGTGGTGGAAACAGTGAATGGTCGAGTAACGCCCAGGGATGGCAGCAGGCTAGCGATGATGAAGTAGGTAATGAAATAAATGATAACGGTGACACTATTTTTATTGCCGGTAGACCAGCTATCGAAGTAACTTCAGGCCTGCATGCAATAGAAGATATCAAGGTGATGATCCCACTGCTGGTTGTAGTGATGTCGTTGGTGTTGTTTGCGATTTTTAAGACTGGTCGCGGCGTTTTGCTGCCACTGGGCGTGATGATGGGGGCTATAATTTGGACGATGGGAGTGATGGTGCTCATTGGTGTGCCTATGTACACCATATCCACCATGCTGCCAGTTATATTGGTGGCCGTTGGCATCGGCGACTCAGTTCATTTTATGAGCAACTATTACGACAAAGTTTTAGAAGATCCATATCAAAAAAGTAGCGATATTGTCATGTCTACATTGCAAGACTTAAGTCGCCCACTTGTTGTGACTACCCTAACCACAGGAATAGGTTTTTTGGCATTGTTATTTGCTGAAATGCCTCCGTTCAAGGTTTTTGGTTTATTTACGGTGCTAGGAATAATTTTTAGCTGGCTGCTAACGATAACATTTGTTGCTGCAATGTTGACCATCATGAAACCGAAAGTGGCTGGTTACCTTGACCGTAAGCGTTCTATGCGTGTGCATGATGGTCAAGATAGTCTGACCAGAATGTTAGTAAAAATGGCGAGTTTGCTAACACAGAATCCAGCGAAAGCAGCAATGCTTGCGGTTTTCTTAATTGTAATAGTCGGGTTGGGGACAACTGGTCTATATGTGAATTCAAGCTGGATGGGTGATTTTAAGTCCGATAGTGAGGTTGCGCTCTCCACTAACGTTTTGAATGAAAAATTTTCCGGCTCAATAACCCTGAATGTGGTTGTTGAGGCCGATGAAAAAGAAGCTCTCAAGTCACCGGGTTTATTGAAAAAAATTGAAGCGCTACAGTTGTATGCTGAGAGCATGCCGTTGGTGGGTGATAGTTTATCTGTCGTAGATTATTTGAAAAGCCTGAATAAAAGCCTGCATTCAATGCAGGAAGATTATTATCGAATCCCGGATACCCGATCAGAAATTGCCGAAGGTTTGTATTTATATTCTGTGTCAGGTCAGCCAGAATTGCTTGATGAGGTGGTTGATTATGATTATAAGACAGCAAATGTCATGGTTATGATAAAGACCGATGAAACCATGCATCTACGTCAAATTATAGACGGCTTGGATGAGTATGCTCAGGAGCTATTTGCCGGAACGGGTGTAGAAGTGAATTATGCCGGTACAGGAAACAACTCTTATATTTGGGCTGATCTGCTTATTGATAGTCAGACTGTTGCACTGTTGTTCTCGAAGCTAGCAATATTTGTTATGGCGATGCTGTTGTTGCGTTCAATTGTCGGTGGGGTTGCGATCGTTTTGCCTGTTGTAATTACAACGACAATGGTGGCTGGTTTTGCTGGCTGGTTTGGTATTCCTTTAGACGTTTCTACGGCATTGGCAGCAGGGATTGCAATTGGTGTCGGTGTTGATTATGCCGTTCATTATGTTTTTCGTTACAAGGCACATCGTAGTGCCGGGCAAGATCATGAACTGGCAGTATTTAATACTATGAAAGGTGTCGGTAGAACCATTGTGTTTAATGCGATTATTGTTTCTGCCGGCTTTGCAGTTTTGTTGTTGTCAGAGTTCCCCCCTCATGCCAAGTTAGGTGTGTTTGTTGTTTTCTATATGATGATAAGTTGTTTGGTTGCAATATATGTGTTGCCGTTAGTTTTGCATAAATACGCACCCAGCAGGCAGACCTGAGATAGATGCCTCGTCTATTAGTTTTTTTTGCTTTGTCGTTTGTTTTTTCGCAGTCATTTGCAGAGCAACCACGTTTATCTGTAGGTACATACCTAGGCTTCCACAGGCCCGCACTTGAGGACTTGGTTGATCATGAATTTAAGGCGCCCATTGCCGGTATTGCCGACATTGTTGATGAAGATGGTAATACCCAGAGTGAAATACTCTTTCCCAATCCACTGCCCGACTTAGGTTATGGAACAAACGCGGGTTTGGAGTTTGCCTGGAAGCTGAATGACAAGTATGAATTTATCATTGGTGGTGGCACGTGGGAGGCCTATACACGCGCCCTTGCTGAAGGTGGGTTTTTCCTGCAGGGACAATTTTCAGAGGTGGTTAGTGAGCGAACTGCTAAAATTTCCTATAACGAATTCTATTTCGGATTCAAATATAACCTGATTCACTCACCCAAAAAGTATAAGGCTTATTATCGTCTTACGCTCAATGAGGTTTTTGACATTGATTACAGAGAAGATTTAATTTTTCTCTTTACCTCTGGTGATGCGGAAGGGGTAAAAAAAACAATGATATTGGAATCGCAGGCAACCGGGTTGATTATGCTGCAACCGGGTTTTGGTATGGATTATTTTGTGCGTGACTGGTTATCTTTTGGTTTCGATGCTTCATACGTGCTTGGGTTTAAGCGTGTCAATTTAGGGAATGGTAATCATAAGGTGGATTTTTTATCGACTGATAATGTGAATATCTGGTTGCCACAACGATTAGACCCAGTGACGGGTAACCTGCAATATCTTTCGGAACAACCGTCTGGCCCAGATGACTACACCACCATTAGGTTGAGTTTTGATGGCTGGAAGGCGCTGTTAAAAATGAATATTTATTTTTGATTATTTATATGCGCCTGCGACGTAAAAAAATAATATTTATACAGTCATGTGTGTTGTTGTTTGGGGCGATGATATCACACTCATCAGTTCTGGCTCAGGATATGGGAGCTGATATTGATGCGGCTGCGGCGGCCGCTCAGGTCGATGAGTTGAAGAGTGCCGGCCGGCGTGCTTTGCAGCAGGGTGATGAGCCTGCGGCCATAAGGTTTTATGAAAATGTTTTGCGTTTAAAGCCTAAGTCAGGTGAAGCGCTGTACCAATTGGCAATCATCAACTTCCGAAATGGCGATCACGTTAGAGGTTTTGAACTGATACAACGTGCGGTTGAGGCTACGCCAGCCCAAAACCCACTGCCCAGATTGGCGCTGGCAAAGGCCTTGACAGAGATTGGCAGAGGCGAAGATGCGGTTCGCGAGTATCAGCAAGCATTGAGCAGTGCAGGGTCGGATTTTCAATATGCAAAACAAACATCGCTTGAAATGAATTTATTACGGTTAAGGCTGGCTCTGGAAAGGCGCGATCGTGATCAGGTCTTAGAGATAGGGCGTGCTTTGATGGTTGAACATGAAGGTAATCGAACCATGCTGGAGGTGGTTGCAACCACCTTTGCTCGATCAGGCTTGTTTGAAGAAGCAAAGATTGCATATGAAAAATTGCTGCAATTGACACCTAATAACCCGGCAGTGGCATTTTATCTTGCCGGTGTTTATGAGGCGTTACGCCAGCCAAAGATGGCAATCAAATATTATGAGCAGGCGATTTCAAATGCCGATGAATCAGGGGCAGAGCGCATTGCCAGGATAAAGATGGGAGTGTTGAAAGCGTTTGCTTTGGTGCAAGAAGGAGACAGGGATGGTGCTCATGCTGAGTTTCAAAAAGTTTTGGTGTTTGACGAGAATCATGTAGTCGCCAACATGAATGTGGCAGGCTATTTTTACAATAAAAAAGATTATGCTGAGGCTAAGCTGGCCTACCAAAGAGTCTTGGCTGTGCAACCAGATAATCTGGATGCGCATTTTCGTTTGGCCATAGTCAACCTGGACCTTACTGATGTGTTGAGTGCAGTGCGTGGACTGGATTTAATCGTTGCTCGTGCGCCAAACTCGCCGGTTGGTCAGGCCTCGCTGAATACGCTTGGCAAGGTTGCGAAGCGTTGGAATTTGGCAGCTGTACGCGGCATACTAGCTGAGGAAGAGGGACTAAAATCCAGACTGCAGAAAAACCCTGAAGACGCGGATGCATTAACAAGGATGGGGGACTGGTTGATGAAGCAAAGGCGTCGTGATGAGGCGGTCAAGTATTTTGAGGATGCCATGAAGGTCGGCCCAGATCATGCTGATGGCTTTTTAAAGGCAGGACTTCTTTATGAAGATGGACGTGAGTTTGAAAAGGCCGTTGCTGCTTATCAAATGGCCCTTGCTGGGCGAATTGATGATGAGAGTAGGGGCAAGTTGGAGTTTAGGCTGTTGGTAGCAACGGCCAATCTTGATTTGAAAAGTGGTGACCCGGAAAAGTCAGAAGAAAATTTTTTGCGGGCCAATAAAATGAAGGCTGATGACCTGGCTGTTTTATGGGGGCTGGCAGCATCAACAGCTCAGCAGGGTGACCTGGAAAGAGCGATTGATTGGTATCTGAGAGTTATTGAAAAATACCCGGAATATTATCGAGCCAGAATGAGTGTCGCATTTGTTTATGAGCGGTTGGAGGAAGAAGAGAAAGCCATAGCTCAATACAAGGCGGTAAGCCTGGCGCAGAGGGTCGCACCGGGATTAAAGAAAAGTGCAGAAGACCGAATGGATTATCTTCAGCGACAGGTCAATGGCTTTAGCTATTTCGTTGGTTATTCGATGGGCTTTGATGACAACCTGAATAGTGCGCGTCAGCAAAAGTATTTTGAGTATCGTTCTGACTTGTATGCCGGGGTTAATTATAAATACAAATTAAGGAAGGGGATGAAACTGTCAGTTAATGTCACGCCTTCTTATGCGATTTATCATCGTGCTCAATATGACTTCTTTAACTTCTCCGTCGCACCAAGTTTGTTATTTGCCAAGTGGGGTTATGACTGGACTGTGGGGCTTACGCAGAACACTCAGTCAAGCGTGCTTAGGCCGGAGCAAAGTTCAACAGTGACACAAACCTTAACTGGGGGGGCTAGCTGGACGAATGAGGATCAAGTCGGCTATCGCGTGAATTTTAGTTATAAGGGCTTTGGTTCATCACAAAACCCATTTTTTGATGCGGACACGGTAAATATTGCCATTAATCGGAATCATGCCGGGCCAGAGAATACCTATATGAGTTATGGTTATTCGCTAACCATAAATAACAGCCGCAATGTTCAGGGCAATGATTATGCCTACACTGGGCATAGTGTGAATGGCCGGCTTGATAAACGTCTCAACGAGTCGTTGTCAGCGTATGCCGATGCCCGTGCATCGCTCAACATGTACCACAATGGAGATTCGGCAACCCAATTTCAGCGTTTTCGTCGCACCTTTAGTTTTGGCTTTGGTGGTGGGATAAATTATCGTGTCGATTCCTGGGTCAGTCTTTTTGCCGATTACCATTTATCAACACAGTATTCCAATCTTCCGGTTGGTTTTATCTTTAATGAATTGCAGTCGATAGAGGGGCGGCAGAGCACCTCATTGGGGAGTTTCAGCAAAAACTCCATCAATGCAGGTGTGCGGATGAACTTCTAGAGGTTAATTTTTTAGTCACGCAAGCCATTAAATGCGCTGACGGCCCAGGCCAATGATAGTCCTGCAAACACGAACATGATCGCAGCACCAAAACCGTAGGTGCTCATATCAGGTGCGCCCACCAGAACAGCGCGAACAGATTCCACTGCGTAGGTAATTGGATTGATGAGTGATACAGCCTCAATCCAGCCTGGCATGAATTGCTTTGGCACCATGGCGGTAGAAAGAAACATTAGGGGCAGGGTCATCAGGTTGCCAATCATGACCAGCGGTTCCTCTCGTTGCAGAATAATGGCAAAGCCGTTAGACAGCGCAGCCAGGCCAACACCCAGCAGAAAGATGCTGACCATTGCCAGAAACAGATTGATAGGGTCTAGATTAAGATTGGCACCAAAGGCCCAGGCCACCAGCATGATCGTCAGTGTTTGTAATACCACCTGTACCGCCGAATGCATTACCCGGCTGAGGACAATGGCGACACGTGACACTGGTGACACCAACATCTTATCCACTGAGCCGGCAGTGATCTCACGCAACAGGCTAACCCCCGACCATGATGAACCAAACAGTGCTGTCATCACCAGTACGCCGGGGACAAAAAAGTCGATGTAGCTGCCACCACCTGCAGGAGCCTGAACAAAGTTTTTGAATAGCTGGGTGAAGATGATTAACCACAGCAGTGGCTGAATCAGGGTGAACAAGGTCCACAGCGGCATGCGCAGGGTGATCTTGGTATATTTCAGAAACAGGTGCCAGGTATCTGCGAACACGATAACTCTCTCTTTAAAATTCTTAATAGCTTAGGGGGCTGGTTTATTATTTGTCTTTGTCAGGCTGCTGCCATTTTTGCCAGTCGCCCTGATCTTTACCGGACCACTGTTGCTGCGGCCAGCTTTGTTCTTTTGTGGATTTTGCTTGGCTGTCAGCATCAGATTGTTCTTGTTCTTGTTCTTGTTCTTGTTCTTGTTGCTGTTGATCTTTGTTGCCTTGCCATTTTTGCCAGTCGTCTTGAGACTGTTTATCCCATTGTTGTTGTGGCTGTTGTTGCTGGTCATTGGCGGTTTCGGTAGGATTGACCTGTTCAGCCTGGTTGGTATTGTCTTTGTTCTGCCATTCCTGCATTTTGTCCTGCCAGCCAGCCTTTTCTTCTTCAGTACCGGTTTCTTCAACAGTATCCTGCCACTTTTCCCAGTTCTTCTGCCACTTGCCGCCACCGCCGCCCTTGCCGGCCCATTGGTGCCACCATTCCTCGCCTTCTTCTTCCTCTGCTTCATCCAGGGTGGTGCCGGTGTATTTTAGAAATACATCATCCAGGCTCGGTTGTGACAGGGAAAGGCTTTTGATAGCCAGTCCCTTTTCTTCTGCAAGATGAACAAGTTTGGGAACAGCGCTGCCGCCGTTGTCGACATAGACATGTAGTTTGTCATTTTGCCAAACCACATCCTTGATCTCAGGATCTTCATGCATGGCGTAGGTGAAGTCGCCGGTCTCGGGACCCTGGCTGTCAAAATTAAGAATGACTGCGTCGCCATGAATATCATTTTTCAGGGCTTCAGGGGTGTCGACGATCTGAATCTTGCCTTGGTTGATAATCGCTACCCGATGGCTAAGATGATCAGCCTCTTCCAGGTAGTGAGTGGTGAGCAGGATGGTCAGGCCCTGTTCCTTGTTTAGTTTGTTGATGTATTGCCACAGGTTTTGGCGGCTCTTGATGTCCAGGCCCAGGGTCGGTTCATCCAGGAAAAGAACTTTTGGATTGTGAATCAGGGCGGTGGCAATATCGAGTTTGCGTTGCATGCCACCGGAATAGGTCATCACTGGACGGTCAAGGGCATCGTCGAGTTCGAAATATTTGGCCAATTCGACAATGCGAGATTCGATGTCAGCGCTATTCATTCGATATAGCCGACCTTGCAGCATCAGGTTTTCGCGGCCGCTGAGAAAGTGGTCAATACCGGTTTTTTGAGCCACCAGGCCGATGGCGCGACGTACTGATTCAGGCTCGCGGTCGACATTAAAGCCGGCAACCTCTACTTCGCCTTCATCAAAACCGCTGAGTGTAGTCAGCACGCGGATAGTCGTGGTTTTGCCTGCACCGTTTGGGCCTAGCAAAGCAAGGATCTCACCCTGTTTGACCTCCAGCGAGAGATCATCGATGGCCTTGTTGCCACCCTCAAAAATTTTGGTTAAAGCACTGACTCGGATCATGACTTATTCGAACCCTGTTGCAGATAATAGCCAGTCATTATAGCCGCCAACTGATAGAAATATATGGTTTTTCTGCCCGGCTCTCGTAATTGCAGAAGGCTGTTAGAATAGCGGCATTGAGGGAGATAAGTTGAAATGCATGTATTAGGGATTGAAAGCTCCTGCGATGAGACCGGCATCGCCATCTACGACAGCAATAAAGGCTTGCTGGCTCATGTGCTATATAGCCAGATAGAGCTGCATAAAGAGTATGGTGGTGTGGTGCCCGAGCTGGCCTCGCGTGATCATGTCCGCAAAACGCTGCCCTTGATTAATGAGGCCTTGCAGCAGGCCGGTTTGAAAAAGGCAGATATCAATGGCGTTGCCTATACCGCAGGGCCAGGCTTGATCGGTGCGCTGTTGGTGGGTGCCAGTATCGGCCGCAGTCTGGCCTGGACCTGGGGCATCCCCGCCGTAGCCGTGCATCACATGGAGGGCCATTTGCTGGCGCCGATGCTGGAAGAAGAGGTGCCTGAATTCCCTTTTGTTGCGCTGCTGGTTTCAGGTGGGCATACCATGCTGGTGCGGGTCGACGGTGTTGGTCGTTACCAATTATTGGGTGATACGGTTGATGATGCTGCCGGTGAGGCCTTTGACAAGACGGCCAAACTGCTAGGGCTGGCGTATCCAGGAGGCCCGGCAATCTCAACGCTGGCCGAGCAGGGTGATCCGGCTAGATTTAAATTTCCCCGCCCCATGACTAATCGCCCAGGACTGGATTTCAGCTTTAGTGGCCTAAAGACCTTTGCCGTCAATACTCTGGCTGAAAACGGCGATGATCAGCAGACCAAGGCCGATATCGCCCACGCCTTTGAAGTGGCAGTGGTTGAGACCATGGCAATCAAGTGTCGTCGGGTATTGGAACAGACCGGTCTGAAACGGCTGGTATTGGCCGGTGGTGTTAGCGCCAATCGACGCCTGCGCCAGCGATTGGCTGAACTGGCGCAAGCGAATGCAGCACAGCTCTATTATCCGCGGCCGGAATTCTGCACCGATAACGGTGCCATGATTGCCTATGCCGGCTGCCTGCGCCTACAGGCCGGCCAGACCGAGGCGCTGGCGATCCAGGCCAAGGCACGCTGGCCATTGGCAACGCTCTCGCCTGCGTAGGGTGCGCACCGCGCACCATTATGTTTGGAAATAGTGGCAGCCGAAAAAATGGTGCTAGATGCGGATGGCCTCTGCTAGCGGGGCCTCCCGCTCAGCGTTGCGATGTTCCCGGTGGGACTTACGCCACTCTTCACTGGCTTGGTGTGCCTCGGTTGAGGAGTTGAATGTCGCCAAGCTGTAACCATTTTCGGTCATCAGTGTTGCGCTCTTGTCCGGCCATTCTTTGATGATGAATTTCATGTGAAGCCTCAATAGAAATAAATTGCTACTGCTTTTTAGCCTTTGTCTGTGGCAGTTTTGATGCAGGCAGGTGAAATTTTTATGACAATTGTTGAAAGCGGCTTAAATGCGGGCGTTTCGGCGTGATTTAGGCTATAATCGCGCGTCATTTTTAGCATTACACATTTTCTGAATTTCTGAGGCCCACCCACCGTGATCGAGAATCTCCGTAATATCGCCATCATTGCTCACGTTGACCATGGCAAAACGACCCTGGTTGACCAACTCCTGAAGCAGTCCGACACCCTCGGTGACCGTGTGCAGCTGGCAGAGCGCGCTATGGACTCCAACGACCAGGAAAAGGAGCGTGGCATCACCATCCTGGCCAAGCCGACTGCGATTAAATGGGGCGAGTATCACATCAACATCGTTGACACCCCTGGACATGCCGACTTTGGTGGCGAGGTTGAACGTGTTTTGTCGATGGTTGACTCAGTACTATTGCTGGTCGATGCGGTAGAAGGGCCGATGCCACAGACCCGATTTGTGACCGAGAAGGCGCTGGCCCGTGGCCTCAAGCCTATTGTGGTCGTGAATAAGATCGACCGCCCGGCGGCGCGTCCCGAGTGGGCGCTGGATCAGACCTTTGATCTGTTTGATCGTCTGGGTGCCACCGATGAGCAGCTCGACTTCCCTGTGGTTTATGCCTCAGGCTTAAGCGGCTTTGCCGGCATGGACCCTGATGTCCGCGATGGTGATATGACAGCACTGCTGCAAACGGTTGTTGATAATGTTCACCCGCCTCAGGTTGAGTTGGAAGACCCCTTTCAGCTGCAGGTTTCACAGCTGGACTACAACAGCTACACTGGCGTAATCGGCATCGGTCGTATCGCCCGTGGCCGGGTTAAGAACAACACCCAGGTCACTTTGGTTGATACTGAAGGTCAGCGTCGTAATGGTCGCATCCTACAGTTGTATGGTTTTATGGGTTTGGAGCGTATTGAAGTTGATGAAGCCCAAGCCGGTGATATCGTTTGTTTTACCGGTCTGGACCCGCTGAATATCTCGGACACTCTCTGTGACCCCAATGCAGTTGAAGCCCTGGCGCCGCTGTCGGTTGACGAGCCAACCGTGAGCATGACCTTTCAGGTAAACAACTCTCCTTTTTCCGGTAAAGACGGCAAATTTGTCACTTCGCGCCAGATTAAAGAACGTCTCGATCAGGAACTGGTCCACAACGTGGCACTACGTGTTGAGCAGGGCTCTGATCCAGATAAGTTCCGCGTCTCTGGTCGTGGTGAATTGCATCTATCGGTATTGATCGAAAATATGCGCCGTGAAGGTTTTGAGCTGGGCGTATCTCGCCCGGAAGTAATCATTCGTGAGATTGACGGTGAAGCACAGGAACCGTATGAACAAGTGACTGCTGATGTCGAAGAGCAACATCAAGGCGGCGTCATGGAAAAGCTCGGCGCCCGTGGTGGTGAGCTGAAGAACATGGTGCCCGATGGCCATGGTCGTGTGCGTTTGGACTACATCATGCCGGCGCGTGGCCTGATTGGTTTTCGTACCGAGTTCCTGACGGCCACCCAGGGTTCTGGTCTGATCTACAGTGTGTTTGATCATTACGGCCCGTTCAAACGTGGCGACTACGGTACTCGCAAAAATGGTGTCATGATCGCCAATGCGCCAGGTAAGGCCCTGACTAACTCACTTTTCAACCTGCAAGAGCGCGGTCGCATGTTTATCGGCCATGGTACTGAAGTATATGAAGGCATGATCATCGGTCTGCACTCGCGTGACAATGATCTGGTGGTTAATGCCTTGAAGGGCAAGCAGCTGACCAACGTTCGTGCCTCAGGTACCGATGAAGCCCAGGTGTTAACACCGCCCGTGGTTCACTCGTTGGAACAGGCACTGGAATTCATTGATGATGATGAGCTTGTGGAAGTAACGCCAAACCACATCCGTCTACGCAAAAAAGTACTGACCGAAAACGAGCGTAAGCGCGTTTCACGTAGCGGTAAATAATAGTCATTTTTATAACCCCTCTCCCAATCTAGGGAGAGGGGTTGTATATTGGGTAAAAACATTCCGATTTAAAGGATGCGCCCAATGTCTGATTTATATCCCCATCTCGAACCTTACGTTAACCACACCATTGAAGTAGACCCTCCGCACAAACTGCATGTAGAAGAGTGTGGCAATCCCTCGGGTATCCCAGTTGTGTTTCTCCATGGCGGCCCCGGTTCAGGCTGTGAAGCCTACCACCGTCGTTTTTTTAATCCGGACAAATATCGCATCATCCTGTTTGATCAGCGTGGCTGTGGTCGCTCGTCACCGCATGCCGAGCTAGAAGGTAATAATACGCAAGCGCTGGTTGCGGATATAGAATTGATCCGCGAAAAACTGGGCATAGATAAGTGGGTGGTGTTTGGTGGCAGCTGGGGCTCAACGCTGGGCCTGGTCTATGCCGAGACGCATCCAGAACGTGTGTCGGGCCTGATACTGCGAGGCATCTTTCTCTGTCGTCC
>Ga0316207_10002910_pt1 | contig 16744 bp, 12 predicted proteins | sample 6weekpyrite_MG_FD_204943 | JGI IMG/M metagenome (GOLD analysis project Ga0316207, IMG submission 204943) | Microbial mat bacterial communities from mineral coupon in-situ incubated in ocean water Damariscotta River, Maine, United States -... | ecosystem: Environmental > Aquatic > Marine >...
AAATGGTTATGCCGGGTGATAACGTGAAGATGGACGTAACATTAATTGCTCCCATCGCAATGGAAGAAGGCTTACGTTTCGCGATTCGCGAAGGTGGCCGTACTGTTGGTGCGGGTGTGGTAAGTAAGATTACTGATTAATCTTGCTGAAAAAAGATAGGGGCGGGGTACTCTTTTGGGGTGCTCCGCTTTTCCATGTTGTGTACCTGGAGTAGAGATAGGCATTTATGGGTCTTTACTGCTGGGTAATTAGGCCAGTGGCTCAATTGGTAGAGCATCGGTCTCCAAAACCGAGGGTTGGGGGTTCGAGTCCCTCCTGGCCTGCCATATAAACACGAGTAAATAGAGTAATTCATGGTCGCAAAGACTGAAACAGAAGAAAGCGGTAAGCTAGATAGTTTGAAGTTTTTAATTGCAATTGCGCTGCTAGTCGGCGGAATTTGGCAGTTCTATTACTTTGCTGAAGAATCTCAGTTGTATCGCATACTGGGTCTGCTTGCGATGGTTCTCATGGCGATGGTTGTTATGTATACCACGCGCATGGGTTATGGGTTGTGGGTGTTTGCTCGTGATGCACGAACTGAAGTGCGAAAAGTGATCTGGCCAACCCGTCAGGAAACCATGCAAACCACATTGATGGTTGTTGTTATGGTAATTCTGGTAGGGATTATGCTTTGGTTAATTGATATGGTCCTGCGTTGGGGTGTGTTGATGTTAACCGGTCAGGGAGGCTAGAGTATGGCGTTACGTTGGTATGTAGTGCATGCATATTCAGGCTTTGAAGCAAAAGTTAAGCAGTCGCTGCTTGAGCATATCAAGCTGAACGATATGGAAGCATTGTTTGGCGAGATTCTGATTCCAACTGAAGAAGTTGTTGAAATGCGTGATGGTAATAAACGCAGATCAGAGCGTAAGTTTTTCCCTGGCTATGTGTTGGTGCAAATGGAAATGACAGATGAGAGCTGGCATCTGGTAAAAGATGTTCCTAAAGTGATGGGTTTTATTGGTGGCACTAAAGATAAGCCAGCGCCTATTACTGATAAAGAAGCCCAGTCTATATTAAATAGCGTACAGGAAGGCACAGAAAAGCCGAAGCCAAAAGTCCTTTACGAAGCAGGTGAAGTGGTTCGTGTAACAGATGGTCCTTTCAATGACTTTACCGGTGTTGTTGAAGAAGTTGATTATGATAAGAGCCGCCTCAAAGTTGCGGTTTCTATTTTTGGTAGGTCGACACCAGTAGAACTGGATTTTGGCCAGGTAGAAAAAGGCTAGCGCTCGTGTTTCAGCTTTAAACTGAATATCGATTAAAGAGAATTGAATTAATTAGTCACCCAGATGGTCTGGGTGACTTTTGCTAAAACAGGGGAGATCGAAAGCTCGAAAGGGCGAGTACGTCGCTATTACCCACAGGAGTAAAATCATGGCAAAGAAAGTAGAAGCTTATATTAAGCTACAGGTGCCCGCAGGGCAGGCAAACCCTAGCCCCCCAGTTGGTCCAGCATTAGGTCAACATGGTGTAAATATCATGGAATTCTGTAAGGCATTTAATGCTAAAACAGATAGCTTTGATCAAGGTATGCCAATTCCTGTTGTAATTACTGTATATAGTGATCGTAGTTTTACTTTCATTACGAAAACACCCCCGGCATCCATTCTGCTTAAAAAAGCAGTGGGTCTTCAAAAAGGCAGTGGTCGTCCTAACACTGAAAAAGTAGGGACAGTGACTCGTGCACAGCTTGAAGAAATTGCTAAAACTAAAGAGCCGGATCTGACTGCCTCTAATATGGATGCAGCAGTGAGAACAATTGCAGGAACTGCGGCACGCATGGGCCTGGATACTGAGGGAGTCGTATAATGGCTAAGTTATCTAAGCGCGCAAAAATGATTGCGGAAAAAGTTGAAGCAGAAAAGCACTACCCTATTGAAGAAGCATTAGGACTGATTAAAGAGCTTTCAACTGTAAAGTTTAATGAGTCTATAGATGTAGCCGTTAACCTGGGTATCGATCCACGTAAATCTGACCAGGTTGTTCGTGGTTCTACAACACTGCCTCAGGGTTCAGGTAAAACTGTTCGCGTTGCAGTATTCACCCAGGGTGAAGCGGCAGAAGCGGCTAAAGCAGCTGGCGCTGACTCAGTAGGTATGGACGAGCTGGCAGCAGAGATGAAAGGTGGTGATTTAAACTACGACGTGGTTATCGCATCTCCTGACGCGATGCGTGTTGTTGGTCAGCTTGGTCAGGTACTGGGCCCTCGCGGTTTAATGCCTAATCCTAAAGTTGGAACGGTTACACCTGATGTTGCTGGTGCGGTTAAAAATGCTAAAGCGGGTCAGGTTCGTTTCCGCGCTGACAAAGCCGGTATAGTTCATGGCTCTGTTGGTACTGCAAAATTTGAAGTTGCGGCACTAAAAGAGAATATCGATGCATTGCTTGTAAGCCTGAAAAAAGCTAAGCCAACATCTGCAAAAGGTCAGTATTTCCAGAAGGTGACGTTGTCATCAACTATGGGCCCTGGCTTAACTATCGATGCTTCATCTTTAGACGTAATTAAGTAGTAATTATTAAGTCAATGCAGGGATGCATTGCTAAGGTTTCATTTTTATAAGCGGTGAAACAAAAGAATTTGACTAGCCGAGTATCGGTGGCGTCAAAGACCGTGAGAGCCAGTGCACTGATATCCCTGTCGGGTAAAGTGCAGGCTTAATGAAAGTCAGGATGATTGAATCTCACGCAGATGGTGAATTTAATTTTTTAAATTAAAGCACCGCAGGTGGTAGAGAAATATGGAAACATATTTTTTTGCTTTAATACTTGGCTGGACATGAAGCTTAAATCGTAAGATTGGCCCCATGCACCAACCGAAACAGGAGTAATACACGTGCCTCTTAATCTTGAAGACAAGAAAAGCATTGTTGCTGAGGTAAGTGCAATTGCCGCTGAGGCTCATTCAGCTGTTGCAGCTGAATACCATGGCCTGACTGTAGATGAAATGACTGAGCTGCGTGCAACTGCACGTAATTCTGGTGTTTATCTTCGTGTTGTAAAAAACACATTGGCTCGTCGTGCCTTTGAAGGAACTGATTTCGAATGTATGAGTGATGGTCTAGTGGGTCCACTAGTACTGGCATTCTCTCAGGAAGATCCCGGTTCTGCTGCGCGTCTTGTAAAAGACTTCGCTAAAGATCACGATGCTCTAGTAACCAAGATGGTTTCTATCGGTGGCGAAATGCTCGCACCTTCAGAGCTTAACCGTCTTGCTAGTATGCCAACTAAAGATCAGGCTATCAGCATATTGATGTCTGTAATGAAAGCACCTACAGAAAAACTAGCGCGTACTTTGAAAGAAGTGCCTGGAAAACTGGTTCGTACTGTAGAAGCAATCAAACAGGCTAAATAAGCAAAGCACTTAATTACTTAGTATTTACGATTTAACGTATATAAATTTTGGAGAAATACCATGGCTGTATCTAAAGAAGATATCCTGGAAACTATATCAAACATGTCAGTAATGGAAGTTGTTGACCTGATTGAAGCAATGGAAGAAAAATTCGGCGTTTCAGCAGCGGCTGCTGTTGCTGCTGCACCTGCTGCTGGTGGTGACACTGGTGGTGCTGCTGCTGAAGAAAAAGATGAGTTCGACGTAATGATGACTGGCTTTGGCGATAACAAAGTTGCAGTAATCAAAGCAGTTCGTGCAATCACGGGTGCTGGCCTTAAAGACGCAAAGACAATGGTAGAAAGTTGTCCTGTTGCTGTTAAAGAAGGCGCAGCTAAAGCTGACGCAGAAGACGCTAAAAAGCAGCTTGAAGAAGCTGGTGCAACAGTAGAACTTAAGTAATTCTATTGTTGTACGGCAATTAACTTTATTGCCTGGGTCCTAAGGCTGGTGAATTTATTCACCGGCCTTTTCCCGCTTCTATGAATAGACATTTTTAGGTGCTCCTTTAGGTGCACACATATAGTAATTTAACCTGGTAGATATTGTGCCCCTGAAGGAGCACCTACAGGGTAAAAATAAATCTGTAGTTTGATAAAAGATGTTTTTGTAAACGTGTTACAGAACTTCATGGTATGCATTCCCGCGCAGAGTATGGGAACGAGTTCTGTTAACGAGCGACATTTTTTACCAGCCTATAGGCTGAAAAGTAAAAACCTTTATTAAGGTTTAAACAAGAAAGAGAGTAATAGTTCAGGTTGCCTTCAGAGTTCGCCAGTTCGAGGTAGAAAATGTGAGCATACACAGGTATGTGTCCATTTTCTAACGAAGAAATGGCGAACTCTGAAGGTGAGCTGAGCTGTTACGGAAATACAGCTCCTGGCATGAGCTGGTAAACATGCCATTAGTACTTACATTGCGAGGAACTTCGATGGAATATTCTTTTACCGATAAAAAACGTGTCCGTAAGGATTTCGGTAAACGCCCACCTATTCTTGATGTGCCCTTTTTATTGTCGATGCAAATCGACTCTTATCGAGGCTTTCTACAGGAAAACAGAAAAGAAAAAGATCGTAAACAAGCTGGCTTACAGGCTGCCTTTGATTCTGTGTTTCCAATAGTTAGTTACTCGGGTCACGTCCAATTAGAATATGTTAAATACCGTTTAGGTGCGCCTGCTTTTGACGTTAAAGAATGTCAATTGCGTGGTATGACTTATGCGGCGCCTTTGCGTGTAGTGCTCCGCTTAACAATTCTGGATAAAGACCTTTATCCAAAAACAAAAGTGATTAAAGAGTCGAAAGAGCAGGAAGTTTACATGGGTGAACTTCCTCTTATGACGGATACGGGTACCTTTGTTATAAATGGTACAGAGCGTGTAATTGTCTCTCAGTTACATCGCTCACCTGGTGTGTTCTTTGATCATGATAAAGGTAAAACTCACAGTTCCGGTAAGTTGCTATATTCTGCACGAGTTATTCCTTACCGTGGTTCATGGTTAGACTTTGAGTTTGATCCTAAAGATTCTGTATTTGTACGTATTGACCGCCGTCGTAAACTACCGGCGACTATTTTACTGCGTGCATTGGGTTATCAAACTGAAGAAATTCTCGATATGTTCTTCGAGAAAATCAGCTGTAAAGTTGTTAAAGATGGTATTGAAATCCCATTAATTGCCGAACGCCTGCGTGGCGAAACCACAACCTTTGATATTAAGTCAGGCAAAGAGGTCGTGGTTGAAGCGGGTCGCCGTATCACAATGCGTCATATTAAAGCATTGGAAAAGGCAAAAGTTAAAAAGCTGATTGCGCCTCACGAATATATGGAAGATAAAATTCTTGCCCATGATTTGATTGATGAAAGTACGGGTGAAATTCTTGTTGCGGCTAATACGGTAATTACCGTAGAAGTAATGGAGGCTATTACGGCAGCGGGTATTAAGACATTTGATATTCTTTATACCAATGATCTGGATGCGGGTGCCTACATTTCAAATACTCTGACTATTGACCCAACAACTTCACAGCTTGAAGCGCAGGTTGAAATCTATCGCATGATGCGCCCGGGTGAGCCACCCACTAAGGATGCAGCTGAGAATTTATTTAAGAATTTATTCTTTACCAGCGACCGCTATGATTTATCCAGCGTTGGTCGGATGAAATTCAACCGTCGTCTGCGTCGAGAAGAATCTACCGGTTTAGGTGTTCTTTATGATGGTCGCTACTTCTCTGAGCGTAAGAAAGATGAAGAAGCTAAAAAATTACATGAAGAGCTGGGTGAATCATCTGATATTTTAGATGTTTTAAAGCAGTTAATTATGATTCGTAACGGTAACGACATCGTAGATGATATTGATCATCTAGGTAATCGTCGTATTCGTTGTGTGGGTGAAATGGCGGAAAATGTTTTCCGTGTTGGTCTGGTTCGTGTTGAACGTGCGGTTAAAGAGCGTTTATCAATGGCTGAATCTGAAGGTTTAATGCCCCAGGAATTAATAAATGCCAAGCCAGTGTCGGCAGCAATAAAAGAATTCTTTGGTTCTAGCCAGCTGTCTCAGTTTATGGATCAGAATAATCCATTATCTGAGGTGACTCACAAACGTCGTGTGTCAGCATTAGGTCCCGGTGGTTTAACCCGTGAACGTGCGGGCTTTGAAGTGCGAGATGTTCACCCAACACACTATGGTCGTGTATGTCCTATCGAGACACCGGAGGGACCAAACATTGGCCTAATTAACTCATTGTCTGTTTATGCACGTACTAATGAATATGGTTTCCTGGAAACACCTTATCGTAAAGTGATAAGTGGTAAGGCCACAATGGAAATTGATTATCTTTCTGCAATTGAGGAAAGTAATTACATTATTGCTCAGGCTAATGCTGATCTTGATAAGAACGGCAAGTTAGTTCAGGAAATGGTTTCCTGTCGTACCAAAAATGAATTTGCATTATCGACTCCAGATAAAGTGGAGTATATGGATGTATCACCAAAACAGATCGTTTCGGTTGCGGCATCGATCATCCCGTTCCTGGAGCACGATGATGCTAATCGTGCATTGATGGGTTCAAACATGCAACGCCAGGCTGTACCAACATTACGTGCTGATAAGCCGTTAGTAGGAACCGGTATGGAGCGTTCGGTTGCAATGGATTCAGGCGCGGCGGTTAAAGCGAGACGTGGCGGTGTCATCGATTCTGTCGATGCCAGCCGTGTTGTGGTGCGTGTTAATGATGATGAAACTGAAGGCGGAAAAGCCGGTGTTGATATTTATTCATTAACAAAATACACACGTTCTAACCAGAATACCTGTATCAACCAGCGTCCACTGGTTATGCCCGGTGATGTTATTGCTCGTGGTGATGTTCTGGCTGATGGCCCTTCAACTGACTTAGGCGAGTTGGCATTAGGTCAGAATATGCGTGTGGCATTTATGCCCTGGAATGGTTATAACTTCGAGGACTCGATTCTAATTTCAGAGCGTGTTGTTGAAGAGGATCGTTACACCACCATCCACATAGAAGAATTAACCTGTGTGGCTCGTGACACTAAATTAGGTTCTGAAGAAATTACTGCGGATATTCCTAATGTCAGTGAAGGTTTGCTTTCTAAACTGGATGAGTCTGGCATTGTTTATGTTGGTGCAGAAGTAAGCGGCAACGATATCCTGGTTGGTAAAGTAACACCTAAAGGTGAAACACAGCTGACCCCGGAAGAAAAATTACTGCGTGCAATTTTTGGTGAAAAAGCCTCTGATGTTAAGGATTCATCTTTACGCGTACCTTCAAGTAAAGTGGGTACGGTAATAGGTGTTCAGGTATTTACCCGTGATGGCGTTGAGAAAGATAAGCGCGCACTGGAAATTGAAGAAGAGCAGATTGCCGAAGCGCGTAAAGATAACAATGACCAATGGCGTATTGCTCAGAAAGATATTTTTGCACGTGCAGAAAGGCTAATGCTTGATCAGCCGTCTACCGGTGGCCCTGCGGGTCTTAAGTCCGGTGCTAAAATCACCCAGGCTTATCTTGATGGTCTGGAAAAGTCGAAGTGGTTTGAAATTGGGCTGAAGGATGACGAGGCTAATTCGACAATCGAAATCCTTGCCAAGCAGTTGAAAGATACGCGTAAAGAGCTGGATGAATTATTTGAAGAAAAGAAAGGCAAAATTGTAGCCGGCGATGATTTAGCGCCGGGTGTACTGAAGATGGTTAAGGTTTATTTAGCTATCAAACGTCGTATGCAACCGGGTGACAAGATGGCGGGTCGTCATGGTAACAAGGGTGTGGTTTCTATGATCGTACCAGTTGAAGATATGCCATACGATGAGAACGGGCGTCCAGTTGATATCGTGCTTAACCCTCTAGGTGTTCCATCGCGTATGAATGTGGGACAAATACTGGAAACTCATTTAGGTTGGGCGGCACAGGGTTTAGGTTTGAAAATCGGCAAAATGCTTGATGATAAGTGTGAAACAACCGATATGAAGAGCTTCCTTGATCAGGTGTATAACCATAATCAGAAGAAAGTTGATCTGGACAGGTTTACAGATGACGAGCTGATGAACATGGCGGGTAACCTGCGCAAAGGTGTGCCGATGGCAACACCGGTATTTGATGGTGCAGAAGAAGAAGAAATTCACCGCATGTTAGAGTTGGCGGATCTGCCGATTACAGGTCAAACCACATTGTGGGATGGTCGTACCGGTGAAGCATTTGATCGCCCGGTTACGGTTGGTGTGATGTACGTATTGAAACTGAATCACCTGGTTGATGACAAAATGCACGCACGTTCTACTGGTCCATATAGTTTGGTTACACAACAGCCTCTGGGTGGTAAAGCACAATTTGGTGGTCAGCGTTTCGGGGAGATGGAGGTCTGGGCATTAGAAGCTTATGGTGCTGCTTATACCCTGCAGGAAATGTTAACCGTTAAATCGGATGATGTTGCGGGCCGTAACAAGATGTATAAAAACATTGTTGATGGTGATCATCGTATGGAAGCGGGTATGCCGGAGTCATTCAACGTATTGTTGAAAGAGATTCGAGCACTCGGAATTAACATCGAACTGGAACAGGATGAGACTTAAAGCTTGGTTATTTTTAATAATTAAAACTTTACTACTCACACATAAAATTTTGGAGATAAGATTTTGAAAGATCTACTCAAACTATTAAGCAATCAGGGTCAGGATGACGATTTTGACGCAATACGAATTGGTTTAGCATCACCTGATAAAATTATGTCCTGGTCCTACGGTGAAGTTAGAAAGCCCGAGACCATTAACTATCGTACCTTTAAACCAGAACGCGAAGGTTTATTCTGCGCCAAAATTTTTGGCCCGGTAAAAGACTATGAGTGTCTGTGTGGTAAATACAAACGTCTTAAGCATCGTGGTGTTGTTTGTGAAAAATGTGGCGTTGAAGTAACACAATCTAAAGTGCGACGGGATCGTATGGGTCACATCGACCTTGCCAGTCCGGTTGCGCACATTTGGTACTTAAAATCATTGCCATCACGTATTGGTTTATTGCTGGATATGACGCTACGCGAAATCGAACGCATTTTATATTTCGAAGCATTCGTCGTTATTGATCCGGGCATGACAACATTAGAGCGTTGTCAGTTACTGTCTGATGAAACTTATCTTGAAGCCATTGAAGAGCATGGTGATGAGTTTGATGCGCGCATGGGTGCAGAAGCAATCTATGAAATGTTATGCAGCCTTGATCTTGCTGAAGAGGCTAAGCAAATTCGTGAAGACATGGGTAATACCGCTTCAGAAACTAAACTCAAGCGTTATGGTAAACGTTTAAAATTGATTGATTCATTCGTTGAATCTGGCAATAAGCCGGAGTGGATGATCATGACGGTTCTGCCGGTTCTGCCGCCTGATTTGCGTCCATTAGTCCCACTGGATGGTGGTCGTTTTGCAACGTCAGATTTAAATGATTTATACCGTCGTGTTATTAACCGTAATAATCGTTTACGTCGTCTGTTAGAGCTTTTTGCGCCAGATATTATTGTACGTAACGAAAAACGCATGTTGCAGGAATCTGTTGATGCGTTACTGGATAACGGTCGTCGTGGCCGCGCTATTACAGGCACAAACAAGCGTCCATTGAAATCTCTTGCGGATATGATTAAAGGTAAGCAGGGGCGTTTCCGCCAAAACTTGCTGGGCAAGCGTGTTGACTACTCGGGTCGTTCTGTCATTGTGGTTGGCCCAACACTGAAATTACATCAGTGTGGTCTGCCTAAGAAAATGGCGTTGGAATTATTCAAGCCCTTTATCTTTAGTAAATTACACCGTCGCGGACTGGCTACAACCATTAAAGCGGCGAAGAAATTGGTTGAGCGCGAAGGCGCGGAAGTTTGGGATATTCTTGATGAGGTTATCCGTGAGCATCCGGTTATGTTGAATCGTGCGCCCACTCTTCACAGATTAGGTATCCAGGCATTTGAGCCTGTATTGATTGAAGGTAAAGCGATACAGCTTCACCCATTGGTTTGTACCGCGTTTAACGCCGACTTCGATGGTGACCAGATGGCGGTACATGTGCCATTGTCAATCGAAGCACAACTAGAAACCCGTGCCATGATGATGTCGACAAATAATATTCTGTCCCCCGCATCGGGTGAGCCAATTATTGTTCCATCGCAGGATATCGTTCTGGGTCTGTACTATATGACCCGTGAAAATATTAATGGCGTTGGGGAAGGTATGGTGTTTGCTGACGTTAAAGAAGCGACCCGTGCTCATGCTAATAAAGTGGTTCACATTCAGTCTAAGGTTAAAGTGCGTATTAGTGAAACATTGCCTGATGAAAATGGTGGAATGCAAACAGTACGTAAACTGGTAGATACTACTGTGGGTCGTGCCATGTTGTCTGAGTTGCTGCCTGCAGGTTTGTCGTTTGATTTAGTTAACCGGGACATGACGAAGAAAAATATCTCAAGCCTGATTAACATAAGTTATCGTCTGGTTGGCCTGAAAGAAACGGTTATCTTTGCTGACCAGTTGATGTACACCGGTTTCCGGGAATCAACCCGTGCAGGTGCGTCTATCTGTCTTAATGACATGGTCATTCCATCTGAAAAAGCAGTGATTTTAAATGATGCAGAAACTGAAGTTAAAGAAATTGAGAACCAGTATTCCTCAGGTCTTGTAACTAATGGTGAGCGTTATAACAAGGTTGTAGATATCTGGTCCCATGCAAATGAGAAAGTGGCGAAAGCCATGATGGACAAGATTTCTAAAACTGAAATTGAGGATGCTAAAGGTAGTAAGGTCAAAACTGATTCCTTCAATAACATTTACATGATGGCCGACTCCGGTGCCCGTGGTAGTGCGGCACAGATTAGACAGTTAGCGGGTATGCGGGGTTTGATGGCGAAACCGGATGGTTCCATCATCGAAACACCTATCACTGCGAACTTCCGTGAAGGTTTGAACGTACTACAGTACTTTATCTCTACCCACGGTGCTCGTAAAGGTTTGGCGGATACCGCACTTAAAACGGCTAACTCAGGTTACCTGACGCGTCGTTTAGTCGATGTGGCTCAGGATAATGTCGTACTTGAGGAAGATTGCGGTACAGAAAATGGCGTACTCATGGTGCCTATCATCGAAGGTGGTGATGTGGTTGAGCCATTGCAGGAACGTGTTCTGGGCCGGGTTGTTGCAACTGATGTATTGAAAGCTGATTCAGATGAAGTATTAATTGAAGCGGGCACTTTCCTTGATGAGGACTGGGTTGAGCGGATAGATGAAATGGGCATAGATGAAATTAAGGTGCGCTCAGCCATTACCTGTGAAGCAGTTCATGGTGTATGTGCATCCTGTTATGGTCGTGATCTGGCCCGTGGACATAAAGTAAACATGGGTGAGGCGGTTGGTGTTATTGCGGCACAGTCAATCGGTGAGCCGGGTACACAGCTTACCATGCGTACTTTCCATATTGGTGGTGCCGCATCTCGTTCTGCTGCTGCGAATAATATATCGGTTAAGAATAACGGCACGATTCGTCTGCATAACATTAAAGTTGTTAAACAGGAATCGGGTAACCTGGTTGCGGTATCTCGTTCAGGTGAAATTGGTGTTGTTGATGAATCGGGTCGTGAGAAAGAGCGCTATAAAGTGCCCTACGGAGCGATCATTTCAACAGCTGAAGGTGATGCGGTAGATGGTGGTCAAATTGTAGCAACCTGGGATCCATACACGCACCCAATTATCACAGAGGTTGATGGTAAGGCGCAGTTTGGTGAATTTATAGAATCCGTAAGTGTGCAGAAAGAGCAAGATGAAATTACGGGTCTGTCTTCAACAGTGGTAATCGATCCTAAGCAGAGACCGGCCGCAGGTAAAGATATGCGTCCTATGGTTAAGCTGATTGATGATAAAGGTAATGACCTGATGATTGCAGGTACCGATATCCCTGCCCAGTACTTCCTGCCTGCCGGTGCGATTGTTGGTATCGAGGATGGCGATGAAGTTAAGGTAGGTGACGTGGTTGCTCGTATTCCGCAGGAGTCATCGAAGACTCGTGATATCACAGGTGGTTTGCCGCGTGTTGCTGACTTATTTGAAGCACGTATACCGAAAGAGTCTGCAATTATGGCAGAAAAGACCGGTACTATTGGTTTTGGTAAAGAAACTAAAGGTAAGCAACGCTTGATGATTGCCGGTGATGATGGCGAGGCATACGAAGAGCTTATTCCTAAATGGCGTCATATTAATGTGTTTGAAGGTGAGCATGTTGATCAAGGTGAAATCATTGCGGATGGTGAGCCTAATCCACACGACATTTTACGTCTACGTGGTGTTGAAGCGCTTGCTGATTATCTGGTCAAAGAAATCCAGGACGTTTATCGTTTGCAGGGTGTAAAGATCAATGATAAACACATCGAAGTCATTATTAAGCAAATGCTGCGTAAGGCTGAGGTGATTACCGGCGGTGACAGCCGTTATCATAAAGGTGAGATCATTGAATTAAGTAAGCTGATTGATGTTAATCTGGAGCTGGAAGCTGAAGGTAAAGTACCCTGTAGTTACCAGAAAATGCTTTTGGGTATTACCAAAGGCTCTCTGGTTACTGAGTCGTTTATTTCTGCGGCATCTTTCCAGGAAACGACACGTGTACTTACAGAAGCATCAGTACGTGGTAGCAAAGATGATTTACGCGGACTAAAAGAAAACGTAATTGTGGGTCGACTGATTCCTGCGGGAACCGGTTTAGCTTTCCACAACGAGCGTCGTAGAAAACGTCAGCAAACCCAGGAAGAGTCTGCAATGGAAATGCTGGCTGAAGCAACAGCTGCAATGGAAGAGTCATCAGAAGATTCTGCAGCTGATATATAGTGCTCGCTTCATGTTTGCAAATAAAAAAACCGCTTTTTAGCGGTTTTTTTATTTGGCTTAAGTAACGGATTTTTTATGAAGCCCAAAACACCTGAAGCAATGTGGAAACTCATTAACGAGATAAGAGAGGTGCTTCCTTTTGAGTTGCCCGAAGCATATTTGTGTAATGGTGTATGCAAAGGCTGTTCATTGAAATTACTGGATTATCTTGATTCAGAGTTAGCGGCTTGGGAAACTCGTTTAAATGATGCTGGGATTCCCTGTTTGGCAGATATTCAACGACTAGTCAAAAGCAGTAAGAAGATATACAAGGTATTGGAAAAGAATGGATTATTGAATGGGTAGTCCGTATGCAGCGTAGCGTAATACAGGGAGGCATTGGTTTTTATGCATCTTTTTAATTTTAAATTCCCACCAATATTTAAGTAATGACAGTGTTTTCTTCAGGCTTGTTTGGGAAGTCGGTGAAATTAAGAATTCTGCTTTGCAGAATTCCCGTACTGCGCTTCGCTTCCTACGAGCTACGTACTAATGCCTGTAATGGAAACTACCTTTCAAAAGACCTAGTTTCACTTGACATGGCGGCCTGATAAGCATAATATTCCGCTCCCGCAACAGGCGTAGCTTTTTTTGGAGCTGCGCCTGTTGTCTAGTATCCGTCATGAAAAGGCGCATATGTGGGGGAAATTTTTAGTCCGACCTGGCGGTTCCAGGAAGTTTGGAGAAGATTGTTTATGACAACAATTAACCAGTTAGTACGTAAGCCCCGTAAGCGCAAAGCTGAAAAAAGTAATGTGCCTGCGTTAGAAGCTTGCCCACAAAAACGCGGTGTATGTACCCGTGTATATACAACTACACCTAAAAAGCCTAACTCAGCAATGCGTAAGGTAGCTCGTGTACGCTTAACCAATGGTTATGAAGTAACTAGCTATATCGGTGGTGAAGGTCACAACCTGCAGGAACACAGTGTAGTGCTGATTCGTGGTGGTCGTGTAAAAGATTTACCTGGTGTTCGTTACCACGTTGTTCGCGGTAGCCTGGATACACAGGGTGTTGAAAATCGTAAAGCAGGTCGTTCTAAATACGGCGTAAAGCGTCCTAAGTCTTAGTCGCTAAGCTTTACAACTATTTAAGGTAATAAGATGCCAAGAAGAAGAGAAGTCCCGAAACGTATTATCCTTCCAGACCCCAAGTTTGGAAGTGAGAAGCTGGCTAAGTTCATCAATATGGTGATGAAAGGCGGTAAGAAAGCCGTAGCCGAACGCATTCTTTATGACGCTCTAGATTCAATCGCTGCAAAGAAAGACGGTGTTGATCCAATGGAAGTCCTGGATTCAGCGCTAGAAAATGTAGCGCCAATGGTTGAGGTTAAGTCTCGTCGTGTAGGTGGTGCTACCTATCAGGTGCCTATTGAAGTGCGTGCGACACGTCGCCAGGCACTGGCTATGCGTTGGTTGATTGAAGCGGCGCGTAAGCGTGGCGAGAAGTCAATGAACTTGAAGTTAGCAGGTGAGTTAATGGATGCATCTGAGCAGCGTGGTTCTGCTGTTAAGAAGCGTGAAGACACGCATCGTATGGCTGAAGCTAATAAGGCGTTTGCTCACTACCGCTGGTAGTCAGTAAGTAAGTCTTGAGGAAATGGCGAGAAAAACTCCGTTAGAGCGTTATCGTAACGTGGGCATTATGGCTCATATCGATGCGGGTAAAACTACGACGACTGAACGTATTTTATTCTATACGGGAATCTCGCATAAAATTGGCGAAGTTCATGATGGCGCAGCCACTATGGACTGGATGGAGCAGGAGCAGGAGCGGGGTATTACGATTACCGCTGCGGCAACCACTTGTTTCTGGCAGGGAATGGATCGCCAGTTTGATCAGCACCGTATCAATATTATTGATACCCCAGGGCATGTAGATTTCACCATTGAGGTGGAGCGTTCATTGCGTGTTCTCGATGGCGCAGTGGCTGTTTTTTGTGCTGTAGGTGGAGTAGAGCCCCAGTCTGAAACCGTATGGCGACAGGCCAATAAATACCATGTGCCACGGCTGGCATTTGTCAATAAAATGGATCGTTCCGGCGCAGATTTTTTGCGAGTTGTTGGGCAGATTAAAGATCGTCTTGGTGCGAATCCAGTGCCAATGCAGCTGGCAATTGGTGCAGAAGAAGATTTCGAAGGCGTCGTTGATTTAATCAGGATGAAGTCGATTCACTGGGGTCCCGATGATATGGGGGCGACCTATGAAGAGGGTGAGATACCTGGGGCGATGTTAGCTGACTGTGAAACCTGGCGTGAGCATATACTTGAGTCGGCAGCTGAAGCAAATGAAGAATTAATGGATAAATACCTTGAAGAGGGTGATTTGTCCTTCGAGGAAATTGTTCAGGGTATTCGGCTACGGACCCTGGCCAATGAAGTTGTTCCGGTTTTTTGTGGTTCGGCCTTTAAGAATAAAGGCGTGCAGGCGGTGCTGGACGCGGTAGTAGATTATTTGCCATCTCCGCTAGATGTGCCTTCAATTAAAGGGATTAACGAAGATGAAACGCAAGGTGAGCGTCACCCGGTTGATGATGATCCTTTTGCAGCGTTAGCTTTTAAAATTGCCAGCGATCCTTTTGTGGGTAATCTGACGTTTTTCCGTGTTTATTCCGGTGTGTTGAAATCGGGGGACTCGGTTTATAACCCGGTAAAGGGTAAAAAAGAGCGAATTGGTCGTATTGTGCAAATGCACGCCAATCATCGCGAAGAAGTTAAAGAAGTTCGCGCCGGTGATATTGCAGCTGCCATTGGTTTAAAGGTGGTAACGACCGGCGACACGCTTTGTGATGAAAAAAAGCGCATCACACTAGAGCGAATGGAATTTCCTGATCCGGTTATCTCGGTTGCAGTTGAGCCTAGAACGCTGGCTGATCAGGAAAAAATGAGTGTTGCATTATCCAGGTTGGCGCAAGAAGATCCGTCATTTCGTGTACACATGGATGATGAATCGGGACAGACGATTATCTCCGGTATGGGCGAGCTGCATCTGGAAATTATAGTAGATCGTATGCTGAGAGAGTTTAGTGTGGATGCCAATGTAGGTAATCCGCAAGTGTCATACCGTGAGGCACTGACGAGCACGGTTGAGCATGAAGAGAAGTTTGAGCGTGAAATTGGTGGTCGTGGGCAATATGCGCATATTTGTCTGCGAATTGAACCATTGCCTCAAGGCTCAGGTTATGAATTTGTAAATGATATTGCTGGTGAAGTAATTCCAAAAGAATACATACCGGCAATAGATAAGGGTGTACAGGAGCAGATGCTCAATGGCGTGCTCGGTGGTTTTCCGATAGAAGACTTAAAGGTAACGTTGTATGACGGCTCTTACCATGATGTTGATTCTAACGAGGTCGCTTTTAAGATTGCGGCTAATATGGGTTTCCGAGAAGGGGCCCTGAAAGCGAATCCGGTTCTAATGGAGCCGGTAATGCAAGTTGAAGTGGTAACTCCTGAAGAGTATATGGGGGATGTGATGGGTGACCTGAATCGACGCCGCGGCATTGTGCAGGGTATGGAAGATAGCCCGGCAGGAAAGCAAATTAAAGCTGAAGTGCCGTTGTCTGAAATGTTTGGTTACTCAACGGATTTGCGCTCGGCTACTCAGGGACGTGCAACTTATTCGATGGAATTTTCGAAATATGCACAGGCGCCGAAGATGGTGTCTGAAGCAATCGTTAATCAGCGAATAGGTTAAGAAATACAGGTTTTCGCCATACCTATAGGCTTGTGCCATGGTCTGGTGGATTAGAAAAAATTTAAGATTATTTAGTAGAGGTGATTGATCGTGTCCAAGGAAAAGTTTGAACGTAATAAACCCCACGTAAATGTGGGCACTATCGGTCACGTTGACCATGGTAAAACTACATTAACCGCAGCGCTGACCAAAGTAATGGCAGAGAAGCAGGGTGGCGA
>Ga0316207_10002911_pt1 | contig 16744 bp, 13 predicted proteins | sample 6weekpyrite_MG_FD_204943 | JGI IMG/M metagenome (GOLD analysis project Ga0316207, IMG submission 204943) | Microbial mat bacterial communities from mineral coupon in-situ incubated in ocean water Damariscotta River, Maine, United States -... | ecosystem: Environmental > Aquatic > Marine >...
TGCAGGTTGAGTCGCTTTATACTCAGGAGCAATTTGATGTGGTTATTATGTGATAAGTGATTCTCTGAGATTGTAAATGCCTGATCATTCACCAGAAAAAGTTAGAAAGAAGAAAACAGTTACATTAAAAAAATTAAAAAACTGGTTCTTAACTATTATCGGTTTATTCGTTATATTTCTGGCGATCAGCTTTACACTTGTTCGAGTGGCCATTAAATCGATTCCAGATTATTCATCAGCAATACAGGAAGCGGTTTCAGAACAGCTGGATATAACCCTTGAGGTAGGTTTTCTGGATGCGGAAATTCACTGGTTGGTGCCGCGCTTAAACCTGATTGATGTAAATGTCTCTGATAAAGCAGGCGTTCGCCATTTATTGCATCTTGAAGAAATAGATTTGAGCCTGGACTGGGCAGAGTCCATAAAAAGCATGTCACCTGTAGTAGGTGAAATCACACTGGTAGGATTAAATATTCAAATTGGTATTAACAATAAATCACAATTGTTAATACAGAATTACGTTGTTGATGAAAATATTGATGACACCTTAAGTGCGTCAAGTCGAAATAATCTAACAGCTGGGTTTAAAGTAAGTGAGGCCCTGAAATATAGTATTAACAACCTGGATTTTAAAGTTCTAAATAGCCAGGTTAGATTTTATGATGACAGGCACAAGCAAAGGAGTAAAACCCTAACTAAATTCAATCTGCATTTAATTAATAGTGGGGACTCTCATGTGATTGAAGTGAGGGCAAATTTACCTGCTAAATACGGAAATCAAGTTCATTTTATTGTAGATGTAGACGGTGATCTATTTGATTATAAAAAATTAGATGGAGACCTGTATGTTGCACTGAAAAATATTAATGCCGCATCATGGTTTGATGATTACTGGTATGAATTAATGGTTTCAGCTAATGCAAATGTCAGTGGACAATTCTGGCTTGAATGGAGTCAAATGGAAATTACAGATATTACCAGTATTGTACATGTATCAAACCTGGCGGTGAATTATCTTGATAAGGATGTTAATACCTGGAGTGTAGATCAGCTAGATGCCCAACTTCGTTGGAGTAAAGATAACAATGACTGGAAGCTGGATGTAAGAGACCTGGTTGTTGAGAGAGAAGGTATTGACTGGTTAATGCCTGCAGCCGCAACACTTAAAATGAATGGTGCCAGGGAGGAAGTTAAACTACAGGCTGATTTTTTGCGAATTGAAGGGTTTGTTTATTTGGCAGGTATGCTTAAAAGTGTAACTGAAACAGATATAACCTGGCTTGATTTGCTTGTTAAATATAGGCCATCGGGTGAGCTGATAAACCTCGATGTTCAGTTGCCTGTAAATGAACCGCAAAATATAAAAATAAACACCGAATTTAGCCAGCTAGGATTTTCTATGCCCGATACTGAACCGGCAGAAATAGTTAATCTGAAAGGCTCTGTCGCTTATTTAGATAATAAAACCTGGTTAAACTTAGATTCAAAAAATATCGAAATAAAATTTAATGAGTTGTTCAGAAATTCAATTAATTTAAAACAACTGAAGGGGACTCTTGAATTGTCACATCAGAGTCGCTTGTGGGAACTTTCTACGCCCTCGTTAATCGTTAATACTGCGCATTTGGAAACTGAAATGCGGTTTAATTATAATATGCCGGACGATGGTCTGGCTTTTCTAGATTTAACCGCCTTTTTTAAAGGCGGTGATGCTAAGTATGTTAGCTCATATTTACCTGTTGGTGTAATGGGGAAAGAAACGGTTGCCTGGATTGATAAAGCGTTGAGTAATGGGAAAATAACCCAGGGTGCTTATCAATTCTATGGGTGTATAGATGATGCGCCTTTTAGAAATGGGCAAGGAGTGTCATTAGCTGAACTAAATGCTACTGATGTGGATCTTTCATATTTAGATAACTGGCCAATTGTTGAAGATGCGGCTGCAAACTTGCGTTTTGAAAATGACAGCATGCATGTAGATGTTTACAAGGGGCGTGTGTTTGGTTCTGAAATTAAAGAGGCCACAGTATATATTGATAATTTTATCTCACCTACTTTAGATATTAAGGGTAAGGTTGATACCCGGTTATCGGATATAAAGAAATTTGTAAATGAAAGTGCATTGCGTGAAGATGTAACGGATTATATTAATAATTTGCAGTTGGCTGGTAAGGGTGACCTTGAACTTGAAATCTTTTTACCTTTGTACGGTGATTATTATACGGAAGTAGGTGGTCGATTATTAATTGAAAATGGCCAAATCAAATTTAAAAAAGAAAATTATGAATTAAAAAATATAAATGGATTAGTGCGTTTTGCTGGTGATACTGTGGAGTCGTCTGATTTAAAAGGTGAATTATCTGGTAATCTACCAGGGCGATTGCTTGATTTTGATATTAAAACACAAAGAAGTCATGATGTTCGTTCATATCAAATCGGGGTTAAGGGAAATGTTTTAGCTTCGTCAATGTTGGCACAGGCCCCTGATTATAAAGCATATTTTAATGGCAGTGCAGACTGGGATATCGAGATTGATATTGCTAATGATAAAGCCAGAGGTGAGACCACCGTTAATACTCATCTGGTCTCTGACTTGCAAGGGGTTACAACAAGTTTGCCAGGTCCACTGGCTAAAACATCTGAAAAAGCTTCACCTGTTGAAATTGATATCAGTGTAAAACCGGGGTCATCAATAATTTATTCATTGGCTTTTGAAAATGGTGACAAACTGAAGGTCAATCGATTGCAGAATAAATTGTTAATGCGGCTTGATATGCAAAGCATAAAAGGTAATGTGGATGTTAATCTATTAGAAAATATAGATGTGCCAGCTAGAATTGACCTGGATTATCTGGATTTAAACAAGTTTTTCAGGCAGGGTGAAAAGGACGCATCTATTTCACAGAGTGCTGACTTAGCTGAGAGTAAGGTTTTGAAAATAAAACCTTCTCCTGGCGCAACAGTTAAAGCTGTATCACCTCGTGAATTACCATCAGTTGACTTTAGTGTTAAAAAATTAAAATGGAAACAGGCTGTTTATAATGATAGCACCTTAAAAACACAGAGGAGTAAGTTGGGAGCTGTTATAAAAAGTTTTAAGTTTACTGGAGATGATCATGTGGTTACAGGTAAGGGTAGCTGGTTTACTGGCAGAAATGATGTAAGTACTACTAAATTAGATTTACATGTAAAAGTTAATGATCTTGGGAAGGTATTTAAAGATCTGGAGATTTCAGACAGTTTGTATGCAACCTCTGGAAATATTAATTTGCGTTGGCAATGGAAAGATGTACCTTATAAATTTGACTGGAAAAAATTAGCTGGAGATGGGAATTTTAAATTGCGCGATGGAACTTTGAAAGAGCTTGATGCGGGTGCTGGCAGGCTGTTGGGCTTACTTAATTTTAAAACATTATTATCGCTAGATTTTGGTTCCCAGATGAAAGAAGGATTTAATTTTGATAACGTTAGCGGGAGTATTTCATTTGCTGATGGGAATATGTATTCGGATGATTTTGAAATAGAAAGTAAGGTGGCTGATATACATATGCAGGGGCGTTTAAATATTGCTGAAAATACCATAAACCAAACTGTTACAGTTAAACCCCAGGTTGGAGCCACATTGACGCTAGGTGCGGCCGTAGTAGCAGGGCCCACTATTGGCGGGCTTGTTTATTTGTTTCAAAAAATATTTAACACCGATCGGTTGTCGGAATATCAATATACTATGAAAGGCAGTATAGATAATCCAGAGGTTAAATTAATTTCGGCCCCCGTAGAAGAGCAGGAAGATGAAAGTGATTATTAAAGTAGGTATTAAATTTAATAACTGTAAAATAGTGACAGTGATAAGGTGCTTGTCTGGTTTGATTAAAAATACACTTATTTTATTTTCCCTGGAAAAGTTTATATCGTTTAGAATTAACAGAATAATCCTGAAATTATGCATGGAATTATACAGGCTTATAGCTGTTGGTTTGTGCCTTCTATCTACAACTTTTTCAAAATTGATGTTTGCTCTGCTATTATCAGTTAATGTAGCGGCAGATGATTTTAATGTAGCGTTAAGAGCTGAAACTTGGGATATACCACGACACGGAGAAGCTTTATTAAAGGTGCCTGAGCTTTCTTCAGTTATGCAAAAATGGATGCTTGATCCGCAACAAAAAATTGAATTACGTTATCCAGGCGGTGAAGAAGGGGAGCTTTGGGTGGAAGAGCTAAAGGACTGGTTTGTTTCTCTGGGTGTGCCTTCAAATGCAATCCAGCTTTCACCTGGTAGTAAAGCAGAAGATATTATCAATATAGTTTTAATTAATACGGTAAAGAAATAATGAATAGAATAGCAGCAATTCAAATGTCCTCCGGGCCTAATATTCAGGCAAATTTAGATGAAGCCAGCAAGTTAATAAATCAGGCTGCTTCCCAGGGGGCAGAATTAATTGTATTGCCTGAAAACTTCTCGCAAATGCCCACCAATGATGATGAGCGAGTGGCAAATGCAGAAATCCCAGGCGATGGTAGGGTACAAAGTTTTCTCAGCTCTCAGGCTATAAAAAATAATAGCTGGATTGTTGGTGGAACTGTGCCCTTAAAGTGTGACCAAGTTGGCAAGGCCTATTCTAGTTGTTTGCTATATAATAATTTGGGTGAGCAGGTGGCGCGTTATGACAAAATTCACATGTTTGATGTATTAATCGAAGCCAACAATGAAACCTATAATGAATCGTTAACGACCGAGGCGGGAGATGAGGTTGTTGTAGTTGATACGCCTTTTGGCAGGCTTGGCTTAAGTGTTTGTTATGATCTTCGATTCCCTGAGTTGTATCGCAAAATGGTCGATCAAGGAATGGAGTTATGTGTCATATCAGCTGCCTTTACCGCATTTACGGGGCAATCTCACTGGGAGCCATTAATTCGTGCCAGAGCGATTGAAAACCAGTGTTATGTAATAGCCTCTGCGCAGGGCGGCTATCATGTTAATAATCGGCAGACATATGGTCATAGTATGATTGTAAATCCCTGGGGTAATATTCTAGGTAGTGTTGGTACTGGCCCCGGTGTGGTGATAACTGAACTTGATCGTAATATTCTGGAAACGACACGAACTAATTTTCAGGTTTTAAATCATAGAAAACTTAATTGTTGAATCAGTTAATTTTATCCTGTGCAAACAGGGTTAGTTAAATTTGTGTAACGAGTTTGTCATATACGACGATTTCAAGACTGGTATAGTACAGGTGCATTATTGAGCTTACAGCAGGGAGATTAATTTGTTTCAGTAATGACTTATAATGATTTTTCAAAAGATGCTTGGTGCTGCAAAATATGAAATGCTGCGGTAAAAATTACATGGGAACCACCCGTTCTCAAGAATAAAATATTTACGACAAATAAACATGATAAAAATAAATCTACGCTATAGCCTCATTTTTTTTATAATAAGTTTGTTCTACGGCTGTGCCCCAGCGATTAAAGAAGAGGTCAAAGATGAGCCTGTAAAGGCAGCTCCTTCTGTTAAGCCTGTTGAAATACCGGTTATAAAAAAAGAGCCAGATCCTGTGGTGTCAGAGCAGCAGGATGTGCTGATTTTATTAAGTAGTTCATCCAGGGTTTATCAAAAATTGGCTGGTTATTTAACCCAGGTGCTGGGAGAGCATGCGGTACAAATTACACTGTCCGGGCTACCTGCGCAGGACATGGCCGTTATTAAAGATATAAAGTCATCCACTACAAAACAGATTGTTGCAGTAGGTTTAAAGGCGATTAACGCTGTAAAAAACTTCAAAGATAAGCAGATAATTTATACTCAGATAATTAACCATAAAAAAATAACGGCTGATAATGTAAAGGGCGTTAGCTCATTGCCGTCTCCTGAAAAATTGTTTAAAGACTGGAAAATGTTGTCACCTGGTCTGACAAAAGTTGCAATTGTGACGGGTAAAGATCTTGATTTGTATTTAAAGAGAGCTAAAAAAGCAGCCAGAGCACAAGGTATTGAGTTAATTATTGAGCAAGTTGGTTCAGATAAAGGCTTTATTTATAAAAGTAAAAAACTGAAGTCAGATGTAGGTGGGCAGTGGATATTACCGGATAATCGAGTGTTAAGCTCAAAGGCGCTAAAAGAGGTAATGGCATTTTCTTCGCGGCGAGGCAGGCAAATTGTAGTATTTAGCCCTAAGCTATTATCGTTTGGTGGTTTTTTCTATGTTACCCCCGACCTGCAGGCAATTGCCAATGGGGTATTACAGCGTTTATCTGAGTCGGCAGGAAAGGCCAATATAACAGGTGAAAGTGTTTTACCTGTTTTAAATCATACTATGGGAATTAATCAGAATATTGCGCGCCAGTTTAATTTAGCTATACCTCAAAAGTATAGGAAGTATATCAATGGAAAATAAAACCGAACATGACGAGATGGCTTTGGAAGAGGGTTGGAAAAGCGCTCAATCTTTAAGAAGTAGCCTTAAGTCTGGTGTTAGAGAAGATGCTCATCATGTACCCGTTGTAAAAAGTTTATTTCATCGTATTCCTCTTTTTTCTCGTCGTAAGAACACAAGTCTGGTCAATCGAATTATCTGGTTGTTATTGATCTGGAGTGTGGTGGTTTATGTGTTGGGTGTGGCTGGGTTGTGGTGGAGTTCCAGTAAAGTTATTGAAGATAATTTTTCGCAACAGGCAACTGACTGGGTGGCTAAGCTTGATGAATTAGGTACGCCATTATATGCAGCAAATGATGAATTTTTATTTCAATCAATTGAAGAGCAGCTTAGGCGTTTTCCTGAAGTATCCTATTTAAGATATTATGAAGCTGATAAAAATTCAGTTATTGCCCAATATACATCTGATGATATAAGGCAAACCAATGTACCTGAATTAAGTGCTGCAATTATTGAAAAACTACGCCTTAATATTGATTCTAGTCAGCCGGTATTTATTCAGACAGAAGGCAATGATTCGTCATTGTTTCAGGTTGCGGCCCCTATCGTTACACGATCTATTCGATCAGATAGCTTAATGGATTTTGATCTTGAAGAAGGCTCTAAAGAGATATATAAAATAATTGGTTATCTGGAGTTGGGGCTGGATTTTAGTCACTATCAGGATAAGTTAATCAAGAATATTTTTGCTGGCAGCGTCGCTGTTGCTGTACTGCTTTTAATGGCTGCATTTTTAGGGCGTATTTTAATAAAGCGTTCGCTCCAGCCTTTAACCAATATGCGTCGACCTTTAGAACAATTGGCTAAAGGAGAAATCGATGTGCAGGTGGACGGCGAGGGTGATGAAGAGATAGTTGCTATTGCTAATGCTTTAAATACAACCATTAAAGCACTTAAAAGCCGTGATGAAGAGTTAAGGAAACTGGCTAACTATGATGCTTTAACGGGGTTGCTTAATAAGCATAATTTTACGATTCAATTAAAACAGGAAGTGCTACGAACCGTCGAAGAAAAAGACAGCAGCGCTTTAATGTTTATTGACCTTGACCAGTTTAAGCATGTAAATGATAACCTCGGGCATGCTGCCGGTGACAGGTTGCTTAAGCAGGTTGCAGATCTGTTAAAAAATCGCATACGTACCGATGATGTTATCTCCCGATTTGGTGGGGACGAATTCACTATAATTGCCAGATCAATAAAAGAGCGGGATGCCCGCATTATTGCAGAATCAATTCTAAAAGCCATGCAGCAATTTGTATTTGTAGAAGGTGGTCAGGCATTTAATATTTATTGTTCGATTGGTGTGGCATTAATTGAGGGTGATGATTTTACCGCTGAAGAAGTTTTTTCTCAGGCAGATATGTCGTGCTTCCACGCGAAATCTGAAGGTCGCAATCGTTACCATATGTTTGATCTACCAGAACAGGAAGAGTTACGTAAAAGTGCGGATATTAGCTGGTCAAAACGAATCAGTGATGCTATTCAAAATGATTACTTCACGTTATTTTATCAGCCCGTAGTTGGCCTGAATGGTGACCAACACGAGCATTATGAAGTGCTGTTAAGAATGGTGATGGAAGATGATGAGATTATTCATCCAAATGCCTTTCTGCCTGCTGCCGAACGATTGGGTGTAGCGATTGATATTGATTATTGGGTAGTGCGTAATGCGCTTAGGAAAATATCTGAGTTTAAGGCGGATGGCCGTGATGTGTCTTTATCTATTAATTTATCGGGACGTATTTTTGAAGCAACGGATCTGATAGAAAAAATTAGGCGCTATATTTCACAATATAATGTAGACACCGATCGTATTGTGTTTGAAATTACAGAGCAAACGGCTGTGCGACATATTGAAAAGGCCAGTAAAACAATTAATGAGTTATCCTCCCTGGGTTGTCAATTTGCACTGGATGATTTTGGTGTTGGTTTTAGCTCGTTTAATTATTTAAAGCGCTTGCCGGTTGATATTCTTAAAATTGATGGCGATTTTATTACAGATATGGTTAAAGATCCGGTTGACCAGGCGATGGTTCAATCAATGATTCAGATAGCCAAAACGTTAAACAAAAAAACCACTGCTGAATATGTGCAGGATGCGGCGACGCTTGAAATGCTTAAAAGTTTTGGTGCAGATTACGCGCAGGGGTACTACCTGGGTAAGCCGGCGCGGGATATTTCGCGACAGAATTTTAAAGATGCTCTGGAGCGTGTAGAAACAAATGTTATTACTTTTTAAAATTAAAAAATAAAAAGACTTTCCGCAAATGAACGCAAAAGACGCAAATGTTTTTAGGTTTGGAGCGCCTGCGGCGCATCAAACCTAAAAATGATATATTTGCGTTCATTTGCGGAAAACAGCTTTTGTCTTTTAATCTTTTACCGTTTACCACTACCACCTGCTTTAATTAAAACTCTGTCCATCAATCGTGAGCTTAATGCTCTTTTTAAATAACCCATAATGTATGTCGGTTTAGTGACATAGTATCTTGCCCGTGGTTGCTTTGCTTCAAGGGCGTGAATGACTTTTTCACAAACCGCATCAGGTCCGAGAGTAAACGGAGCAGCGGGTCCTTCTGTTTGTAGGCGGTCTATCATCGATTCATATTGGGATTTATGTAAACTGTCTTTACTGGCGATATATTTTTTAAAGGCTTTAAATGCATTTTTTCTAAAATCGCTAATAATCGGTCCGGGTTCAATTATGCTTACATGAATATCTGTGCCGTCTAACTCCTGGCGCAAGGTGTCACTAATGCCTTCAAGTGCAAATTTGCTGCAATTGTAAGCGCCCCGATATGGCATCGCGGCAAAACCTAGAACAGAGCTATTTTGAATGATTCGCCCATAACCCTGCTTTCGCATAACCGGCAATACCCAGTTCGTTAGTTCCATGGTGCCGAATAAATTGGTCTCAAATTGTGCCCTGAGTGCGTCACGGGTTAAGTCTTCTACCGCTCCGACTAAGCCATAGGCGCCATTATTAAAAAGTGCATATAGTTCGCCCCCGGACTGGCTGAGGACTTTTATCAGTGCGTTTTTAATTGATAGAGAGTCATCCAGGTCCAGTTGCAGGCTATTTAGTCCTAATTGTTTTAAATGCTCCACATCAGAGGACTTTCTGGCACTGGCAAACACCTGATAACCCTGCTTTTGTAGTTGTTGAGCAGAGTAAAGTCCGATGCCTGTGGAGCAGCCGGTGATTAAGATTGATTTTTGCGTATTCAAAAATAAGCCTTTATTTTAATTATTATCGCTAAATTTCCCTGGTTAATTTGGCAGCAGGGCGCTGGCGCATTATAATACCGGGCCTTTTGCCCTGTCGCAGCATTAATTTAAGATTTGCAGTGCGGGCATTGATTATACTTTACAAATCTGGAAAACATTATGCGCAGTCATTACTGTGGTCAGGCAGACGAAAGCCTGGTCGATCAGGAAATAGAATTATGTGGATGGGTAAACCGTCGTCGTGACCACGGGGGCGTGATCTTTGTCGACTTACGTGACCGTGAGGGCTTGGTACAGGTGGTTTTTGACCCTGATAAGCCTGAAATGTTTGCACTGGCTGAACGTGTTCGAAATGAGTTTGTTCTTAAGGTTAAAGGTCGGGTGCGGCTACGTGATGAGGCGGCGATTAACCCTAATTTGAAATCGGGCAAAATTGAAGTGCTTGGGCTTGAGTTAGACGTATTAAATGCATCTGATACCCCTCCATTTCAGTTAGATGACCAGGGCGTGCATGAAGATAATCGTCTGAAATATCGTTATATCGACCTGCGTCGCGATGAAATGCAGCAGCGTATGCGCATGCGTTCACAGGTATCTGGCTTTATTCGTCGCCATATGGAAGACAATGGTTTCTGGGATATTGAAACCCCGATGCTGACCAAAGCAACACCTGAGGGTGCACGTGACTATCTGGTGCCCAGTCGTACCCATCAGGGAGAGTTCTTTGCACTACCACAATCGCCGCAAATTTTTAAACAGTTGTTAATGATGTCTGGCATGGATCGCTACTATCAGATCGTGCGCTGTTTCCGTGATGAGGATTTACGTGCGGATCGTCAACCTGAGTTTACTCAGATAGATATTGAAGCCTCTTTCATGAATGAAGATCAGGTGATGGAGGTAACGGAAAATATGATCCGTGAGCTGTTTGCTCATGTGCTGGAAGTGGCGCTACCCAATCCATTCCCACGTATGACCTATGCGGAAGCCATGAGTCGTTTTGGTTCTGATAAGCCCGATTTACGTATTGATATGGAGCTGGTGGATATCGGTGACCTGATGGATAACGTAGAATTTAAGGTTTTCTCAGGCCCGGCTAAAGACCCTAAAGGTCGCCTGACTGTGTTGCGCGTGCCCCAGGGTGCCAAACTCAGTCGTAAAGAAATTGATGGCTATACTGAATTTGTTGGGCGCTACGGCGCTAAGGGCCTGGCATGGATTAAGGTTAATGATGTGGATGCGGGCAGAGAAGGCCTGCAGTCACCGATTGTTAAATTCCTGCCGGATGAGGCTTTAGATGAAATCATAAAGCGCAGTGGTACACAAACTGGAGATTTACTTTTCTTTGGTGCCGGCAATGCGAATATGGTGAATGAGTCTATGGGGGCATTGCGCGTACAGCTGGGTCATGATCTGGATCTTGTGTCCCGTGAGTGGAAACCCCTGTGGGTTATTGATTTCCCCATGTTTGAGTGGAATGATCGTGATGAACGCTGGAATGCATTGCACCATCCGTTCACCGCGCCTTCAGGTGGCGTAGAGGAATTAGAGGCTAACCCGGGTGAAAGTTTATCCCGTGCTTATGACATGGTATTAAATGGCTGTGAGCTGGGTGGTGGCTCGGTGCGTATTCATGATACTTCAATGCAGCAGAAGGTATTTGAAATTCTCGGTATCAGTGATGAAGAGGCGAATGAGAAATTTGGTTTCTTATTAGAAGCATTGAAATACGGTTGTCCTCCACATGCAGGCCTGGCCTTTGGTTTGGATCGCATGGTGATGCTAATGACCGGTGCCGGCTCAATTCGTGACGTGATGGCCTTTCCGAAAACCCAAACCGCAGCATGCCTGTTAACCGATGCACCATCGGGAGTGTCGGCTGCACAGTTAAAAGAATTGAATGTGCGTATTCGAAAGCCTGTTTCAGATGCTTAAAAGATAGTCGTAAGTCGTAAGTCAACAGCGGTGCTCCCCGGAGGGGAGCTGGCTTTGGACTTATGACTTACGACTTTGTCTTCTGTCTCCAAAGAGATAGTTGAAATAAAGTTCCCAGTCCTTATAGTCTATAGCAATCAATTTAATCTTAAAGAAGACAAAAAATGAGTGCAGTCGCTATACAACCCTATGCTTTACTCGATGACGAAGAATGCCAGCAGCGTATTCTGGCGGCAAAAGAAAAGTTAGGGGATCGACTGGTGATTCTGGGTCATCACTACCAGCGTGATGAAGTTTTCCAGCATGCTGATTTTACCGGTGACTCGCTAAAATTATCCCGTGCTGCGGCTGAGTCTAAAGCCGAGTACATCGTGTTTTGTGGCGTGCACTTTATGGCGGAAGTGGCGGATATTCTGTCCCGTCCCGATCAGGTTTCTATCATTCCAGATTTAGCAGCGGGCTGCTCCATGGCCGATATGGCTAATCTGGCCAAGGTTGAAAAAGCCTGGGGGGAATTATCCAGCATCATTGCGCCGGATGAGTGTGTCACGCCAGTGACCTATATAAATTCAGCTGCAGACCTGAAAGCGTTTTGTGGGCGTCATGGGGGTATCGTCTGTACTTCGACCAATGCACGAAATGTACTTGAATGGTCTTTCAAGCAGCGTGAAAAAATTCTGTTTTTCCCCGATCAGCACCTTGGCAGAAACACCGCAGCAAACATGGGTATATCCATGGATGAAATGGTAGTGTGGGATTATGATAAAGACATGGGTGGCCTGACGGTAGAGCAAATCAAAAAAGCCAAAATGATTCTGTGGAAAGGCTTTTGCTCGGTGCATCAAATGTTTACCCCGGAGCAAATTGATAATTTCAAACAGCAATACCCGGAAACTAAAATTATTTCACACCCGGAAAGCTCATATGAGGTTTGTCAGAAATCAGATTATGTGGGTTCAACCGAATACATCATTAATACCATTCGCGATGCGGAGCCCAACACTCGCTGGCTGGTGGGTACTGAATTAAACCTGGTTAATCGCCTTAAAGAACAGTTTGCTGCAGAGGGTAAAAACGTACACTTCATGTCTCCCACGGTGTGCATGTGCTCAACCATGTTTCGTATCGACCCCCAGCACCTGGTCTGGACATTGGAAAATCTGCTGGACGGTCAAGTGGTCAATCAAATAAGCGTGCCAGCCGATGTGGCAAAAAATGCTAAATTAGCCCTTGATAGAATGCTAGAAGTCTCGTCTTAGTGTTGTTTGGTCAGTGTAAAATGCTGGGGTCGTTATTCTCAGATAGGTGCGTAAAAAGCACCAGCTTATGTCTTTTAACTCTTCCAGTTTCAAAGAAGCAATTAAAAAGCTTTAAACTTATGTTTCTTTTAGGTATTTTGTACCCATGAAAGAAGCGGTCATACTTATACACGGCATTTGGATGAATGGGGCAGAAATGTTCCGACTACGGCAGCGTCTGACAAATGCGGGTTATGAATGCCATCGATTTCGTTATCAATCCTTAAGGTGCTCGCCACAGGAAAATGCTGAGCAACTGAATAAACTAACCCATTCAATTAATGCACCCGTGGTGCATTTTGTCTGTCACTCCCTGGGTGGTCTGGTATTGTTGCACCTGTTTGATAAGTATATTGTTGAAAAAAAAGGCCGGGTGGTATTTTTAGGTGTAGCGGTTAATGGAAGTCAGGTCGCCCGTCGTCTTTCAGGTACCATAATGACCCGTTGGACAGTAGGAAAAAGCATTGAGCACGGTTTACTGGGTGATCGGCCCGTGTGGAAAAAATGGCGAGATCTGGGTGTGATCTCAGGGAACTTTCCATTAGGTGTCGGGCTAGTAGTTGGCGGCCCCTCATTTCCCCATGATGGCACCATTTCAGTGGAAGAAACCTATCTTGGTGGCGCTACTGATTATATTACAATGCCAGTTAATCACTTTGGTTTGCTCTATTCAGAATCCGTCGCCATACAGGTAATAACTTTTTTACGAGCTGGAAAATTTGGTGATGAGGCCACTAATTTATTGTTTGATGCTACGGGCTAAGTTATTAATCTAAAATCAGAATTGCTTATCCCCCATTACATCTGTGATGGATCTGCTATCGTAGTAAAATAGTGTTGAGTATTTAATAGGGTGGATATGGCTGAACACAGCAAATGGGCGAAGTTATGACAACTCGCATACTGGGTATTGACCCGGGTTCAAGACAAACCGGTTATGGCATTATCGATTCAGATAAAAATAATTCAATACATGTCGACAGTGGTTGTATCTATGTTAAAGGCGAAAGCTTTGCCGATCGACTGGGGTATATTTTTCGGCAGGTAAGTGAGATTATTGCCGAATATCAGCCGGTCGAATTATCTATTGAACAGGTCTTTGTAAACAAGAATGTCGATTCAGCTATGAAGCTTGGGCAGGCAAGGGCGGCAGCTATTTGTGCTGCGGTGAATGCGGGCCTGGACGTGTCTGAATATACACCTAAAGCGGTTAAAAGTGCGGTGGTTGGAACGGGTAATGCGAGCAAGGAGCAGGTACAGCATATGATGTCGATGCTTTTAAAGCTGGAAAAAGGACTGCAGGCAGATCAGGCTGATGCGCTGGGTATTGCGCTATGTCATGCGCATAATCGTAGTCTGGCAGGGAAAATTGCCTTACCAACTCGAAGACGCTCATCCGGGAGATGGACGAGCCTACCAAAGCGATAATTAATTTAAAGAAATAATATGATTGGCAGAATTAACGGAAAAATAATTGAAAAACAACCCCCGCAATTGTTAGTGGATGTGCAGGGGGTGGGATATGAAATAGCCTCGCCTATGTCAACTTTTTATCAGTTACCCAATCTCGGTGAAGTGGTTACTTTGCATACCCATATGGTAGTGCGAGAAGATGCGCAGCTGCTTTATGGTTTTGCATCACTTGCGGAGCGCAGCCTGTTTCGTATCCTGATAAAAATAAGTGGCGTAGGGCCGAAACTGGCCTTAACGATTTTATCCGGCATGAATGCAAATGAGTTTATTGTCTGTGTACAGGACAATGACGCGGCGGCGTTGGTGCGTTTACCCGGTGTGGGTAAAAAGACGGCGGAGCGATTAATCGTCGAACTGCGGGATAAGCTAAAAGATCAGGATGTGGATATGAGCAGTGCTGTCAATGTAGGGGTTGAGTCCGCACCTGCTTCGAGCTCACCCGTGGCAGATGCGGTGAGTGCATTAATTGCATTGGGATACAAAGCGACAGAAGCAAGCCGTATGGTGCGTGCTGTGGAAACAAAAGATCTACAGACTGAAGACATTATTCGTTTGAGTTTGCAGGCAACAGCGAAGCAATAAACCATGAGTGAGCGAATCATTACAGCAGAGCAGGCGTATGACGAGGAAGGTGTTGATCATGCGATTCGCCCCAAGTTACTAAAAGATTATTCAGGCCAGCCCGCCGCCTCTGAGCAGCTGGATATATTTATACCTGCGGCACGTAATCGCGGTGAAGCCCTCGACCATTTGTTGATCTTTGGTCCACCGGGGCTGGGTAAAACCACCCTGGCGCATATTGTGGCGAATGAAATGGGGGTTAATCTTCGGCAAACCTCTGGCCCGGTACTGGAAAAACCGGGAGACCTGGCGGCCCTGCTAACAAACCTTGAGCCCCATGATGTTTTGTTTATTGATGAAATACATCGTCTAAGTCCGGTGGTGGAGGAAGTATTATATCCGGCGATGGAAGACTACCAGCTGGATATTATGATCGGTGAGGGCCCGGCCGCCAGGTCTATTAAACTAGATCTGCCGCCTTTTACCTTAGTTGGCGCAACCACCCGTGCGGGTTCACTGACTTCTCCCCTGCGTGATCGTTTCGGTATCGTCCTGCGCCTTGAATTCTACAATATGAGGGATTTAAGCCATATTGTAGAACGCTCTGCACACATACTCGGTGTGCAGCTGGATGCGGATGGTGCGCTTGAAATCGCACGTCGAGCAAGGGGAACACCTCGAATTGCAAATCGCCTGCTACGTCGAGTTCGGGATTATGCAGAAGTTAAAGCCGATGGCAAAGTAGATAAAAATATTGCTGCAAAAGCACTGGATATGCTGAAAGTTGACTCCTACGGTTTTGATAATATGGATCGAAACCTGCTGCTAACCATTATCGAAAAATTCAGTGGTGGCCCCGTGGGTGTAGAAAACCTTGCCGCAGCCATTGGTGAAGAGCGAGACACCATAGAAGATGTTATTGAACCCTATTTAATTCAGCAGGGTTTTTTAATGAGAACCCCAAGGGGAAGAGTCGCTACGGTGAATGCTTATCGACACTTAGGCTTAAAGCCGCCAGTGAATTCAGATGATTTATTTGCGGATGAAGAAAATAATTAACCCCCTTTGCATAACACTTACGTTTATATTAGAGATGCAGTTAAAAAAGTCCTGTGAAATAATACCTGTGTCACAACAGAAACGACCTGGTTCATTACAATGACCATGCTTAATATCGGGTATAAAAATGAACTTTAACTGGCCGGTGCGCGTCTATTACGAGGATACGGATTCCGGTGGCGTAGTGTATTACGCTAATTATTTAAAATTTATGGAAAGGGCTCGAACAGAGTTTTTACGTCATTTGGGTTTTGAGCAAGATCAATTGATTGAGCAACAAAATATTATTTTTGTAGTGCACTTTGTGCAACTAGATTATAAAAGTCCGGCCCAATTTAATGACGAGCTAACTGTAACGGCAAATTTAATTGAACTTAAAAAAGCCAGTATGCTATTTGAACAAAAAATATTTCGCCAGAATGATAATGTTAATCAGCAAGATAACATTCTTTGTCATGGGCAAATTCGCATTGCCTGTTTACAGGCGGATACTTTTAAGCCCTGTGCAATTCCCAAATCTATAATGGAGGTCGCCGGTGTCGACTGATCTATCGCTTATTTCACTTATATTAGAAGCAAGCTTACTGGTGCAGTTTGTTATGCTGCTATTGCTGGCGGCATCGGTGATTTCCTGGTTTGTGATTTTCCAGAAAAATAAATTACTCAAGTTTGTTTCTAAAGATGCTAAACGTTTTGAAGATGAGTTCTGGTCCGGTGGCGACTTAAGTGAACTTTATACCCAGTTAAGTC
>Ga0316207_10002912_pt1 | contig 16732 bp, 19 predicted proteins | sample 6weekpyrite_MG_FD_204943 | JGI IMG/M metagenome (GOLD analysis project Ga0316207, IMG submission 204943) | Microbial mat bacterial communities from mineral coupon in-situ incubated in ocean water Damariscotta River, Maine, United States -... | ecosystem: Environmental > Aquatic > Marine >...
CCCAAATGAAATTCCGTCACTTCATCCGCAACACGGCTATACCCTGCGACAAGCATCACAAGCAATATCGACACTCCGACCCCAGCTCCGAGAGTTGCTTTAATCCAAGACTTCTCACTGAAAAATAACGCAAAAGCCCCGCAAGACAGCACCGTGAGAAAGGTCAAGCCATATACACTTAGCCAATAAGCCCCTTGCGCCATATAGTTCCATTCTGCCCAAGCAGAACCAACCAAATGCCACGGAAAACCAGTAAACCAAGTACCTCGTGCAACCTCCATCAGGGTCCAGCAAGCCGCAAAAATCAGTACTCCAGCAAAGCCTTTCGCCCTTAATCGCCAGGTCATCCAAAAAGTTAGGGCAATATAAAGTGACAGGACTCCCGAAAGTGCGAACAAAGCAAACGGCGCAAGAAACACTGGAACATGGTCTTGCTGAGTGAAAGAATGCCCCATCCAATAAAGACCAAAAGAAAAGAAACCAAAGCCAGCCCACCAGCCGCGCCCGAAGGCCTCTCGGCCATTTTGAGCACGTGATATTAGTAAAAGGAAGAAAGGAATAGCAATAAAGAGGGCCGGAAAAAAATTAGTAGGAGCAAACGCTCGCGACAAAACACCACCCATCACAAACGACAAAAAAGGAACACCAACGGTGCTCCTAGCTTCCATCCACTCGAAAAAGCGCACCAAATAAGCGCGTGGCATCCATTCGCTAGCTTGATCAGTCATTGTTTGCTGCATGCTCTTTGGCTGGCAGGTGTATTCTCACCTTATGAATACGGCGAGGATCTGCATCTACAACTTCAAACTTGTAGCCACTTTCATGCACTATCACTTCACCGATTTCAGGCACACAACCAGCAAGTGAGAATACCAAGCCACCAAGCGTATCCACGTCTTCCTCGTCAGGCAGCAACTCAACAACTAGTAAATCTTCCAGTTCTTCAATTTCCGTGCGGGCATCTGCGTCGTAGCCGCCTCCTGCCAGCGCTACAACATCAGGAGCCTCAATCTCATCATGTTCGTCTTCTATTTCGCCGATCACCTCTTCAACAATATCTTCAACTGTAACCAGACCATCTGTTCCACCGTATTCATCTACAACAATCGCCATATGTGTACGGCTCTGTCGCATTTTAGCCATCAAGTCCACAGCCTTCATCGAAGCTGGTACATACAACACTGGGCGCATTATCGCAGCAATTTCAAAGCCACTTGTATCCACTTCATCAGCAACAACTTTCAGCACATCCTTCACATGCACCATACCCTGCACATCATCTAGCGTGCCCCTGTAAACCGGCATACGCGAATGCGCAGCACCAGCAAAAACCTTGACCATTTCGCCATACGGAACATCGGCAGGTACAGCGACGATATCACCTCGCGGCACCATCACATCATCAACCCGAACGGCACCATATTCCAGAACATTGAAAAGCATCTCTCGCTCGTCATCGCCCAGCGCCTGAGTTCTATTTTCTTCCTCGTGTTCTTCAAGGGCTTCCTCAAGGCTCTCGCGTAAGCTCACCTCACTTTGCCTAAAACCCAACAACCCTTTTAGCCCTCTCCAAAAACCACCGGTCTTAGGAAGATTTTGTTCTTTAATCTGTTCGTTAGTCATATTTCATCCGCCTCATACGGATCCCGAATACCCATTTTCGCAAGAATTTCACGCTCTAGTGCTTCCATTTCCTCAGCATCATCATCACTGATATGGTCATACCCAAGCAAATGTAAAACCCCGTGCACAATCAAATGAGTTAAATGGTCTTTACTGCTTTTGCGTTGCTCAGCCGCTTCCTTCACAACAATTGCATCAGCAACAATTAAATCACCTAACATTACGGGGGGGCCACCCTTTGCAGACAGCTTCATCGCATCAGGCAAATCATCTGGTTCAACACCAGGAAACGAAAGTACGTTAGTTGGTGTATCTTTTCCCCGGTAATCACAGTTCAGTTCCCGGCTTTGATCATTGCCAACCAGTTCAACATACAATTCTGCTGGCGGCAACGGACCGGTTAATCCAGCCTCAAGCGCAGCATATACAGCAGCCCTAACTACAGATTCCCAATCACCGTCGCCCAGACACGTTTCAATAATTTCAATATCTAGGGAAAGGCCAGTAAGCTCAAACGATGCTCCCTGACCGGGAATACTTGAAGCGGGTTCATCCATCATTGCTTTTCTCTAACGTCCGTCATCATCACCGTACGCATCAACAATCCGCGCCACAAGCGGATGCCGAACCACATCGCGCTGGTTAAAGCGGGTGACAGCAATACTTTCCACACCACGGAGGATATCCAGCGCATGCCGAAGGCCAGAACGTGTACCACGCGGCAGGTCAACCTGACTAGGATCACCGCAAATCACCATATGTGCGTTTTCACCAAACCTTGTTAAGAACATTTTCATCTGCATCGGCGTCGTATTCTGCGCTTCATCCAGAATAACAAATGCATGAGCTAATGTACGGCCTCGCATATAAGCCAGTGGTGCTATTTCGATCTGGCCACTGGCGATACGTTTTTCAACCTGTTCCGCAGGCATCATATCATAAAGCGCGTCATAAAGTGGTCGCAGGTATGGATCAACCTTGTCCTTCAAGTCACCCGGCAAAAAACCGAGGCTTTCACCGGCTTCGACTGCAGGACGAGATAAGACAATCCTGTCTACTTCTCCGGCCAGCATACGAGAAACCGCCATGGCAACGGCAAGGTATGTTTTGCCAGTTCCCGCAGGCCCAACCCCAAACACCATTTCATTGGATTTAAGTTTTTCGATATAATCAGCTTGCCCTGGAGAACGAGGCATGATCACACGGTTACGTGTTGTAATCTTCAAACGTTCATGAACAGGTTTTTGTTTCTTGGTCGCAGGTTCAGACTTTGTTGATCCATCACCAGTAAGCGCCTTACCCTCATTCATACGCAACACGCCATCCACATCACCGATATCAACACCCATACCTTTTTTTGCATGATCGTATAGGTCGCCTAAAATCCGTTTTGCCAATTCTGAACGGTCTGCACTGCCTTCAATAGCAACCCGGTTCCCCCGGTTTATCAACACAACACCCAGCCTCTGCTCTATACGCGCCAGATTTTCATCATGTTGACCAAAGACAATTGCCGCCAGTCTATTATCCTCAAACTCTACCACCATACGGCGATGATCATTTGACTTTTCGCTTTGAGGGCCTTGCCTCGCTGCACTCGGTGAGCTGCTTTTGGCATACATATTATACGGTTTTCGGCTCCTTACATGTCAGCACCGACATCAGATATTTAACCTACTGAAGGGTACTGACAAGTTCCCCTTTCAGGCTATTGGGACCAGCTTCAACAATCTTCACCCGCACCAATTTACCCATGAAATCACTGTATGTCGTATCGGCCTCGGCGTCCAGCGCATTATCTGCTGTTGTTAGGTCTACATGCACCGCTTGAAGATAAGGGCTACGCCCTAAAAGTTGGCCCGGCAACTTGCCCTCTCGCTCTAGCAAGACATCCATTTCATGCCCTAATGTGCTTTCATTAAATTCAAGTTGATGCTCATTAATCAGAGCCTGCAGACGAGCAAGTCTTTCTGATTTTACATCTTCAGGCACTTGCTCTTCAATTGTTGAAGCCGGTGTTCCTGGTCGGGGGCTATATTTAAAGCTATAAGCCTGTGCATATTTCACGCGGCGCACCAGATCGAGCGTATCTTCAAAGTCTTGATCCGTTTCACCTGGAAAGCCCACAATAAAATCAGAGGACAAAGCCAGATCAGGCCGTGCAGCACGCAACCTGTCAATTGTTGCAAAATATTCTTCTCTGGTGTGCTTTCGGTTCATGGCCTCAAGAATTGTATCTGATCCACTTTGAACGGGCAGATGCAAATAAGGCATACATGCTTCAACATCACGGTGAACATCTATGAGGTCTTGATCCATATCACGTGGATGCGACGTCGTATATCGGATACGGTTAATACCATCTACAGCATCAACTGCCCGAATCAGCTCACCGAGGTTCGCAGCGCCATCTTCTCCGGATTCACCGTGATACGCATTCACATTCTGACCCAAAAGTGTGATTTCAACCACACCTTTAGCTGCCATGCGCTCTGCCTCGGCTACAACGTCCGCGACTGAACGGCTATATTCAGCCCCCCGTGTATAAGGCACCACACAGAAAGCACAGAATTTATCACAACCTTCCTGAATGGTTAGAAACTGTGCCGGGCTATCAAAATCAGCCTCTTCGGGCAAATAATCGAACTTTGTATCAACAGGGAATTCAGTATCCATCACGCGACTGCTACTGCGTCCAGCATCGCGCTGCGCTTTTGCATCTTTTAGCATATCAGGAAGACGGTGATATGTTTGCGGCCCCAGAACCATATCAACCGCAGGTGCGCGCTTCATCATTTCTGCGCCTTCTGCCTGGGCCACACACCCAGCAACCGCGATAAACATGTCTTTGCCCTCGGCCGCTTTCGCGGTCTTGGTTTGCTTCAAACGCCCAATTTCAGAATAAACCTTCTCAGCAGCCTTTTCACGAATGTGGCATGTGTTGAGAATCACAAGATCAGCATCATCAGATGTATCTGAGACAGCATAACCATGCGGCTTGAGCACATTAGCCATACGATTGCTGTCATAAACATTCATTTGACAACCATATGTTTTAATGAAGACTTTTTTACTCAAGTGTTTGCTCCTGCGCGCTCAATACCTATCAAATATCCACCATTCTTTGGTGGAATAAACCTACCCAAAAAGGTGCCGGAGACTACCACCGGGTTTCTAGGAGTCAAGATGCCATAAAAACTGCTGCAAACTGCGCTATTCATCACTACCAGCGCTGCCTTCCAACGCTAGTTCCATGCGAGGGCCCATTCGCATTTCTAACCGGTGCGCACGTTCCAGGCCTGCACGCACTTCATTTTCACAATATTGAGCTAGCTTTTTCCTAGATCCCGCTTCCTGCAGCGTTGTGGGCGCATGATATTCAATAGTGGCTACGGTTCGGGCTAATCCAAGAAATTGGCGTAAATGCGCAAATAATTCAACATCACCAAGCCAAGCAACTTGAGGTCGTTTACTTTTCACCAAAGGCATTCCGTTCATTTCAGTGAACGCAAGTGTCACGGGCTGAATAAGCAATGTATGATCACTTGCCTCGTCAGCACGCTCAGCCACTGCAAACAGTGAAGACTTGAACTTAACCACACGTACGCCGTCGGTTGATGTGCCTTCCGGGAATAGAATAAGGCTGTGCCCCTCTTTGACCCGTGAAGTCAAATGGTCCGCTTGCCGGTGGCTATCCGTCCTGCGGGCCCGGTTAACAAAAATGGTCTTGTGCAAATTACACATGGTGCCCAAAAAGCCCCAACTCGCCATCTCCGATTTTGCTATAAAGCTTGCATTTTCAAGCTTACCGCCCAGCACGATAATATCTAGCCAACTGATATGGTTCGAAGCGTATAGAACCGGACCTTGGTGACTAACATCACCTTTGATACGAATTTTAACACCCAAAATACGGCACATTGTACGATGCCAAAACCCAGCCACAGGCCACCACCGCACCCGAGAAAATTTTACCATCAAGGCTTGAAGTAGAAGAATAGGGATGGAAATAACAACAATACTGCCGACACGGAAGATGCTGAGCGTGGTCCAACCTTCAGATTTGAAGTTTGACCGTAACCCGCCATATTCTACCGCCATATTAGTCTCCGCCAGATGCGCCTTACTTGTCTCGCTTCAGCGGTACACCGTATAATTCCATACGGTGATCAACTAATCTGAAGCCCAACTTTTCGGCGATCTTTTCCTGCAGATCTTCAATCTCATCGCTGTGAAATTCAAGGACCTCACCTGTCTCAACATTAATCAGGTGATCATGGTGTTCTTCGCTCACAGTTTCATAGCGCGAACGCCCATCGCGGAAATCATGGCGTTCTAATATACTGGCGTCTTCGAACAATCGAACAGTACGATACACAGTTGCGATACTGATGCCACTATCAATCGCTGTCGAACGACGATACACTTCTTCTACATCTGGATGATCTTCGGCATCTGACAGTACCCGAGCAATGACCCGCCTTTGATCCGTCATCCGCATACCTTTTTTCAGGCATAATTCCTCGATCGAAGAAGTTTCAGTCATGGTAAGAGGCGCTCCTATAAAGCCGGATAATTAACGCAGATTCATTTCAGGAAGATGGCACAGCACGCACGGTATCGCAAGATATGATCCGCGATAATCTGATGGAAAATGAGGACAAATTTGCCCTCACTCTATTATTAGGAGTCTTATTTCTTTCGGCCTCGACCCAAGCCAATTTGTTTAGCGAGCTCACGTCTCTGGTCTGCATAATCTGGCGCAACCATTGGATAGTCTACACTCAGCCCCCAACGCTCCCGATACTGATCCGGCGTCATATCATACTGCGATTTAAGATGGCGTTTTAACATTTTAAGCTTTTTTCCATCTTCAAGGCAGACGATATATTCGGGCTGAACCGATTTCTTAATTGGTACTGCCGGCTTTGGCCTGTCTGTTTGAAACGGCGAACTACGCTCTAGCGCGCTCAATGTCTTAAAAACGCTCTCAATTAATGCTGGTAAGTCAGAAATATCCACAGAGTTATTAGCTACATGTGAAGATACAATGTCTGTTGTAAGTGCCAGCAGTTCACTCTTCGTTAGCGGATTATTATCCATAGTGCTCCATTTACTAAATACTGTAACCAGTCCAATATAGTTGGACCTTCATTTTACAAATGAACTTTATTTACAGTACAAAGTCCCAAATCTCAGATTCCCAAGCAAAGTGCCCTATGCCGATAATTCCCAAATCATGGCCCGAGCTCAATTTAACTGGTGCTAGTTGCCCCATGGCTTTTGTTAAAGCCAGAATTTACCTAGACCAGTGCGAACACGACGCAATCGTCGATATAATATACGACGACACACCCGCAAATGAGCCTCTTGCGCGTTCCATATCAGCATTAGGGCACATAATTTTGCCAATTAACTCCGATACAGAAAACAAAAAACCTACGGTGGCGCCTCCCCAAACACCAGATCGTTCTCGCTTAAACAGGCTACAGTTAAATCGACTTAGGATTCAAGTAAAGAAGTGAATAAACTACACTAAGATAATTTTAGTCTTGTGCTTTATTGTCTTACAGCCAAAGAAAAGACATCTGCATCTAGCCTTTTACCACTTAAAGTCTGGTAATACGCCTTACGCTCACCAATCTTCTTAAATCCAACAGACCTGTATAGTTGTACTGCTTTTTGGTTATCTTGCCGGACTTCCAAGAAAAGAGTGTAAACACCCCATGAAACTAATTGTTTAAGTAGATGCTTCAAAACTTGCTTTGCAAAGCCCTGACCTTGCGATACAGGGTCAATTGCAATTGAGATCAACTCAGCTTCATCACAAACGTTACGTACAAACGCAAAGCCTACCGGGCTATCCTCCAAGTAATATAAAAACGCCTCACACCCCTGTGAAGCAAGCAACTGTTCAAAGGCCTTTATATTCCAAGGTCTTTCGTCTTGCTCTATAAAAGCCCGACGATGCAGCTGGGCCATCAAGGCCAGTGCGGCTCTATTACCACTCTCTATCTGAACCGCCTGCAATTGCAGTTTGGTCATGTTTCATTCACCAGAAAAACAGGCTTGGCTTTCACTGCATCAGCAGCTCTTAAATAAAATGGTTCCGGAGGGAATTTATGCACTTCAAGCTTCTGCGCTAGCTCGGCCAAAACCTCAGGGTTGATTGCATCCATGCCCCCTGCTTCACGCCCCATTACCAGAGGTACACCAGAACCAAGAACAAAGCCTGATGTCGCTTCGATACATTCCTGGGCAACTACTGCATCCACATTTGACGCTTCCACCACAGGTTTTGGGAGGCATCTAACATCCCTCCCCTCAAACTCTTGATAAAACACCTGACCGCCGCGCCCCTTAATAACCGCATGAACTGGCCCTGATGTTACTTGGGCCTGTGCGGCAAGAACCATCAGCGAAGAAAGCCCTACGCATGGCACCTGAAGTGAAAGTGCTAACCCTCGTGCCACCGACAGGCCAATACGCAGGCCTGTAAAAGTGCCCGGACCAGTGATAACTGCAATCCTATCTATATCGCTATACTGAAGTAAGGCTTGAGCCAGTAATTCCTCAATCATTGGTATCAAGCGCTCTGCATGTCCTCGTCCCAAATTTTCTACACGTGAAAACACCTGCCCATCCACCAACAAAAGAGAGGCACTGCAATTAGCTTCACAAGTATCAATGGCTAGGATAGTCATCTATAATTGGCCTACAGGATTTTGGCAGCATCAGCGAATGATAGCCGTGGACTACGAGGAAATATGTCTTCATCAGAACCATAACCAAGAGAGCAAATAAAGTTAGACTTTAAATTTGTGCCTGCAAAAAATTCCTGATCTACACCGGCATTGTCAAAACCGCTCATAGGGCCACAATCAAGCCCAATACTACGCGCTGCCATCATAAGGTAAGCGCCTTGCAATGTGCCATTCCGCATGGCAGTGATGGACGCTACCTCAGGGTCTGAAAACCAGTTTTTCGCATCAAGATTATGCGGAAACAGTTCAGGTAACTTCTCAGCAAAATCCATATCGTGTGCAATAATAACTGTCACAGGGGCCTGCAAAATCTTGCTGTCATTCCCCTCCATCGACAATTTTGCAAGACGAGCTTTCGCCTCAGCACTTTTCACAAAATGAAACCTCGCCGGACTACAATTGGCGCTTGTGGGAGCCATTTTCAAAAGATCATACAGTGCATGAATTTGCGCGTCTTCAACAGGCTTTTCAGTCCATACATTGATAGTGCGCGCATCTCTAAACAATTGGTCAAGTGCGGCTGCATCAAGGCTTTTATTCATGGTTCTTCCTTCATATGGCAAGCATTCGGCTTAATCACGTAATTTTAGGACCGTCTTGCCAGTTTGTATGAAACAAGGCAAGACTATGCATAGCAGGTATATGAAATTACAGGAAAAGCGATGCGCCGCACCTCTTCATTGTTCGCTCTAACGTTAGTATTTTTTGCTATTTTCACAACGTCGTTTGGGCGGGTTTTTGCAACTGATAATTCTGCCGTTACCTTACTGTACCACCGCTTTGGCGAAGATAAATATCCCAGTACAAATATCCGACTAGAACAGCTTGATAAACAAATCGCCCTGCTTAAATCTGGCGGTTATCATTTCATGGGGGCTACAGAAGCTATTCAAACTCTGAAAAACGATGGCACTTTCCCGTCACGCACTATCATTATAACCGTCGATGACGCTTACAAATCTGTTATCACTGAAGGCTGGCCGCGGTTTAAAGCGGCCGGTATACCTATGACACTGTTTGTCTCTACAGATCCAGTTGATGAGGCTAATAGAGGCTATATGTCTTGGGACGATATTCGAAAATTACAGGCTGAAGGCGTTGAAATTGGCCACCATACTGCGTCACATTTGCATATGGTCGCAGCTGGCCTAGAAACAGCTATGGATGATGTAAGGCGTGCCAGCAAGCGCTTTGAAGAGGAACTTGGGGCTATACCCAAGCTATTTGCCTACCCTTACGGTGAGTATGACAAAAAAACCACTAACGCTATTATTCAAGAGGGCTTTGAAGCCGCTTTTGCTCAATATTCAGGACCAATAGCCCCATGGCAAAACCTTCATATATTACCTAGGTTCCCAGTGAATGAACGCTACGGTGATGAGGCGCGCTTTAAACTTATCAGCCAAACCCTCGCGCTACCAATCGGTGACCTAATCCCAAGTGATCCACTGTTAACAGAAGCCACCAATCCCCCATTACTTGGATTTACAGTAGAGGCAGAAATCGGCGGGCTACAGGCCATGGCATGTTACCCAAGCCATCTAGGAAAAGCTGCAGACCTAAGCTTTTTGGCGGCGCGGCGAATAGAAATACGTTTCGACAAACCATTCCCAAAGGGGCGTAACCGCATCAATTGCACAATGCCCGCCAGAAATGGGCGTTGGTATTGGTTTGGACAATTTTACCTGGTTCCCGGCGGAAAGCTTGATTGATACGTTGTGAAACGAGCTTATTCTACCGCGCGTACATCAACGACTTCAGGGACATAATATTTCAACAAGTTTTCAATACCATGCTTGAGAGTAATGGTAGAACTAGGACATCCAGCGCATGCGCCCTGCATCTGCAAATACACCACACCTTCTTTAAAGCCACGGTATACTATGTCACCGCCATCACCAGCTACAGCAGGGCGCACTTTTTCATCTAACAAGGTTTTAATCTGATCAATAATGTCAGCATCTGCCTCATCTTCCTCTACAGAAACACCCGTAGAATCTGTACTTGCATCCTGATTAAGAACGGCGGCACCGGAAGCAAAAAATTGCATTAATCCAGCCAACACATTGGGCTTCAATTCATCCCATTCTGTGTCGTGCGATTTTGTGATTGTAACAAAGTCATGCCCCAGAAACACGCCGCCTACACCCGCCAAAGCGAACATTGCCACGGCCAAAGGTGAAGCCTCAGCACCATCTAGGTCTGTAAAGTTAGCAGTCCCCACTTCCAAAATCACCCGTCCAGGCAGAAATTTAAGCGTATCAGGGTTTGGGGTAACTTCAGTTTCTATAAACATGACTAAATCCTTCGTGATTTAAGCCACAAATGGTCTTTCGCATCGAAAAGGTCAAGTAAAATTGTATGATTAACCTTAAATTAAAAAGGGCCTTTACTCCCCCAAAAACGAAACATCCGTGCGCAACTCATCAAGGCATGCTTCAAGTGGCTTACGGGATCCCTGAACACGGCACAGCACCAAAGCCCCCTGGATGCGTTCAACAGCATAAACACCCCATGCTCGCGCCTCTATCCTATCAGCACCCGCGCTTTCATAAGCTGCTACAAAACCCCGCTGCCAGACAGTGACAACTTTTTTTATCTGCCCTCCAAACAGCCCAACACCACCGCCAAGCAAAAAGCTATTCATTAAACACACAGGTATCTGTCCTTGATAATAGTCAGCAACACCATCCAAGCTTGCAGCCAGCCGATCAGCACCAGGCATTGTAGTTTCTAGTGGCGCAAGCACCATAGCCTGAAGCCTCACACCTGCTTGCCCAAGCACATGCGAAGCCATATCTTCCTTACCTTTTGGAAAGTGATGATAGAGGCTTGCTTTAGACAGACCCGCCGCGTCCGCCAGCATTTTCAAACTAGCCCCTTCATAACCATACAGCTCAAATACTGGCATGAGATGTTCACAGATGGCCCCTTTGGACAGCTTTGCTGTTCGCGGCATTTTTAATCCTTACAGCCATTTTTTTCAATTATAACCAAACGTTCGGTATTGTTATATAAAGCCATAAAAAATACGATCAATCAAGATCGTAACTTTGCCCCAATTTGCAGTCATGGTATGAAGTGTAGGAAATTCAAAGGAAGAAGTTTGAGTACAGGCAAGCAAAATTCGGGGCGTAAAAAGCCAACACAAAAAAAAGCAAAGAAAAAACCGGTAGCTAAAACAACTGCGCCCAAGGCTCATCCTAAAAAAGGCAAACCCAAGCGGTCACTGGTTGGCAAGGTGCTTTATTATAGTATGGCTCTTGGTGTCTGGTCGATGATTATAGGGATTATCACTGTTGGTATCCTATCACTTGATATGCCTGACTTAGACAATCCCCCACAACCCGGCGCTTCAGACACTGCTGTTATTGTGAAAGCTGCAAACGGGGCAACCTTAGTGAGGCGCGGCCCTTCTTATGGTGATTGGATTGATTTCTCAGAAACACCGGAAGCATTGGTTCAGGCTTTTCTTGCTGTTGAGGACAGGCATTTTTTCTCTCATTCAGGCGTAGATATACGCGGCTTAGCACGAGCAGTAATTGCAAATGTACGGGCTGGTGGTGTGCGGGCTGGTGGCAGCACCCTAACGCAGCAGCTTGCCAAAAATTTATTCCTTACCAACCAACGCACTATCAAACGAAAAGTTCAGGAACTTTTGCTGGCTTTCTGGCTGGAGCAAAAATTCACGAAAGAGCAAATTCTTACCCTGTATCTGAATAGAGTTTATTTTGGCGGGGGAGCCTACGGTATTGATGCCGCGGCACGTAAATATTTTGGTCATTCCGCCCGAACCTTATCAGTCAGCGAGGCTGCATTGATTGCTGGCCTTGTTAAAGCACCCTCACGGTATGCGCCTCATATCAATCCAGATGGCTCGTGGGAGCGTGCTCAAATAGTGTTAAGCGCTATGGCCGACAATGGCACTTTAACATCCACGGCAGCTACCAAACTAAAAGCACAGCGCCCCACCATAAAGCAGGCGGCCGCTGGAAGGGATGTACGTTACTTTACTGATTGGGCCGAATCACGTGCACGCAGTTTAGTTCCTGAAGCTACAGGGAAGTCACTGATCATTCACTCCACCATTGATCCCAGCATCCAGCGCGCCGCAGCGATGGCTCTCAATCGTGGATTAAGCAATGAAGGGGCCAAACGCAAAGCAAGCCAAGGGGCTGTGATTTCTATTGATCATGACGGGGCTGTGCGCGCGATGGTAGGTGGCAACGACTATGCCAAAAGCCAATATAACCGGGCAGTTCAAGCGCAGCGTCAACCAGGTTCGGCTTTCAAATTATTTTCCTATCTTGCCGCCTTAGAAGCAGGCATCAAGGGCAATGATCGTTTCATTGATGAAAAGATCTCCATTGATGGCTGGTCACCCAAAAATTATAATGGAAAATTCAATGGCGAAATGACTGTACGCGAAGCGTTTGCGCGCTCAATCAACACGGTAGCGGTACAAATATCAGAAACTGTTGGGCGCGAACGTGTTGCTAACATGGCCCATCGCATGGGAATTACCACTCCCGTACAACCCCTAGCCAGCCTCCCTCTTGGAACAGAAGAGGTGAAATTGATTGATCTGGCTAGTACATATGCTGCCGTTGCAAACGGTGGGCACGCGGCACCAGCATATGGCATTGTGGAAATTACAACACTTGAAGGTGAAGTTATTTACCGCCGAATGCCCACAAGGCCAGTGCCACTTCTCGCCTACCCTGTCGTTAAAGACATAACTGAAATGTTGAAATCTGTTGTCATGTGGGGGTCCGGGCGAAACGCCGCGATTGACCGGCCTGCCGCAGGAAAATCAGGGACATCACAAGACAGCCGCGATGCTATTTTTGCAGGCTTCACCAGCGACATGACAACCGCCGTCTGGGTTGGTAACGATGATGGCACACCAATGCAGGCCGTAACAGGCGGAGGTTTGCCCGCCCGCATTTGGGCAGATTTCATGCTAGAGGCGCATGTAGGCCAGCCTGTCAGACCACTCTTAGCCGACGCAGGCATTTACAGTGCTGCCGCTGATTGGAACGAGACACCCGTCCCCGAACAGCCTGTTGAACAACCGAAAAAGAAAAAAAAGAAAAGCTTCTTCAAGCGATTGTTTGGCGGGAATTAACACTGCGCACATACCGCAGATGCAATGCTAAATAGTCGCAGTAATAGTGCTAATCTTGTTTTGAAGCCAAAAGCCCTATAAAGCTCATTTCATGAGTATAAATGTAGCAGAACACCTAAACCCAAACGTGCAAGAACAGCGCAATGAAATCTATAACTTCGTTGTGGATTTTTACAGCCGTGTCCGAAAAGACGAAGAATTAGGGCCAATCTTCAACAATAAAATTGGCGACCACTGGGATGCGCACTTTCAAACTCTAACAGATTTCTGGATGACCGTTTTACTTGGTATTCATAGCTATAAAGGCAATCCATTCTTAGCTCATCATCAAACACCCGGCATTGAAAACCGGCATTTCGATATTTGGCTCGCAATTTTTGCTGAGAGCGCAAATCAGATGCTTGAAAAAAGCTTAGCCGAAATCGCTATTGAAAAGTCTGTGCGCATTGCAGGCAGCCTGAGGCAAGGTTTGTTTTTTCGTGCTTCTAAAACTGCACCTTAAATAGGGTGTTTCCTTCTGTCTTGAGCCAACGTCTCTGCGGCTTATGATCTGGTACACAAGTTGCAACTTCTGCCCAGAAACGGTCTGAATGATTCATTTCTTTCAAATGAGCCACCTCATGAGCCGCAACATAATCCATCACCGCAAACGGAGCCATAAGCAAGCGCCAGCTATAGCGCAGCGTCCCATTCGACGAGCAACTTCCCCAGCGGCTTTTCATATCACCAATACTGATACGCTTATACTGCACGCCCAGCGTTTCTGCGTGTAAACTAGACCTTTCAATTAAAAAGGTTTTTGCTTGCCGACGAAACCAATTTTCCAATCGCCCTGCAGCCATATCAGCCGGTCCACCAACGTGAATTTCATCGCCAATTTTCATAACAGTACGCGGGGCGGTGTCCGTAAATATAATTCGGTGCTCAGTTCCCAAATACGGGATAGTCGAACCACATGTTACCCTCTGAACAGGGTCAAGTGCGCTCCGTTCCCTAGCTATCCATTCACTTTGCTTAATCAAGAATTTTGTTGCCGCGCGGTTACTCACATGCCTGGGCAAAGTTAGCTTAATGTCGCCTGTTGCGCCATCAATGCGCAGTATCAGGCGCTTAGCCTGACTATTACGGCGCACCGTAACCGGCACCAATTCGCCGCCCAGATCAACACTAAGATATTCCCCCAAGCTTTATGCTCCCGAAGTCATTATGCTGGCCATTCAACCAGATGATCCTCAAACTCACCCGCTTCACGCTCGTCAATGGTTTTACCGCGCACCGACATGCCTGCACTGAAAACACTTTTGGGGTCTCCACTTACTAGTGGATGCCAATCAAAAAGGTCTTTTCCTTCATACAGAAGCCGGTATGCACATGTACTTGGCATCCATGGAAGTTGGTCCAAAAGATCTGCCGACATAACAACGCAGTTACCTACATAACGCTGACGCGTTAAATACTTCCCACATTGAATGCTCTCAGGATCAAGAAACCGGCACGAAACATCCGTATGGTGGATTTCGCCGGTATCTTCATCTTCCAGTTTATGCAAACAACATTTACCGCACCCATCACACAGAGATTCCCACTCTTCGCGGTTCATCTCACTTAGCGATTTTTCTTTCCAGAAAGGCATGCTGACAACGCGGCCTTATTTCTTTTCAAGAACAGATTTAAAGACCGCCGCAATATCTTGCGGTGTGTCACGTGCACTAAACAAACGACTATACGCACCGTCTTGGTCCATCACAAAAATATAAGATTGGTGGTCCATCAAGTATCCGTCCATGCCCTCTTGTTCACGTTTGCGGTAGTAAACCTTATATTTATCAGCGACATCAGCAATTTCTTCGGGCGAACCAGTTAAAGCGATAAGGCTTGAATGGTAATCAAGAACATAATCAGCAAGCTCCTCAACAGTATCTCGCTCAGGGTCTACCGAAATAAACAGTGGCTGAACTTTGGCTAGGTCATATCCCTCCTCTTCCAGCAATGAGAGGGCCGTGGTTAACTTGTGCAGCTCAATCCGGCAAACATCAGGACAATAGCTATAACCAAAGTAAACCAGCATATACTTGCCGCGAAAATCGCTGTCTGACATTTTAGCGCCAGTATGAGATGTCAGCACGAATGGCCCTCCTGGGCCACCATTTGGTCCAGAGGTTTGATTCAAAAAGCGATATCCCGCCAAAATTACCAGCGCAAGTATCGCCCCCCATGCAAAAAGCCTCACTGCTTTCATGCTACATCTCCAAAAATTGATTACCAAACCCGTTGCCAGCATATGGTTTGGACTTGTGAACTTAGCGCTGTTATAGAAATATGAGCCGACGTTGTCACGACCAATGCGCCAATATGTCCAAAAGTTGACATTTATTTTATAGCGGAGATTTCATGAAACTGTTTAGTAGCCTTTTTGTCGCAACCTGTTTGCTTTTTACATCGAGCCTTTTATCGCCCGTTAGTGCGACACCCCAGTTCGATTTATTAAAGGCTGTTGAGAATCAAGACATGGAAGAACTGGCTTCCCTTCTTGCTAAAGGCGTTTCGCCAGACACCCGCAAACGCAGTAACGGTGAGCCCGCAATTTTAATCGCTGCTAATCAGGGTAGCCTTAAAGTTCTTAAACTACTGTTGGAGAATGGGGCAAATGCCAACTTTGCAGATCGTCTGCGCGGAGAAACGGCCCTCATGCGCCGGGCTGTTGCTGGCGATACCATCATGATCAAATTATTACTCGCACACGGTGCAGATCCAAACCGCGCCGATATCGGGCAAGAAACCCCCTTAATGAAAGCCGTTCGTGGCCGAAAATTTAAAGCCGCTGCTATCTTGCTTGATGCCGGAGCAGATCCAAATGTTCAAGACCTCACCGGCAAAACAGCCCTTGAATATGCCAAGCTTAGCCGCAGCCGACGATTCGTGAAACTTTTGCAGGATGCCGGTGCTACCTATTAATAATCTTTCTGTAGATTTATTAACGCCTGAAAGCGCAGTCCTTTGGCTTGCGCTTTCCGTTGTTGCCTTGCTAATTGATTTAATTGCCGGGCAGGTCATTTCACACCGTTTACCATCTCTGACGACATTCTTCAGACAGCTCGCGGCCTTCATCATAAAAAAGCTCGATCGACCCTCCAGAACTCTTAGTGCTCTTCGCATTCGAGGCTTTCTAGCAATTTTCCTGTTGCTCCCTATTGCGGCCTTTAGTGGATTTATTCTC
>Ga0316207_10002913_pt1 | contig 16728 bp, 14 predicted proteins | sample 6weekpyrite_MG_FD_204943 | JGI IMG/M metagenome (GOLD analysis project Ga0316207, IMG submission 204943) | Microbial mat bacterial communities from mineral coupon in-situ incubated in ocean water Damariscotta River, Maine, United States -... | ecosystem: Environmental > Aquatic > Marine >...
GAACTTCGTCAGGCATAGTTGAAGGTTTTAAATCGAATTCTGATACAATTTCACCGGCGTCATTTTCAATCTTCCCTTCATAAGGGAAAATATGAATAACATCACCCATAGACAAGTTATTCACATCAGTTTCAATTGGCAAACAACCCGAGTCTTCTGCCGTATTAAAAAAGATAGGCGCAATCTTGCCGCCGAGAACCACACCACCCTGGCGTTTATTCGGTACAAATGGAATATCATTACCCATACACCATAAGACTGAGTTTATTGCTGATTTACGCGATGAACCTGTTCCTACAACATCCCCAACATAAGCTAACGGATGACCTTTTTGTTTGAGCTCTTCAATTTTACTTAATGCCCCATCCATCTTGCTAACTAGCATAGCCTTAGCATGCAATGGGATATCAGGCCGACTCCAAGCTTCGGAGGCTGGCGATAAATCATCGGTATTAGTCTCACCATCAACTTTAAACACAGTAACGGTAATTTTTTCAGGCATAACAGGCTTATTGGTAAACCATTCGGCAGCTGCCCAACTGTCGACAACTTGTTTGGCAAAAGCGTTACTTTTCGATTTTTCAAAAACATCATGATAAGCGTCAAACATTAATAATGTTTTAGAAAGTGCTTTAACCGCTTCGGGGGCCAGCGAATCATCATCTAATATATTGATCAAAGGTTGAATATTATAACCACCTAACATGGTCCCTAAAATTTCCACAGCTTTGGTTTTATCGATAAGATCACATTGCGTTTTATCAGTGGTAATATCTGCTAAAAAACCTGCTTTGACATAAGCTGCTTGGTCTACACCTGGTGGAACACGATGAATAAATAGCTCTAATAGAAAGTCAGCTTCACCAGCGGGTGGATTCTTTAATAACTCAATTAATGCTGCAGTTTGCTCTGCATCGAGAGGTAGTGGGGGTAAATCTTCTTTTTCACGTTCTGTTACGTGAGATCGATAAGCATCTAGCACTTAGGATGGCTCCTGTATATGACAAATATTATGAATCAAATGGTACTATTTTACCTGATTTGAACGATTTGGATACAAACAAATGCAAATCCAATTATCGGTTGTTATTTAACCGTAAAATAGCTAAACCTGTGTATCCAAACGAAAAACACAGATGAAAGTAAAGAAAAAACACGATTCTACTTAAATGTAGCAGATAATCACTAGGCTCTTAGCAATGTGACTTAATTACGCCCGTTTTCTTATGATTGATAAACCGATTTGTTAAAGACCTAAGTTAAAGTGTATTCTATAAAAACCATAATTTTAATAATAAATTTCATTTTGAGCGAAGGGGCAATGCATGCAAATAGTACATCTGGTAATAGCAATATTTTTAGTTCTCACTACCACTCAAACGCTCTATGCTAATGAACATTATATAGAGATCGGTATTACCCAAAGTAACGCAACGCTTGAAGTACCCAGTCACAGAGCTGTTTTAGGAAATACAATTGACATAGAAGGCTCAACACCCCTAACTCTAGCTAGAGCATCAGCAGGCATTATCTTTAATCCCTATTTTGCTATCGAAGGTATGTTAGCAACTGGCTTTGCAGAAGAAGATGTGATTAGCGGTAGCAATATTGCTGGCGTAGATAACACTTTTTATGACATGACACTACAAACCACACTTTTTGCTGTCGCCTATGCGATTATCCAATACCCAATTCTAGAAAACCTCAGTGTTCAAGCTAAAGCTGGGTATGGCTATGTAAATTATTATTCATCTCTGGAATATAATGTTACTGGTATCCAAAGTGATTTCATTGACGGTAGTGATGATGGCTCTGGGATAGCTTATGGTCTTGGCTTAAATTATGGTTTTGATCAGCATGGCATTAGTTTTTATTACGATGTATTACCTACTTTAAATTTTGAAGCGAATGACAAAGTGAAGACTACGGGTATTGGTTTGGCTTATCGATACACATTTTAAGAATCCAATGTTAAAAATATTTTTTACTTTAGTTTTACCATTTTTTTAAAAAATACGGTAACTAGGGATCGTAAAATATAAATAATTTTTACAGGTATCACTACGATTAAACCATCTCCTTCTGTAAATTTCGGATTTTTTTCATGAAAATAGGCAACGTCGGGATATTGCTTTTTCTTTTTCTGCATTAGTGCCGAGTCTTTGTCTATGGTAATCCAGCCGTCGTATACACACAATTCTGATTCGCTTAATGCAGGTCTTAAATTAAAATATTTTTTTAAATATGCTACCAAATCATTTATAGAAGAAGGTGTTGGTTTTTTTAGAGATGGAAAAATCTGTGGGTAATATTTATAAAGCAAATGATAACTGGATGGATGAACATAAATACCGAAATAAACCATATCTTTCCATAGATGCGTTAATTTATATTTTAACACATATAAAAGGCCTCCCGGTAAGGTAGTCAACATATGACGATACTCCGGCAAGAGACCCGCAGCCGAGCGAAAAACAGTTATCGATTTATTTTCCAGTGTAATTTCATATCGCATTAATGTACAAAATCCCACATCCTTTCCCTGCTCATTTTTATATAAATGTAACGTGAAATTATTGGCACGAGTTTCAATTAATTCATTTCTATATCTTTGTTCCTCAGTCTTAGATCCTAAAAAAACCTGCTGAAGAATTCCAAAAAAGCGATCTAAAATATTTTGTTTTTGAGTTATAGGCAAGTCTGTTAAATCAAATGTATCTGCAAATAGTTCTTTCTTCATATATTTCTGCTAAGCTGCTTAACCTTCCTTTATTATTTAAGATATCTAATTAACATGGAATCTTCTGTACGCCAAATCTTAAAGGGTAATTGGGGATTTTAACCACAAATTACCCTGAGAATCGCGACTAAACACTATTTTTCATGTAAAATCCCTTCCTTTTTCAGAATCAGGCAAACAGGACAAACCATGGAATTATCTCAATTAACGGCAATTTCCCCAATCGATGGCCGTTATGGCAGCAAAACCACTAATTTACAACCGATTTTTAGTGAATATGGCTTAATTCGACATCGCGTCTTAGTGGAAGCACGCTGGTTACAAGCGCTAGCCGCTCATCCAGAGATTAAAGAAGTACCAACACTTAGCGACGAATCGAATAAACTGCTCGATTCTTTAGCAGAGAAATTTCTTCCATTGTATGCCGAACGCGTAAAGGAAATTGAGCGAACGACCAATCACGATGTTAAAGCCGTTGAATATTTCATCAAAGAACATATTCAGCACAATAAAGAGTTAGATGCAATCAGTGAGTTTGTGCATTTCGCTTGCACATCGGAAGACATTAATAACCTTTCCCATGCGTTAATGTTAAATGAAGCTCGAGAGCATGTGATTATTCCAACCATGGATGACTTAATCGATGCGATTAAACGGATCGCTCATGATTTTGCGGAAACTCCTATGTTATCTCGAACTCACGGACAGCCTGCATCACCTTCTACCTTAGGTAAGGAAATGGCAAACGTCGTATATCGCTTACGTCGCCAACGCAGTCAAATTGCAGATATTCAAATTCTTGGAAAAATTAACGGTGCTGTAGGTAACTACAATGCCCATCTTTCTGCTTATCCGGATGTAAATTGGCAGGCATTTGCGGAAAAATTTGTAACCGACTTAGGATTAAGTTGGAATCCATACACGATACAAATTGAACCCCATGATTATATCGCTGAAATGTTTGATGCTATTGCACGCTTTAATACCATCATTATCGATTTCGCGCGAGATATTTGGTCCTATATTTCCATTGGTTATTTTAAACAAAAAACAATTGCGGGTGAAATTGGCTCATCCACTATGCCACATAAAGTAAATCCTATAGATTTTGAAAATGCTGAAGGTAATCTTGGCATCGCCAATGCGCTTATGCAACATCTCGCTAGTAAATTACCCGTGTCTCGTTGGCAGCGAGATCTAACCGACTCAACGGTTTTACGAAATCTTGGTGTAGGTATCGCTCACAGTATAATTGCCTACGAAGCCGCTTTAAAAGGTATCAACAAACTCGAAGTTAACCAAGAACAATTAGCGAAAGATTTAGATGAAAACTGGGAAGTATTGGCTGAGCCCATTCAGACTGTAATGCGTCGTTTTGGCATCGAAAATCCCTATGAAAAGCTAAAAGAGTTGACCCGTGGACAACGTGTTAATCAGGCATCAATGCAAGCATTTATTCAGACCTTGGAAATTCCACAAGACGCAAAAGATCATTTATTACAAATGACACCAGCAAATTATCTTGGAAATGCCATAGAACAGGCTAAAAATATATAGAAACCGATTGTTTAACCGAATAAATCGATGCTTTTAAGCTTATCTACAGGAAATTTCAGTTAAAATTAAATAATTATTATAAAAAACAAGATATTTAGGGGGAGATGATGAAGAAAACTATTACATTATGCGCATTCTGCATATTTTTTCTCTTACAATCCAATACTTACGCTGACAAGTTACTAGTAGAAGGCATTATTAGTGAGCCACCTAACTCTTTGGAAGGTGTGCCTCGCCCAAAACCAGGAATGACAGCAAAACGGGTAAAAGAAATCTTCGGTAAACCGAGTCAAATTTCTGAACCCGTAGGCAATCCACCTATTTCACGTTGGCAGTATGAAAAGTTTGAAGTAGTTTTTGAAAAAAATTACGTGATCAATACTGTATTAAAAAAACCTAGTGAGATGTTTGCTAGCGACCAGTAAATGACTCAAAAAGGATTTCATTTACCCGGGGAATGGGAAAAGCAATCAGGCGTAATAATTACCTGGCCGCATAGTCAAAGTGATTGGGCTGATTCACTTCCTGAAATCGAAGCACTGTATATCAACCTGAGCAGAGCGATATGTCAGTACGAAAAACTCATCATCATCACTTACGATCATCAGCTCCAACAACACATCCAATCCCAATTAACGTTTCACGAAGTCAATTTGGATAATGTTATCTTTCATATTGCTAACACCAATGACACCTGGACTCGAGACTACGGCCCCATTTGTTTAACACAGGATTCTAAGGTCAAATTATTAGATTTTCGATTCAATGGTTGGGGTGAAAAATATTCCTCAGAGCTGGATAACAAAATAACTTTACACTTACTCCTTAAGCAAACAATACGAGCGGTTGAATCAAAGCGAATTGATTTTGTTTTAGAAGGAGGCAGTATCGAATCCGATGGTAATGGTACCTTGCTAACAACTTCAAGTTGTTTATTAAGTAACAAGCGAAATCCAAGCTACACTCAAGAAGATATTGAACAATTCTTACAAACTACATTAAATTTAAAACAAGTATTATGGCTTAACGAAGGATACCTTTCTGGTGATGATACCGATAGTCATATTGATGTTCTTGCAAGATTTGTCGATGCAAACACCATAGTTTACATTAAGTGTGAAGATGAAAATGATGAACATTATGCATCATCAAAAGCAATGGAAAATCAACTTAAAAGCTTCTGTAATTGCGAAGGCGACCCTTATCAGCTTATTCCACTGCCCTTTCCTGAAGCCAAATATGATGCAGAGAATCGTCGCTTAGCGGCGAGTTACGCTAATTTTCTAATCATCAATGATGCTGTTTTAGTACCCACCTACCATGATCCAAATGATAAGATTGCAATAAAGATACTTCAGACGTTTTTTACAGACAGAGAAATTATTGGTATTCCTTTCGAAGCAGCAATACAGCAAAATGGCAGTCTACATTGTTTAACTATGCAACTGCCTACAGGAGTTTTATATAATGTCTAACCAATGGCTCTACATAACCGTTAAGCGTAATTATTTCAAAAACTATTGCACTTTGCCTATTCTATTAGTGAGTTTCACTTAGCACGAATATTTCAACATTTACATTTCAATAATAACAATATTGTTGAGTATTTCAATGATATATTAAGTATATTTCTTATCTCAATAATTGAAAAACGTCTAAAATAAATATGCCAAATTCATAAATTTGGCGTATACTTCTCATATATGAGAAATAATTCTACTTTAGCTGTTACAAAATGTTTCAGCTATTACAAAGATAATTAATTCTATATTTCTAATATTATTAGCCGAATCAATGTTAGCAATAGCAAAATAACATTGTTTCCATAAACCTCATCATATAGTTTAGATAACTGGAGGTGCAAAATGCTTATTTTATTATCCAATCCTCATCGAATTCAGTTTTCAACATTTTTTATTCTAGTGTTTTTCATAACAGGTATTCTCACAGCTTGCGGAGGGGGATCAACCGAAGATGAAGCGACCATTAACTCTAGTCGTAATCTCATTGAATCTGACTATGAATTATCGTCAATTACACCTTTGTCTACTGTAGAGTTTAAAGCGGAACTAAATGACACCGAGGAATTTATTTCAGAGGAAGAGGACATATTAAACAGCTCATCAGATGAGCTAGCATGCATGATTGACAAAATAGGTAACATAACTTATCAACGCAAAAGTAATAATACTTATGAATTATCTATCAATGATACCAACCTTACAGAGTGCTTTGTGATAGCGGGTGTTGTAATGAAATCTGTCGTAGCAAGCTGGTATGGAAATAATCTACGACTAATTGATGCAAGCGGTAACGAAGCTGATGCCGAAACGATTTCGTTCAAAGATTTCCAAAACTATACAATTACTCAATCCAATTCTCGGATATATATGAAAATGCAGTATATAATCACATTTAATCGATTTTCCTATAACGTTGAAGCAACATTAAAAGTTTCATCTAACGAAACTGGAAAATTTAATGAACCTTGTCAGTTTGAAACCATTTTTACAAATTGCACATACACAGACATATTTCAAATTATAATAGATCAATTACCATCAGAAAATTCAGAAATTAAAAAAGTCCTTCATGCTGAGGATTTAAAAATCGAACCAGATAAACAATACTACGCAGAAGGCCAAATTCAATTTGAAATTAATAATTGGTCTGGAACAATGAGCTATCAGAATGCGTCAACTCCACCTACATATACTGCTAATGATGGCGCAGAAACTATAACAGGTTCATTAGAAAGTAGTCACACGCACAAATTAACTCCTGATACTCGTATATTTCGATCAAATAGTAAATTTATTAGTGAGAATGATATCAATAACTACGCAACTCGGGTTATTTCTGACTTTTCAAAGGCGATTAATTTAGAAGCTAGATAAAGTTATAATTTAGTATTTCTTGTTAATTTGAGAATTTTTTATGAAAAATACTTTATGCATATTTATTTTGTTGTTAATTGCTTTTTATTTAACTGGATGTGCACTCATGCTTGGAAAAGAAACTCATTCTATCCCAATCATGAGTAATCCTGTTGAAGCTTCTGTATTAATTCACGATGAAAATGGCATAGAGATTTTTAATGGTAAAACTCCAGCACTATTAAATTTAAGCAAAAGCGATGGAAATTATTGGGGCGGTAAAACTTATTTAGCCACTATTTCAAAACCAGGATTTAAAACTCAGATATATCCCATTTTAACTGTGCCAAATAACTACTTTTTATTGGGAAATATTATGACGATATATATTGGCTTTTTCATTGATCCCTTTTCTGGACATATGTATAACTTCTCTCCAGAAATAATAGTCGCAACATTGGAAAAATAAATAACTAAATATACGGTCTTTTTACAGCAGAATTGATTAACATGGTTATCCATCGACTTTTATCAAAACTCACAATAATTGTATTTATATTAATACTTGTATCATCATGTGCAACATTTCATAAAATTAATGGTGTATCTGATTATAAGCAAATTGTTTTGCAAGAGGGAGACCGAATTGAAGTAACAACAACAGACAATACAAAAATGAATTTCACCATTAAACGAATCGACTCAGAAAATATATATGGTGAGCATAAAGACCAAGTGATAAATAAAGCGAAAATTAAAAGCCTTGAGGTATCAAGGTTTAATTCTATAAAATATTTTGCCATTTATATAGGATTGATTATGTTCTCTATAATGTTTTCTGGTTAGGTATTGGATCAATATAATGGTAAAAGACAAATTACTTGTACTTCTTGCGAAAAAACTATATGTTTAATTGTGACCTACATTTTTTAGAACCAATAAAAAGTTTCATAAGTACTTAGTAAATTACCCTCCCTCATTCGCTTTATATTAAGTAATCGTCCAAATTCCATACTATTTTTTGGCTTCATGTTCTAAAATTCCTTTAAAATAATACATTTATGCCGATTAAAATACATTAGCACTAAAATAATTGGACATTGTATATTTTGAAGCAAGGACTGTTTTATAGCTTAAAAAGCCGTTATGCGGCGGTCTCAGTATTACTAACCATAATAGTAATCGCTGGAGCCATCATTGGTTATAAAGTTCTCGCGTCTACACAATCAGAAGCAACAGCTAATGAACAAGTTAGAACCCATACATTAAATACCACGCGTCAAATTCGAAATGCAGTTTGGAATAGTAGAGAATACCTTGAAGAATTCCTTTTAGATCCTCAAGCAGAGGGTATACAAGAAAAAATCCAATCAGAGTTGAAGGCTGCCACAATCTTAACTCAACAAATGACCGAAAAAAGAACAGTCAAGAGTAATGATTATACTGACACACTCAATCGATTGAATGTCTCTTTATCCAAGCTTGCGAATGATATAAATCTAATCGTCGACACCAGACTCGATACTCAGAAACAATTCCCAGCAATGAGAATTGCAAATATTGAAATGCAACCCACTGAAAATGTATTTTATGCTTCAATAGAAGTTGCAATAAATGAGATCCTAGAAGATTCTGAAGAAAATTATTCTTCTGAAGTATTTTTGACTTTTGTTAAAGCCCGGCAACTTTGGGCTAGATTACTTTCTAATTTTCGTATGTATTTAGCAAATCGCTTAGGCTCATTTTCGGTTGAGTCACTTCCACTCCAGGAAAAAGATTCAGATTTATTGGTAAACGAAATAAAAAGAAATATTGAGAAGCTTAGTAAATTTAATGAAGAAGATAAACTCGATTTCGTAGGAGTCGAATCCTTTGAAAATATGAAAGATGCAATCGTTCAATGGGAAGCTGGTTATAAAAAAGTAATCGAAATCCATCACAGCGAAACATGGCGCAGCGACAAACCGATACTACTCAACAGTGTCAAACCCTTATACATTGAGATTTGGGACTCATTACTCAACATCGAAAAAATTCAACGTAACTCAGCACTTGAAGATATTAATAGTCTGACAAAAATTTCCAACATGCAACAAAAATTACTACTTGCGATATCATTAATTGCAATAATAATTATCTTTATCGGGTATGTAGCTTTAAAAACTTCAATTCTAAAACCGATTGCATTATTAACTGACGCCTTTGATAAAGCGAGCAATGAAGAAAACCAATGTGCCCTTCCGACAGCCAATGTGATAGAAACTAAGAGATTACTGAATGCATTCCAATCTATGCAAACAGAAATTCACGCACGTCAAGAACAATTAAAACATCAAGCAATGCATGATGATTTAACGGGATTACCAAACCGTAATTTGATGAAAGAACGACTAAAATATATTATCGCTCAATCAAAACGTAAAGATACCAAACCAGCGTTATTAATGATGGATTTAAATGGCTTTAAAGAAGTAAATGACACTTTGGGACATCATGTCGGTGACCTACTTTTAGTATCCGTTGGAAAACGGTTAACAAATCTATTACGTGAATCTGACACAATTGTTCGATTAGGCGGAGATGAATTCGCGGTATTACTAGAAGATATTTCTATGGTAAACGCAAAATATGTCTCAACAAAAATTAATAATTTAATACAACAACCCTTTACTGTAAATGAAAATCAATTATACATCTCTGCTAGTATTGGTATTGCACATTATCCTGCACATGGAAAAACCGGAAACATGTTGATTCAACATGCAGACGTAGCAATGTATCATGCTAAACGAAATAAATTAGGGGCGACTATATACGACGAAAGCATAGACGAGAATAAAGTCCAAAAGTTATCACTCATTTCTGACTTGCGATATGCCCTAGAGAAAGATCAATTGGATCTCTATTTCCAGCCCAAAATTAATTTGAAGAATAACACTGTTTATGGTGCAGAAGCTTTACTACGTTGGAAGCACCCTGATAATGGATTTATCCCACCAGAACAAATAGTCACAATGGCTGAACAATCCGGCCTCATTAACGAACTTTTTGAGTGGGTATTTGAACGTGCAGCTTACCAAGTCAGGTTATGGCTAAATAAAAAAATCGAACTGAATGTCGCTGTAAATTTGTCTGTATATGATTTACAACATCATGATATCGTTGCTTCTATTCAACGAACTTTGGAAAAATATAGCTTATCTCCAGACTACTTTACTGTTGAGGTTACAGAAAGTGCGATGATGGCTAATCCTGAGAAGTCGATTAGTAAACTTCAAGATATCGATAACATGGGAGTAAGAATTGCCATTGACGACTATGGCACGGGTTACTCTTCACTAAGTTATTTGAAAAAGCTCCCTGTTGATGAGTTAAAAATTGATAAATCATTTGTAATGCAAATGGATCATGATGAAAATGACGCGATTATTGTACGGTCGACCATCGATTTAGCCCATAACTTAGGATTGAAAGTTGTCGCTGAAGGTGTAGAAAGCAAAGAAATTAGCGATTTATTACTCATGCTTGGTTGTGATACTTCACAGGGATATTACTGGTCTAAACCCATCCCCCCTGAAGAATTCGAAAATTGGCTGGCAAAAAATAATTTTCTGATTACTTCAAAAATTGAAAATCAAGCATAAATCTTAACTTATCAATTCCCAAATGATTAGATATTCGTGCGTCAACTTTGTCTAATTACATATAAAAGATACTATTTTCAAAAGCCAATTAAAAACAAATTGTTTTACTTTTCTTGTTATTCTTTTTACTATAGTAACAAATGATTAATCAATACGCGTCCAACATTCGAGTTTTTTAAACAACTCTTCGTTTATTTATATTTGTTTTAGCTTTCCGGTACAAAAAAATACATTTAACCCACAAAGGATGTGGTGAATGAAAATAATAATACTATCCTACTCTATTTATTTATTTTTAATGATTATCTTAATTTCTGGCTGCGGCGGTGAAAATGAAAGTAATATCGAGAATACAGAAAATGATCCTCCGTTAAGTGTCGCTAAAACAATTGAATATAGTGTTATAGAACTATATGCAGATTTAACTGCCAATCCAACATTTTTAGAGGGTGTCTGGGAATCAGCATGTTTTGCCAACAATCAAAATAATAGTTTTAATAAAATTAGACGAATATACCATTTAGATGGTGTATTTAGAGAAGTTGCATCCTTTAATGATATTAATTGCACTATTAGAAACTCCCGTAACACTGTTCGATTATTTGGAACAATGAGTAATATCGAATCTTTACAATTATTTAACGGGGAAGAAAACATTGAAGTGCAGAAAATTACCAGTAATTTAATGTCTGCACCCATACGAGGATTCACTATTCCTTTACAAAGTCTAACGTTAGAAGACCTGACTCCTCATAGTACAACAATCGAAGTTTTCAGCATTGTTGCAAACAGGCTATATGTTTCGGATGATTTCGGTCCTAATTCCTATGCACTACTGAACAACAGTGAAACTTATTTGATCAATAATACGATAAACACAGAAGGTAAAACTGAAACCGAGATTGATCAACTTGCTATTGAATTATTTAATCCCAATGAAATAAATTAATCACAATAATTACATATTATGCTACTTTTTAACTATGAGGATTAAAATATAATATCAAAAATATAATTTTTTTAATTTGTGAGGATGATACTCACTAAATCCGCATTATTTGTTGAGCTAACATCTCCATTGCTTGCTCCAGTGACAAGACCTTATAATCCATCACCATTAAAATCACCTGCCGCAACTGAACGACCCTATTCATCATCTGCTTCAATGGAAATGTTCGCAAAATTGCTTTACGCCTCGTATTGACTAAAGTTGCCACCGCTTTATTACATTAACAATTTGTATATGTTGCATGGCAAGAAAATTACTTACTAACAATATAATAATATACTGTTATAGATAGCCCATATTGTTAATTATTATTAAAAAATAGACTTATTTTTTAGCGTCGATCCAAGCCAACTTAAAGCAAATATAAAAAACACACAAAACATTCGCTTAGCTCGTTATTTAAGCTAACTCTTCAGAAACGCATAAGAAAGCATCGATAACATGCTCAACTGTTAACCAAATAGGCTCAGTTAACACAATGGCAAAATGAAAGAATATTCATATAAGCCACCCCCTAAATTTTAATAAAGAGCCAAAAAATAAAATAAAGAGGATTTTTCTACATGTTTTTTAAACGCACTTCAGTCGCCGCTACTACATTAGTTGCTGGTCTTGCTCTAAGTAATGTAACTATTGCTGACGACGATATCGAACTTCCACCGGTTGATAGCTTTGTTACAACTATCATTGATAAATCTGTAATCGCTGGTGAAATTCAACGTGACGATAATGGCATGATCGCTTTGGACTCCAAAGGAATGCTAATGTTCGACTATACTGGTGATGTTTATTCAGTTGATACTGATGAGGACACTGGCGAATTAGAAGAAATGGAAGAAGTAATAGGTACAATTCAAGGCCAAGCTGCCTTTCCTATGGAATTTGCAAACCTTGCTATTGGTATGAAGGCTTATATGTATGGCAAAGCTCCTATGCCTTCAATTCCTGCCAAAATCGACTGGACTTGCAACAGCTGTACTATGACTGTTGGTAACAATGTTTATAAATCGGTTGTTGATGTTGCTGAAAACTTTGACTCACAATCAGTTGAAGATTTGCGTATGAAAGCACGTGCATTCATGGGATTAGGTCCTGTTGAAGTTGGTCAAATTTCTCCAGAAAGCTTAACTGTTCGTATGGCAGGTTGTTCTGCTGTTGTTGGCGTTGCTGGTCCTAACGCAGGTAAGCTCGGTACTATCTGCGTAAATAGTACTGTGGCTTTCGATCTTGCGGGAATTAATTTAGCTACTCCATTTGCTTCTCACATCACTGCAACTGGCACATCAAACTGTGTAACAGTTTTGCATAGTCCGTTAAAAATGTAATTTTAAATACATAAATTAAAAAAAGGCGAGTTTTATTCACTCGCCTTTTTTTATGTAAGCTGTGTTTCAATAACTTTCAACAGAAATATCTCAAATTTAGTACTAATGAGTAAGCAACTTACAGAGTAAATTGATTTATCATTTATTAGATATGATCCGTATTTATAGCAATTAATCCTACTTAAATATAACTTTACTTAGGATTATCATTAGTAACTTGGCATCTAGTTTGATGTCTGAGTATTTTTTAAATACAGATCTTCCCACTATTTAGCCTGTATTTCTTGTGGATTGATCTATGGTGGTATTTACCTTTCAAATAACCCAGTTTGCACAACATCAGACAACGCCTTATTTTGCAAATTATTTCGATAGAAAATACAGTTTATTTAGACTTGTATACAGAAAAAGGATTAGAAAATCTTTCTCAAGAAGATTTATTTACCACTTTATCTATTCTAATCTCCCAATTAAAAAAAGTGAGATAAAAAAACTTAAACATTGCAATCCGTGCGTTTTGATACCTATACAACTATAAAACACCGCTTAGGTCTTTGAGAAACAAAACACCAAGACAACGTTGCTCATTAGAACAATAATCACCCAAAGCCCATACACCTAAACGCATATTTTTAGTTCAATAATGTTAAACCTTTCAAATGAATATCAAAATCTACCTTATTGGAAAAATAACCTTGCACATTAATGAATAATGTTTTACAAAAAGGAAGATTAAAGTTCCGCTTTTTAAATAAACAATAAAGATGTTCTAATAGAAGAAATTGAGATATGGCAAATTCAAAATTAAAAGTTACCGTAGTCCAACACAGCTGTACTGATGATATCAATGCGAATCAACAACAAATAAAGTCGGCTATTATTCAGGCTGCAAACCAAGGTGCCAATTTAGTTGTACTTCCAGAGTTGCATAATACCTTATATTTTTGCCAATCCGAAAAACAAGAAAATTTTGACTTGGCAGAGACTATTCCCGGACCAAGTACAGAACAATTATCGGAATTGGCCAACGACTACGATTGTGTCATTGTTGCCTCTCTATTCGAAAAACGTGCGCCTGGCTTATATCACAACACTGCAATAGTTTTTGATACAGATGGCAGTATTGCTGGAACTTATCGAAAAATGCATATACCCGATGATCCAGGATATTATGAAAAATATTATTTTGCTGCGGGTGATCTAGGCTTTCAACCAATTAACACATCAATCGGAAAACTTGGTGTTCTTATTTGTTGGGATCAATGGTTTCCTGAAGCAGCTCGATTGATGGCCTTAGCTGGCGCAGAAATATTAATTTATCCCACCGCTATTGGCTGGAGTCCTGAAGATTCTAAGCAACAAAAATCCATTGAACTTGATGCTTGGGTAACTATTCAACGCGCACATGCTATCGCGAATGGTTTACCACTTGTTGTTGCTAATCGATGTGGCCTTGAAGAGGATTTTGGTAATCAAAGCAATAAAATTGACTTTTGGGGTAATAGTTTTGTAACGGGCTGCCAAGGCGAAATATTAGGCCAGGTAAAAAGCCAACCCGCCATTTTTTCAGCCAATATAAATCTAACGCAATCAGAGTCAGTTCGCAGATCCTGGCCTTTTTTACGTGACCGCCGTGTTGACGCATACTATGACTTACTCAGGCAATATATCGATTAATCATCAATATATAGTGCATTAAATTAACTCAAGATACAAAAATAGACCTAACAATTGTGCACTTTTTGTTATATAGTGTATTTTTTATGTATTTTAACATGGATGCTAAAAAACTGGCTATTTAATGAGCTTTTTTTGATTTCAAGGCATAATATGATTAATTCACGTACAGTAAAACATAGATGTTTACGCCACTCATCCATTTCACTACTGGGTACCTTAATATACTCATCAGCAACCTATTCTGCGCCACCAATCCCTTTTGATACTTGGACGCAAACAGCAGGAATCGTATCTGCAACTTGTCCTGCCAACCATACATGCACTGATTCAGTGAATGATGATGGTATTTTACAACGGTTAGTTAAAACAGATACTGGTGAAGAATACATTCAATTCATTTTATATGATGAAAACGCTAATGGAACAGTCTATAAGAATGAAAATTTCATCAATGCTTCCACTAACACCAATGGTGGAATTGCAAGTAAGCAATCTTTGACTCAAACTGCACCTAATGATCAACTAACAAGTTCAGCGATTATTAATACTGGTTGGGCTAATGAGCCCGGAGTGACACCAGCCATTCGATTAACACAAAGTCAAACTATGTCATTTGGCACTGTTGGTTACAGCAGTAATTTTTCGTATGAAGCCGATGATGACGCCGCAGGCAACAGAACGGGAGACTATCTCGAGATAACTCAAAGATTATCAGGATCTGGTGCGATTACCGGCCCAGTTACTCCAGGAACAGATATTCAAAAGTTTGTTAGCCGTCGTGCAACGGGTTCTCGCGTTCCAACAGCTGGTCAAATTACTTTACCAGGCACCGGCGGATTCGGTGGTGGTGGATTTGGCGGTGGAGGCGGTGGTGCACAAAGCGCTCAAGGCGGCACAGAAAACTGGCAAGCTGGAGAAGACATTAGTATTACGTGGATTGGACAACTCTGTGACGCTTGCGTTGGCCAAGGTAGACAAATAGCAAGGACCAATTTTTCTTATCAAACATTTGACAATCTAGTTGATGCCAACGACCCAATTGCGACTTTATCTCGGGCTCAAACTGATCCATTTACTTGGGTTGATCCTACGCTGGGGACGCAACCTATTCTTGATTAATCAATCTTAATCTTAAAAGCAAATTTTTTTTATAAAAAGATATAGTGCTCTATATATCCTTTTAGTTTTCGTAATCGCTATAACCAGATATTAAAGTAAACCACCCTTGAAGCGTACCATCAAATTCATAGATACTAACTTCATCTATTTCGTCATCAATCGTTAAAGTTAAAGCATATTCAACAGAATTACCATCACTTAAATCCATCCAGATATATTCCCCGCCACGAACTGTGAAAGTATTATCAACTAGTACTAGCTGCTCAGTTAACTTTAATTCTCCAGTACTAAAAAAGGTAAAGACAACCTGTTCGCCATTGCTATAAATTGTACTTGACCCATTATCAGAATATTCCATAAGAAATTGTCCGATTACATTCTCAGGCAAAGTATCACCTGCAATGCTGCCATCTTGATTGGTTTCACCTGAACCATTTTGATCATTATTTGAATTGTTTGATTCATCATCATTAGCAACATTGGTTATGATATTAAATTGTCCATAAAATAAATCGCCATCGATGCTTTGTATTTTCAATTTACTGATCTCACCATCAATCAGCGATAACGCATACTCAAACTGATTCTCATCATCTACCCAGATATACTCGGAACTACGTATTTCTAAAGTGGAATCCACTAAGATCAATTGATCAGTAACCCTTAAGGCACCACTAGCACTAAAATTAAATAATACTTTATCCCCATTATCATAAATTGACTTAGTATCACTATCTGATTCTGCACCAAAATATTCCATTAAAACTTCCCCTAAAAC
>Ga0316207_10002914_pt1 | contig 16724 bp, 20 predicted proteins | sample 6weekpyrite_MG_FD_204943 | JGI IMG/M metagenome (GOLD analysis project Ga0316207, IMG submission 204943) | Microbial mat bacterial communities from mineral coupon in-situ incubated in ocean water Damariscotta River, Maine, United States -... | ecosystem: Environmental > Aquatic > Marine >...
CATCTGGATTGATTGTATTGTATTGCTCATATGTAACATTCGGTCCTTTAGCTAACAACTTCAACTTTGTTGCAAGTTCTTCAGGTGGGTCTTGATTTGGTCTACTGATTATTTCTGCTGGTGCTATATACCATCTAGTACTCATATTTAAATTCTCCTAATTTTAAGTTATTTTTACGGATCACTTTCAAACGCCATTTAGGTGTTATCCAGATTATTTTTTATATATCAATTTTCTTTATAATCAGGATGCCTGTTCAACCAATCTTTTGCCTCATCCAGCGCCTCATCCCGTTCAATTGATTTTGGCATGGCTTCCAGCTTTTTTATCCAGTCTTTGATATCTTCAATATCAGAATATGGCCCAACGGGCGGATCAATTATGTCTGTCATATTTCACCTTCAAGTATTTCATGAATTTGTTCCACGATGTCATCCGGGTTATCAGGAAAAACATCAAGAGAAGCTGACAAAGTATTACCGAAATTTTCAACTTGATAATCCAGCATTCCAAATCGACTGAACACCTGGTTTCTTATATGTCCGTGCAACATGTTGGCATCTTCAATTTCCAGATCACCGGAACGTATCAGCGGCCAAAAAATATGTTCAATTTCTTGATCGATTTTCTTACTGACAGGATGATAACTCTCTATATCTGCCAGGCTCTTCGCAGAATACACACTGCCATCGTGACCAACAGCAACAACACGTTCCACGCCGTCATATGTTCCCATTCGCAAATCAGGCACTGACAGACTGCTGCTGCTTGGGTGATTGTGCGTTAATTCAAGTCTGTTTTTAGAGTTTCGAAAAAGCTCCATTTCATGGCGATCGAATGAAACACTGTTTGGTGACCTGGTGGTTTTTTTGAGAAACAAATCACCCGTTTTAGTATCAAAAATATGCGCGTATTCCCAGCCACTATTCAACCCTAACTTCATCAACAGATCGCTTAAGCCCGCCGGGCTGATCAATAGGTTCAGAAACCACAGATAAAGAATCGACATCAACACCTTCTTTACTATAGCGCACTTTTAAAACTTTCCAGGGTGTGGCTATTTGATTTTCTTTTAACAGATCACTATGCAAAGCAGCGCGTTTTTTATTACTACCCAGTACACCCTGTTGCACATGTGATGGCTGCTTTTTCAACCACTCAATCCGCGTTTGTTTGCCGTTTTTATCTTCTTCGCTCACTTCATCCGCAAAAACCGCTTCTTCATAACTCAGCGTGTTGGGATGTGCGGGCAGGGGGCTTTTACCTTTCGGATAAACACCTGGCCCCAAACCGAAACGATTCACCCGTGCATGCATATCGCAAATATCCGGCTTGGGGTGTCGGTTGCTCAATAAAAACCGTGTACCGATAACATCCGAATGTTCAAACGACGAATTGCGGAATGCTTCGATGTGTGCCCGGTTGATTTCTGTTCTGAATAAACGTTTTGCATTGTAGTAAGGATTTCCCTCGGCCTTCATCAGCTGATCGCCTGCAACACGTGCAACCCGAAACGCATTGCTACCGTTGATTTGTTGTTGCACATCACGCGGCACGGTGACACCACGCGAAATAAAATCCTGCGCTGCCTGGCTGGCACTATGCCCCTGAATAACTGCCTGGGAAATGGCATTACCTATCACCCGTTTTGCCTGGCTGGTGTTGCGCCACAAGCGGTCTGACAGCTTCAACCCGTCATTCATTTGATGATTAATGGTAAAGCGCAAGGCCTCATCAGCCACCCGACTTAGGGCCGGCCCATCAATCGCACCGATAAACGGTTCAAGTCCGCGCTCAATACCGTATTGCAGACCATCATTGATCAACAACAAATCACGCGCCTGGGCCAACTGTTCAATGCGTTGATTGATTTGCTGCAGTAATTCCTGCAGCACTTCCAGCCGCAGCGTTTCTTCACCGTCGGCGTAACTGGATATCACATCCGCAAGATCAATACGCGCCTCTTTGTAAAGCTCGGTTAATCGTTCAAGAATTTCCCGATCGTAACGATTCATCGCCGCCCGTGATTTCGCCGAAGCTCGCTTGATGGCGGCTTTGGTTGCTGTGCGTGTATTTTCGGCCAGCTTTGTCATTGAGCCTCAACCGGCTTTAGTTCACTGCAAACAGAAATCACGGGATTTCGAATTAATTCGACTTTGTTCATGCTTATTGTTTTTTCTGCCGATGGATCAAATTGAAATTGCACCGAGGCTTTTAAATCAAGATAAATAATCGCTTTAACGGTGTTTTTTTCAACCCAGGCGCGATGAATATTGCCCGCTTCAACTTTTTCACCAAAGCCAATATGCACAGGTTTACCTTGGGCAGATTCAGCCAGGCATTGCAAATCACTTTCATTGAGCTCAAAACGACTCTCACCGAAAAAAAACGGATTGTTTGCGTCAAGTAATGTGATTTGTAGTTTCATATTTCCCCCGGAAATAGATATCAATTGTGCCGACACTAACCTTTCCCATTATTATCAAAAACCAAGAGATACCGAGATTAGCTTGTGCGCGGATCCGGCACGACCCGCCGAAATACTCTCTTGGTTTATTCTTCTTTAGCTGCCTGCTTTTTCTGATATGGCATCCAGCAACATTCACCAGGTGGGCAGTCTTCCGCCTCACCCTGAAACAGAGGCACGCTGGTTTTAGCATACTGGTTTCCATTCGCGTCATTTACTGCCAGATTGACCATGGAGTCACTATGAACATAGGCAATCATTGCTGAATGCCTTTGGTCACCCATCGCTCTGTACTTGTAGGCAGTATCTCTAGAATCTGGCTGGTACCAAACTACACGCCCGATCGTTGGTTTAATTGTCGTCACTTTTTTTCTCCTTTAACTTCTGGTTGATATAGTTGTGGCACTCTCACCCTTGGGCCCATTGCCCGGCGTGATTTTCACATCACCACCGCCAATGTCATGTTCTTCCGGGTAAGGATCATCCGAGTTCATTTCATTTTCAATTTGTTTGAGTTCGGTTGTTGGATCCAACTGCGCGGTTTTCCACACAGTTTCTTGTGATGCCCCCATGGCTTGATATTTCAAGGCCAGATCAGCTTGCTGATTTTTGGTTGATGTGGTGCGTTCGGCAAATTCAACGCTGAATTCGTAGTTGTCTGGATTAATGCCCATCAACAACAATTGCAAACGAAAACCTTCGTGATACACGCCGGCCTGCACATCCTGCAGCGCGTCAATTTCTTCGTAATAATCTTTTTTCAGGTCTTCAAGAATGTCGCGGTTCAGGCCTTCGGTATAACCGGCCAGGCCTTTGGATAACGGCGAGTTTGCATAGAATGTATCCACCAGGTACATGATGTCTGCGATTTGATCCAGATTGGCATCACCTTCAACCGCTTTTACATCACCCTTGCCCTGAATCACATAATCGGCGCGGGTGTCATCGATGTCGTTTTCAATATCAGCCTTGTATTTTTCAACAAATTCTTTTTCGGCGTTTTCCAGCACATGGGCTTTGCGTTGTGTTGCCCGGTCGTGGCGACGAATCACCAGGTCTTCATCAGTCATGCGCAGTTGTTGCCATGTGGTGCGGCCGGCATCCAGGTAAGGCCGGCCCATGCTGCCCTGGTCGTCAAAATTATCCGGTGACAATCGGCCGATGCTCATTTGATACAGTGCAAACGTGGCTTCCACCTTGCCGCTTAATACATCGATTTGCTCATAAGCCTGGGCAGGGTTTTCAAACGTACCATTTTCCGCCACCCGTGGATTAATGGTTTCAGAAGGCATTCGGATGGCGCACATAATTTTTGTTTTTGTCGGCGCGTCCAGCGACCATTGCAGCGCCAGATTGCCTTCCATCACCACGGCACGAGCATCGGATAATAATTTCGCCCGTTTATCCAGCTGCAAACGTTTTCGCCAGGCTTTGAATATTTTTATAATGCGTTTGTTGGTGCTGGCGGTATTTAAAATCAAACCACCTTTGGTGGCGGTTAACGCCATTTTGTGATGGATCTCTTTTACACGACCATCAAGCCGGTCCATCTCGCGAATGTCCAGCACCGTGGCGCGACGTTCCGTATCAACCCACCAACGCCGATAAAGATACTGCAAGCGCGCTTCAGGTGTGGCAATACTGCCTCTGGTGGTTGTATTCCGGATATCACCCGGTAACGGATTGGTTTTTTGTTCCATTTCAGCCGGTAAAAAACCACCCAGCTTTTTTATTTTTTTCTCACGCCGGCGTTGACGGTAATCGGCTAACCAACTCATGCGCTACGCACTCCCGGCAAATTCAATCGGCTTTGTTTCATATTCGGTAATTGTCGAGGCCTGTTAATCGTCACAATTTCAGTTGGCATTTGAAAAATACGCCCGGCCAGTTTAAACACCGACGCCATGGCTGCATCAAAACCATCATCACCAATCGACTTATCATCAATCTTGTAACTCGGATACAGCCCGCCGTTTTTCGCCGGCTCAGCACGTACATTACCCAGCTGACTGATTACAGTTCGAAAATCTTCTTCCAGCCCTGGTTCAGGCTCTTCGCTTTCATCAAACCACGGCAATATCGCCTTGTGATTGCGAAACACATTCGCCAATGCACTGGCCATTTGATGTTTTAAACCACCGAGAAAACGAATAGGGGAGAACGGCCAGTCAGGCCAGGTGGATTCCGACGATTTGCCATCGTGAATTTCTGAAATATCAATTGAGGTTAAACGTTCGCGGTAAAGTATTTTGTTTACATCGGTCAATAAACCAATACCAAACGCATCACCCGCCGCGCTATCCGGCCGAAAATAACGCCAGAATGCAACAAGATCATTCTTAATAATCGATTCATCACACCAGGCAGGCCAGATTTTTACAAATGGAAACCAGACATAATCACCCACCATTTCACTGACCACCAAAACAGATTTTGAGGCCTCCGGGTTTTCACCGTGGCCAAGATGGTCATAACCAAACGCCACCAGACCACGTTTTTTGTACTCTACGCCGGGCATAGGTTGCACGGGTTTACCGATATCCGTTGCTTCAGACATGCGCAAACCTAAATTCATCGCCGCGCGGATCCACCGGGTTTGCACCGTGTTTTTCGATTCAATTTCACGGCATTCCATCTGCATCGCCCAGGCTTCGGGTGACATCAAACGTTTTTGCATTTCCAACCAATCGGCATCCAGTATGCCCATGGCAATACCCATATCCACGCCGCCAATAATCACGCCGTTGGGATAACCCGGTTGTGTTAGCGGATAAAAACCTTCATCCAGAAAAACTTTCCGAATACCCGAACCCTTGATAACACCTAACGCGCGCAATTGCCGATCGGCAACTTCTGTGGATCCCAGCTTTTGTGTTTGCCCGAGCATTGGCAGGAATTTTTCAACCAGCCGGTCATAATCCATGTCTTCGATTTCATCCAGCAGAAAATACGTGACACCGGATCCATCCACTTCACCCATCACGCCAGCGGTCCACATCAAACTTTTATTGGCAAAAGTAAAGCTGGTGTCGGTTAACTGTTTTCGCCCGCCACGATAACCGATATAACTATCGAGAATTTCAGAGCCACGAATTTGATCGGTCATGTACTCACGCACATTTTTATCCGCTTGCGCTTGCCGTGGAGTTACCGCACAACCTTCAGAGTGTGCTTTGATGACCAGCGCTTTCAGCGCGTGCAAAAAATGGGTGGTGGACTTCCGCATTCGCCGGGCATCCCAGGCCACAGTAGTTTTTTCCTTGTCCAGCATTTCCATGCGCAGAATCTGCAACGGATCCAGATCAATGCCGAGCACATGCTTAAACCACAAAGCATTGTTATCTTTATATCGAAACAGTTCTTTTTCCGCGACAATGGCAGTCTGCAAGCGCTGAGGTGCGGAAACACGCTTGGCATTACTCATCGTTTTTCACTTGTACCTGATTCATGCCGCTTTTAATCAGATCCATCAGCTCGCTCTGACCTTGTTGCACTTGCTCCAGATATTTTTGTGCGTCAGCCGGTTCACTCTGTACATCACCCGCCAGGTGACCTTTCAATATTTCGTGATCGTCACGCACTTTAGGTGTCAGGTTCAAGTCTTCCAACGACATTTTATTTTTACTCATCAAATCGATGAGCGGTTTTAACAAAGGATGCTGCTGAATTTCTTTAACAACAATTTTTTCACCAGGATCATCTTTGTCTTCATATTCAAAAACGTGGCATTTCCCTTCCTTGTCGTAATACATTTTTGGTGCAGTCACTGTTACACCGTCAGCAATCACCGTTAAAAACATATCCATCATCAAAGCTTGAAAATTTGCCTGATTATCAGCAAGCAAATCCATCATTAAATCCGGATTACCGGTTTCAAACGCCAGATGCGTACGCATGAATATTTCTGTTTTCTTCACACAGGCAGGTAATTTTCGGCAGGATTGATCGGGAAGGTATTCGCAGGTGTTACAACTGGGATATTTGCCAGGCTTTGGTGGATGGAAACGCGCAACTTTTGCGTTCAAGCCATGGGTGACAGCATTGAAACGTATGCGCTGCATTTCTTCCGGTGTTGGATGGCCTTCCAGATTTCTGGTTACTGCAGCCTTACCGGCATCGGTTTTCGGTCCGGTTTGTTTGCCAAGCGCGGCAAAACTGGCTTTTTGCCAGTTAATTTGTCCAGCTTTTGAGCTGCAAACCGGGCAATCGCAATAATAATTCCACGGGTGCGACTGTTCCGGCGCTTCTTCAACGTCGAATTGCAGCGACTCAAATTTATAGCTGCAAGCAGTACAGTGGAATGTGATAGATCGATCGGCAGACTGGTTCATGTTGCCGATTTTCGGCACAAAGTCCAGACAAAAACAGGGCGCAAAATGTCTGATTAATAACTATTTTGCTGCACGGCAAATGGTACGCTCTGAAAGGTGTTCACCTAACACTTTGGATACAATTTTACGGATTTCTTTAACATCATGGCCCTCCGAGGCGAGGCTACGAATATAGCAATTTCGTTGGAATCGCTCATAAGAGCCATAATCGGGCATGGTTACCTTACGATAAACATCGCGCCGCGCAGACATAAACCGCCAGACGGTTAAAAACGCGTCAACGCCGATATCTTCAGCCAAAGCCAGAAAATCAGCACCGAGTCCGACGCGTTCCAGGTCGCGCAAACGCGGATCGCGCAAATTTTGCCCGTGATCGGCCTTAAGGGCAAACTCTGGTGTAGTGCAACTATCTAAAGACCCACCTCCCCCTGACTGCAGAGGCCCATCCAATCGCCGAGCCCCCACCCCTTGCACCACCTCATCATCACAGCTCATCATCACCACCTCAATACGTCGACACCAACCAAACACAACACCAAATCAACAACATACAACACCAAGACAAAATCAGGCTCCCGATTCCGTCCGATACCTCATGGATTAGCCTGTTCTATATCAGTGTTTCATTATATTCTGCATGCCCCTTGAAACCTCGTACCTGAGTAACCACTAGCTTAGTCCTATGTCCGTTCTAACCATCAAGTTCCGCGAGAAAAAGGCTTGTCTTTATGGCGTGTAGAATTTAACCGCTTCGCAATATCGGTCATGTGCGTCTTCATCCTGGACAAAGGATTTGCCTGGTCAACTGCGTCGATCTTCTTACGTTCCGCAATATGTGTATAGATCTTGGTCGCTTCAACTTTAGCGTGTCCCATTAATGACTGTGTGATCAGAATGTTCTGGTCATGCTCGGTAAACTCGGTGCCATACAGATGCCTGGCTGCATGTGGATTGCGTTGATTCTCAGGCACACCAGCTTTTTCACCGGCATTATTAAAGATGTTTGCAATCGATGTGCGTCGTAGTCGCCTGTTTTCCCCGTAGTACTCATGCTCAGGCACTTGACGGTTCATGGTTGACACAAACAATACCTTGTCACCGTTGGGTAAACTGCGATTAATATCCTTCAATTCTGGATGGCCGAGGTAAGCAAGAATATACAAGCGTGTTTCGTGTGGTGCCGGAATAATCCGTTCCTTTTTCCCTTTTTCTCGCAGCTTAATCATTAATCGTTCGTTGTTTTTATGATCGATACCGAACGTCAAATCGGATTCATTTAAGTTGCAAACACCGGATAAACGGGCACCGCAACCATAAAATACCGACATAACAGCAGCATTACGAATACCCAGGAACGTACTTAAATCACAGGTCAACAGCATCTTTTCTGCATTACTCGAGGAAATAGCCACTGGCAGTTTGAATGAAGGCGTAGGGTAGGGCAGATCAGCAGCTGGGTTATTATTCAGCTCACCAGCCCGGCGAAGATAACCGTAAAAACCTTTGATGGCCGCAACCAGGGGCCGGCGACTGGCGTTCGATAATTTACGTTGGTGTGCAATGGGCCCGGTAAATTGCTCGATCAAATCAAGATCCAGGTCATTATATTCCAGGCCTTGTTCAACCGCCCATTCCTGCAGCTGCTTGATATAGCCGCCGTATTTGTGAGCAGTGCTCTCAGACTTGCCTTTATTGTGTACCAACCACGTCAAATATTTGTCGAGAACAACATCAAAATGAGAATTTACACCTGGCATAGGGAGAGCAACCCGCGCTTTCGCGCACTAAGTAAAATTAATAGATAAAGCCTTGATAATTATAGCAAAGTACGTGCGCGAAACTGCGCGGAAATTGGAAAAACAGCAAAAAAAACCGCGCACAAATAAATTTTATACCCCTATAAGTTGCGCAGCAAGAAAAAGGTCAAATCTGTTTTTTTCGGCCTTATATTTATTTATTTATTAATAACTTAACTTAAAAATAATAAATAAATATAGAGATAAAGAAAAATAGGCACTTGCGCAGCAAACAGCTAAAACCGCGCAGAAAACGGCAAAAGTCGCGCAAAAACAAGGCAGTTTCGCCAGAAAAGTACTTACAGCATCAATAACTTACGTGAAAAAAACGCCGGTTGCGCGGTTTTACGGTGTTACTAGAGCTGTTCTATGATAAAAATAGGGACCAGGAAGCTAGGTTTGTCTTTCTCGAAGCCTTTGACGGCCACAAGGACTTGTTAGGGGGAACGGGGGAAATGGATTGGGAAGCAGTCAAACACGCCTTTCAGTTATATCAAGAACGGGGCGTTGATTAAGTTAAAGGGAGAGAAAAGTGAATTGGAAAACGGCTGTTATAGTCATTACAGGAATATTCTTATCAGCTTCTATTCAAGCGGAAGAGAAAATACAAGGCGCATTCGGAATACAACTCGGCCAGGTGTTCGACCTCAGCAGCAAAATAGGAACAGCTGAGTTAACAGATGGCACACCAATGTATATGTTTGAACCGAAAAAAAAGTTCCGTTCACTCTCGCAATATTTCGTGATGATTACGCCTAAAACCAATAAAGTGCATACTATCTGGGCACAAGGCGATATGGAAAATAATTCTCTTTGCCAAAAAGAACAGGCGTTGGTCATGGCGATACTGCAAAAAAAATACGGAAAGATTGCTAAGGATAAGCCGTTTAGCGTGATGTATGATGTAAAAGAAATTGACCAGGGAGAGAAAAAAGTCTTCACCAAATGTACTGGCTTTTCTGATGTAAATTTAAGTATTCGTTACAAGGATAAAAAACTGGAACAATTAGCTGAAAATGAGCGAATACTCATTGAAAGTGAAAGAGTTGATGCATCGGGCTTATAGTTGAACTAAAAAAGGGAAATTGGTTATGCAATTTCCCTTTTGATTCGATAATAAAAATATTTGGTGTTTATGCAGCAGTTTTCCAGCCTTGGTCAGTAGATTCTAACTCGATTTTTCTGCAATGATCTTCCACGTTCATTTGGCTTAATCTCTCAAGCGCGTCTCGAATCATCCCATCACCAGTTTCATGCTCTTTGTATAAAATACGAATAAGCTTATCTGATGGTGCTGTTATTTTGTTTCGACCTTTTTCCCAGCCACGAATGGATTCTTCGCTGACACCCAAAATTTCACCCAAATGTTTTTGTGACAGATCCATTTCTTTACGTAAAAAACGAATTTCTTTGCCGTTCAATAAAGCATTGCACTCGATAATTTGCATGCCTATAGTGGAATGTAATCCTTCCAGATTGAAGATAGAAATAGCTGGCCCATATTCAGTTTCGATCTCGTTAAAGCCATTTTTTAACCATACATTATCGAGACCGCAGTCCTTATAATGAAACATTTCGCACTCTCCAGTGAAGTAATTATTTTATTTTTATAATTAACCGTTATAAACCGTTACGACGAGAATATAATTGCCTTTCTTATCTTGCTTTAACGCAATTACAGTAGTAACAGGATCCCCCGCTGCTAAACTGCCAAACGTCATTTCCCAATTACCCTTCAGGCCCCGTGCCGGCCCTTCAGTAATTGTGCCAGATTTCAAACAACGAATTATCTGGACAGTCGTGATCTTACGCTCATCCATACGCTTCCTGGCGTGTTTTGAGTAATATACCCGACTTGTATCCTTGACTATCTCCTTGACCAGTTTTATAGCACTGGTCGGTGATAGATTCATATCAACAACATTTGAAGGACTTGTTGGCAATTGACTTATCTCTTTATCGGCTTACACTGTCAATTCTTGACGGTTTTGTGGATAAAGTCAATTAACTTCAATGAATATTTTTTATGGAAACCATCTGAATACGAGTGGTTATCAAGGAAAGCCCCGCCTCACGACGGGGCTACTCTTCAACGTCGTTGCAGGTTATTGACCTGTAACGACAATGCATCCACTTTACGGACAAGCCGGTTAACCTCATCGAGCAGGATGGACAAGGTGTTTTCCTTGGCCTTCCGAGTCACAGCATGCTTGGCCACAACCTGCCTGGCAGCGACTCGCACGGGGTCGTAGGGGAATTGATAAACCTTGGCCATCACTCACCCCCTTGTTCGATCGTCTGGCCAATCAACGCCACGTCAGGCATACGACGGCCCACCTGGTTGCAAAGGTCGCGCAATTCGCTTTCCAGTACGGCACGGGCGAACTGGTTTTTGGTTTCGGTGAGTTTTTCCGTCAGCTTGACGATCTGTTGAGAATAACCCAAGCGCATGGTGGCAGGTATGGTGCCGAAAAAGCCTTGCTTGCGGATGGTGGGTAAAACTTCTTCACATACCCATTCAGTGAAACGTATCGCTTCAGGCTTGTTGGATCTAAAAGCCGTCTGGTAAACAGCAGGTTCAGAAATAAATATTGTCTCTTTTTGTCCATAGCTTGTCTGGAGATAACAGACCATTTGCCACTTATCAGGACAGTTCACCAGACTACCTTTGCTTCCTTTCCATGTGATACCAAGAGCTTCGAAAACATCTTTTGCACAAAACCAAACTTCGCCTTGTTCATCAATAGCGGTGCGTATTTCGTGTTCTGTAAAAACAAAAGAATTGGGTACAGATTGAAGAGAGTGTTCTATTAATTCAGGCATGATGTGCCCTCCGTTGGTTGGTTTAATAATCACCACCCAAGGTTCCAATCTTAAAGGGTGGTGAGCTGTGCCAGGTTGGAACTACCGGACCAACGGGAACCGGCCCTCCGAAGAGGCCCAGCACAGCCCACCAAAATCGATAGGCACAAAAAAAGCGCACAAGGCGCGTTACGCCGTCAGGTTTTCCGGGGTTCCAATCCCGGTCGTGGAATTTGCCACGACGCCCTAAGCATAGCCCTACACACCCAAAACTGTCAAATCTTTCAAACTGTAAAATTATTTGTCTTTTTTCTTTAACTTCGGACAAAATTGTCCGATAATATAAGTCGAAGGGAGTCGATATGAACGGCAAGGAATTATTGAAAAAACTTAAAAAATTTTCTAAAAATCATGATCTTAGTCCTCCAGAGGTGAAAAAGTCACGTGGTAAGGGGAGTCATGGCACTTTATATTTCAACGGCAATCGAACAACATTTAAAGATCCAAAAGAGGAAATCGGCGAAGGATTACTGTGCAGTATGCTAAAAAATCTTGGCGTTGATAAAAACGAACTATAAAAACACAACCTCATAAAGAGATAAAGGTATATCTGATGACACAACTTATCTATCCAGCAAAAATAACCAGAGGCGATGATGGTTTTTATCTGGTGACATTTGTCGACATTCCATTTGCTGCCACTGATGGCAAAACCATGGCTGAGACAGTGGTAAATGCAAGGGATTGCTTGGCTGAAGCGCTTGCAACAATGATGGTTCATGGGGAAGATATTCCGGAGCCATCCAAACCAAGAAGTGTTAAAGCAAACGTGCGAGAAATGGTACCAGTACCTATCGATATTAGCTTGAAAATTGCACTTTACGATATTACTCGTGAACGTGGCTTTGGTCCCAGCGCTTTGGGTAGAGAGTTGGGAATTGATGAAAAAACAGCAAGACGAATGCTTGATCCCTATTACAGTACAAAAATGAAAACGATGAGCGATGCTATTGGTCATTTTGGAACTCAACTCGTCATTGGTTTACAAAAAGCCGGTTAATGAAAGGAATAAATTGTCTTCATACCAAGTGCTTTCAAATGCACCCTGAATTCAGGGTGCAAATGTAAAGTTAGACTGCTAGCTCTCCTTGAGCGTTTTCCATAGTGTTGAGGTCAACACCCAAGGCGGAGAGCTGTTGATGAATAAGTAAAGTCAGTGCAGCCTGTTCTTTTTCATCCTTTGCGGTAATTCTTACTTTAAATAAATCTGTAAGTTGTTTAATCCCGGCCGCACCTTTTCCTTTGTTGGTGTCACCAGCATTTTCATAAGCGTGTAAAACATTATCCCATTCTTCATGCTTGGCTTCTAACCAATTGGCTGCGTCATGGTTTCCCATTCCGCGTATGTTTTCGGGGTTTAGTGTGTTCAAATAAGCTGTTATTCGGTCTAGTCGAGCACAAATTTGTGGATTTCCACCACACTTAAGTGGGGTGCTTTTTATACCTAAACGTCTGTGTAAATACTTTTCAGGTTGTAGTTTTCGACGTTGGCCTTCCCATTGAGCACCGACTTGCTCAACTATTGGTTTTAAAGGTACTCTTTCATGCCCATCTTCACACCTAACTACCGGTAGAACAGCATCGCCAAATGCTATTGAAATATGTAATCGATTATTGCTCATTAGTTTCTCCTTTGATTTGCTCTTTCATGTTGACACCATTCAAAACAACGTTGATATATCTATTTTCCTACCCGAAAACGTCGAATAAAAATCACAAGCAACACCATATTCTTTAAAAATAGTTCGGTAGCTATATTCCCCGCGCCACGAATCAGGTGAAAATTTGCCGCGAATTTCCTGCTGCACTATTACGTCACCTTCATAATCACTGGAAGGTGCCAGGCCATCGGTCATCACTACAAAGTCGCCATTCTTGGTCAGATCACTAATCTGAATGACATCATGCAATTCTGTTTTATTGACTACTGCAGGCAATCGAATTTTATCGCGGTTTTGAGTCACTTTTACAATAATCGTGTATCCATTCAGAAACTGTTCACCACCATTATTGCAACGACCAAATATGTCATCCACTGCCAGGGTGTATTCCCCATTGACCACCGGCATATTGTTTTCATCCACATCACCTGGCCACTGTTTTTTTTCACCTTCGTCATCGTGATAACAGGCGGATAGTAGTGGCATTAAAAAAATAATTGATATCAATTTTAATTTCATTATGCCATTTCCTTTTCTTTAATTTTCGTTTCCTTCAAGTCATCACCATCACGGTGAATTTCAATACCAAACTCTTCAAGCTTCTCCACATCGCACGCGATTAAATGACAGTATCGATTTTGATTAATCGTCATGTCTCTGCGTTCATAACGCACCACACCAGCATCGATAAGCTGTTTTTTAAAAACGGAAGGGGATTTTATGGTTAATGCATTGTATTGATCTTTTAGTGCAGGCGAGGCTGACAAATGATGCATCACATCTTTGGTTTTGAAATTGAGCAATGGCGCATTGTCATCATCAGTATCAATCTTATGCGGGGCATGATAAGCGCCACGGTTAACCTCACCCAGAAAAATTTCCATAATCCAAACCCAGGGTTCACGCTGGCTTTTGGTTTCGCTGATGTGGCGATTCATTTCTTTAAGAACACTTTCATGAAATGCCGTGTAACTGCGAGGCAGCCCGGTCCATTCACACATGAGCTGCCAGGTGGCCAGCAATGCCGCGTAGTTTTCAATAATCCGAGAGGCAGAACGGTCGTCGCTTGCGGCGCGAGAGTGTTTGTTACACCAGTTTACCCATTTTTGTTTCACATCAAGCAGATCACCTGGTTTATAAGCGGCTAACCAATCCAGCCATTGTTTAACGGGAAAGCGTGGCAATGAAACCGGCGGCAGCTCGCCTTTCTTGGCAGTGATATCCGTACGCACAACCTTACCCAGCAATGAATCAACCGGTACATCCTCACCTGCCAATAAAACCGGTGAGCTCACAACATACTCAATAAAACCAGACGTGCCACCGCGACTAGTTATTGTGTGGTTATACGATTCCTGTAACAGTGAAACAGCTTTGTCGATTACTTTCTTACTGCGCGCCGATAACTCTTCCCAGCCAACCGGGTGACTGGTATGGCTGACACAGGTTAACAAGCGAAATTCTGTTTGCAAACTTTGACCGGAAAACATCTTAAATCCCAGCGAACGTTCCAGCCGCTGGGTTAATGTTGTCTTACCGCTGTTTTTAGATGCTTGCAAAAGGCAGTGTGGCCAGAAACCAAAAACGGCTTTAAGATGTGAGCCCAGCCCCCAAACCAGCAGTGAAAGTGCAGCGTGATCTTGCATGAAATTTTTATACGCTTCAATCACACGTTTGGCGTCAGACTTTGTGCCGGATGGAAACTTTAAATTGTGATAAGGGCACTGCCGTTCAGGATCTGTAAAATAAGTGTCTTTGCCTTCATTGACAACCAGTTTTTGATCACGCCAACACAGGCCCACAAAATTAGAAGCCTGGCGCGAACCAATATGCGCGGTTCGCTCCAATATGTTAACAGCTCGCTTGAATTGTTGAGGCGCATAGATAGGACCAAACTTTTCCCAAAAACCAACGTTATGTAGTTTTTCATCATCAATCACACGTCGAACTAATTTGTTACCATGTCGTGGTGTTTGTGCGGTAATAGCAAAAGAAATATGAGGTTGATTATCTTCCTCACCGGTCATTGTTGCCTTGGCACTGGCAATTTGTATGTTGCTGATACCCGCGACACGAAAACCACAAACATCGGTAGTGATATCCTCTTCTAACTCATCCCCTTCTTTCGTTTTTCTCTTAACTGTTTTTATAGTCGTCATGAAATCAGCTTTTGAGCGAAACCGCCAATACTGACCAAAATCATGAGGCGGCAAATAAACTCGCGTTCCACAGACTTCAAGATCACTATTGCCAGGCTTTCCAGGGATTAACCATTCATCGGTATTTTTCAATGCAGTTTTCAAAACAATTAGTTCTTTACTTTGCTTTTCAGGCTCCACTCCTTTTATAAAATCATTAACGTCGTTTTTCTCCCATTCATCCTGATTAACAAGGAATGTTGCTACATTCAAACCCAATAAAATTTCATGTAATAACCAGGCCGCTTTTTTTCCGGATTCATCCCGGTCCATAGCAATAACCACGCGTTTATAACTGATCTTGCCATCATGTGCTCGCATAGACTCAGCCAAAAAATTCCAGTCAGTACCCTCAATATTATTGCTACCCAAAACAGCCAGCGCCGCAACACCAGGCATATCACAAGCATGAATCGACAAAGCATTAATTGGGCTTTCAACAATATAAACCGTGTGTGCTCGTTTTAATTCATTGCGGCAAGGTGTCCAGAACACGCCTAACTGATCGCCCTGGGTTTGAGCTTTTACACCACCGTTCAAAACACCGTCATCGATATAGCGCATTTCACAAACACGGATTTTATTATCCAACCAACCTCTTGCTATAAACATAACCGCCGGCCCACCGTGGCCGGTATCACCTTCCGGTATTTTTTTAGACCGATAATCATTGAAACCAATGGACCGGATTTTTTTACCCTGGCTCAAATACTTTTCAATTGTTGCTTTGGGTATACCTCTTTTCAGGTGTAAATAGTCGATGGCTTTGTCTGTGTTGTTGCTTGACTTCGAGGCGATAAACTCAGGCAGAGATTGTCCGCCAGATGACTTGTTGGGGGTTTCGGGGGGCGTGCGTTCAAGGCCGTGGAATTCGTGCAGTAGGTCGATGGCTGCATTGAGATCAATACCCTCAACCCATTGAATAAGATCCAGCGCATCGCCATACGAATGCTCAGTACCATTTGCTGAGTAATCATTGAACTTAGTGCCGTGTTTATCGATAGCCAGCGAAGGTGTTGAATCTGAATGATGTGGTGAATGATAGTTTGCGTTGTTGCCTTTGCCACGCTTAAGCCCCAAAAACTCAGCAAGTTGGTGCAAATCCGTTCGTGCTTTTAAATCTTTAATATCAGCCACAACGCCTCCCTCGACTGTCAGACACAAAAAAAGCGCAGTCAGGTGGCGTGCGCTTTAAATCATTTCAATGAAATCAATAATTTATTTTGTCGAATCAAGTGGAAGCGGGTCCCCGCTACCAATTTTATTACCTGTCGATAATTTCCAAATTCTGTATTTCTTATCAATACTCAAAGCATGTTGTAAGATTTTCACTTTGATGCATTTTCTACTTTTTTAATTCCTCTACTTTTCTTTTCCTGCTAATAGCAATACCGATTAAGCCGATAGT
>Ga0316207_10002915_pt1 | contig 16721 bp, 17 predicted proteins | sample 6weekpyrite_MG_FD_204943 | JGI IMG/M metagenome (GOLD analysis project Ga0316207, IMG submission 204943) | Microbial mat bacterial communities from mineral coupon in-situ incubated in ocean water Damariscotta River, Maine, United States -... | ecosystem: Environmental > Aquatic > Marine >...
AGACACTAAAGACACTAAAGACACTAAAGACACTAAAGACACTAAAGACACTAAAGACACTAAAGACACTAAAGACACTAAAGACACTAAAGACACTAAAGACACTAAAGACACTAAAGACACTAAAAGCGTTGTTATTGGTAAAGCGACCGAGTATTCGCCAGTCGATAGTTTAATTCCGCAGTGGTACCATCCTATTATATTTGTTGGTGAAGATTTCTATCAGCTTGGTGCCTTTACCTTTGGCTGGGATGTATTAGCACGACACCTTTATGGTTTATCTCTGTCTTATATCGAATATGATTCGGGTTATAGTGACTGGCTTGGTTCATTCGATTATGCCTATGACCGCTATTATCCCATTTTTAAAATTCATGCGTCGCATAATAATAATATAGCACGTAATTCGAATGACAAAATAGTTCGGGTTCGTTCGGATAATGTCTTTCAGGCAGAAGTTGTGTTTCCTATCCTGTCACTTAAAGACCGGTGGTCGTTTCATTTAGCGGCAATACAGGAAAGCGAAAGTGATGCCTGGCGTTTAAATTCGAATATACGGGCTATTGGTGATTTTAATGACAACCTGCTTGGTGCCGGTATGGTGTTTAACAATACCAGTGTACATCCAAAATCAACCAGTCGTGCACAAGGACGCGTTATTCAATTGGCCGTTGAAGATAGTGACAAGATAGGCAACAGTGATTTTACCGGTAAAGTCTATACGGCAGACTGGCGAGAATATCTTCTTTTAGGCGGTTCTCATATTTTGGCTCTGCGTGGGGTTATTGGCGATGGTTCAGATAATAGTCGGGCATTCAGATTAGGCGGCTTTAAAGATACTAACTTTGAGCCAAGCCTGCTTGGCGCCACCGTTATTTCATCACCATTTAATCGTCGTGATTACAGTTTAAGGGGTTATGACGAAGGGCGAAGTGAGTTAATTGGTCGTAATATACAGCTAATGACCGTTGAATATCGTTTCCCTATTTGGCGACTGGAACGTGTTGCTATGGTGCCGCCTATTGGTTTACAGAATATATCGGGAGCTGTTTTTATTGATCGGGGTACGGCTTACGACAACGGTGAGACAAAAGAATATTTTACCGGAGCCGGTGCAGAGTTACATCTGGATACCATCTTTGGGTATAACACGGTGGTGAAAATTACAGTGGGTTATGCCCACGGTACAGATGATGCTATCGGTCAGGATGAATACTACATAAGACTGGGCACCAGTTTTTAATGTGTTTTTTATTGCACCAGGTTGATAAGTGATTAATGCAACAGGCTAATCACGAAAAACAAGCCACGGTAAAATCGGTTGATGGGGCGATCCTGGGTTATCGTTTAGTTTCAAATCATGAATTAAAACCGCTGCTGGTTTTAATTCATGGTCTGGCCAGTAATTGCACTCGCTTCAGTGAGTTTGTTGAACACACTCATCTAACAAATAACTGGGATATACTACGAGTTGACTTACGCGGTCATGGTGAATCCATGTATCGTGGAGATTATACCCGCGACAACTGGCTTGACGATCTTAATACCGTCTTAACAAAGGAAAATTATCAGCAATCGGTCTTACTGGGACATAGTCTCGGTGCACAAATTGCAATTGACTATGCCAGCCGATTTCCGGATAAATGCCGCGGCTTGATATTAATCGATCCAGTTTTTCCGGATAATTTACAAGGCCGACTCGCCAGGGCTAAACAACACCAGTTACTATTATTTTCACTTAGAAAAGTTTTACGGTTTTTGAATCGTATAGGTTTAAAACGTTGGCGACTCCCCAAGCGCGATCTTCGACAGCTCGACGAGCAAACCCGGTTAACACTGGATGAAAACCCTGAATTAAAGATAGCAGACTTGTATACTAATCCTTTTGCCGATTTTAAATATATTCCACTTGCTAACTACCTGCAGGATATTAGCGAAGTCATTAAACCTTTACCACCATTGGAAAGTATTACCCAGCCAGTACTGGTATTGCTGTCAGGTGGTGCGACTGTCAGTTCATTTGATAAAACCAGGCAAATGATAAATCGTTTTCCCAATGCACATATCGAAATTATCGATGCTGACCATTGGCTGTTAACCGAAAAACCGCAACAAACCCGTGAAATTATAGAAAACTGGTGCTCTAATACCTTTAGCGATTAATCCTGAAGCAAAGCCGTTACCTTTATAATTAGTTTATATTGAGAGCGATGTCAGGTGATATGTTAGTAATTTTCAATAGCTTATAAACTTCAGCGTTCGTTACTGTCGATTTCAAATCCGGAGAACTGGTGCATCAAGCTGATAAGTCAGAATACGCCACCCTGCCAGGTCTATGGACGAATAGATTTTAAAAATTTTTTTGACGATGACGTTAACGGCTGCCAATAAAGAGTAATTTTAGTGATCGATGATAGTCAGGAGATTTTGTCGTTTATTAAAAAATTATTACCACACTGAATAGGCAGGAAGCCATCGAGTTATATACAAAAAACAATCCCGATAGGGTGTCGTTGGATCTTAATATGCGCGATGTGGATGGCTTAGGTAATAGAAAGTTTAAAACAATATTGCAATACGGAATATTTCTTCATTATTATTTTAACGGCAGTCGGAGAAGTTGAAATAAAAGTAACAGCATTGCAACTGGGTGCTAAGGATTTTATTCATAAGCCTTTTGACCACCTTAGAAATACTGGCAAGAGTAAATAACATTATTACCGGTTGATGAAATAAAGATCGGTAAGTCTTTTATTATGAATATGTACGAAGATAATGATAATAGTGTTATTATAAAATTAACGATTGAATTAGCGCGCAATCCTGGTTATAGCGTGGTAGCAGAGGGAATTGAAAACGAAGTAGTCTACGCAGTACTACAGACATATAATTGTAATTTTGGTCAGGGATTTTATATAAGCCGGCCAGTACCAGCAGATAAGCTTAAACCTTGTTACCAGAAAATAACCGGGGTTTCGGTTAGCTTAATAATTTAAGAATTAATTCCTTGTCTTTAAAATAGTGGTATGGCTTGCAAAAAAAATCATGCTTATGGTTTAATAGCTGAATATTCTGTTTACGGTTACTTATTCCCATGGACAAAAAAAATATTCAATTGTTCTGCTCGTTACTGACATTGTTTGCATTTAAATGAGGCATTATTAGTGAGTGCCGTCCTAAATAAGCATCAGCAACATGAAAAAAAAGGCTGGCGAGCGCGGTTAGAGCTGGGATATGCAAACAAAAATGGCCGCACTATATTAAATCATCGCTTGCACAAGGGGCCATTGGTTGTGCAAAAGCCCTTTTATCCGGAAGCTGACGTTTGTCACAGCTATTTAATTCATCCCCCGGGTGGAATCGTCGGTGGCGATATTCTGGAGCTGAATATTAATGCAGGCAAAGCTGCGAACGTTTTAGTCACAACACCTGCGGCAAATAAGTTTTATCGTAGTGTTGGCCCCCAGGCTCGATTACAGCAGACTATTCGGGTTCAGAAAAATGCCGTATTTGAATGGTTGCCACAAGAAAGCATATTTTATAATCAGTGTCATGCATCAATAGAAACCGTATTTGAAATAGAAGAAAACGCACAGTTAATCTGTTGGGAAATTAACTGTTTTGGTCGGCCAGCCGGCCAGGAATTTTTTGATACTGGTTCAGTGCTGCAGAAAATAACGGTTAAAAGAGATGGTATACCTTTATATATAGACCGTACCCGTGTAGATGGTAAATCAGGTATACTCACTGCTAAATGGGGACTAAACAGCTTTTCCGTTATGGCAACCATGCTGGTAACGGTAAACAATAATTTACCAGATCCAGAGTCGATGCTTGAGCTGCAACAGCATAATGAAAGCTATATGTTGAGTATTACCCGGCAATCTGATGTGATAGTGATTCGCTATTTTGGTTTTCATGCCAGAGAGGCCTTGTCGGTATTTACACAATGCTGGCAAATAAGTCGGCAATCTTTGTCAGGAAAAAAAATCTGTCCACCACGTATCTGGGCAACATAATTGAATTAATATACAACAGCTTGATGTTATCAATAACCAGTATATTAAATATTAAGGGCTAAACGATGGAATTATTACCACGCGAAAAAGATAAGTTGTTATTATTTACCGCTGCATTATTGGCCGAACGCCGCAAGGATAAAGGATTAAAGTTAAACTATCCTGAATCAGTTGCCTATATATCGGCAGCCATTATGGAAGGTGCGAGGGAAGGCAAAACTGTTGCTGAACTAATGTCCTATGGCACCACTTTGTTATCAACTGATGATGTGATGGATGGCATTGCAGAAATGGTTGATGAAGTTCAGGTCGAAGCGACCTTCCCTGATGGTACCAAGCTGGTAACTGTACATAATCCCATTCAGTAAGGAGAGCGTGATGATACCCGGAGAATATTTTATTGATGATGGTGAGATTAATTTAAACCAGGGTCGCAAAACGCTAATGGTAGAGGTCTCTAATACAGGTGACCGTCCTGTACAAGTGGGGTCACATTTTCATTTTTACGAAGTTAATTCGGCATTAAGTTTTAATCGTGAACAGAGTAAAGGTTACCGACTCAATATTGCCGCCGGTACTGCGGTACGATTTGAGCCCGGACAAATGCGGGAGGTTGAGTTAGTCGAGTTAGCCGGAGATAAAATTATTTATGGATTTAATGCCAGGGTCATGGGTGCGTTAGGAGATAAGTCATGAGTACGATCGATAAGCGTGCATACGCCGAAATGTTTGGTCCAACCAAAGGTGACCGGGTTCGACTTGGTGATACAGAACTCATTATCGAAGTAGAAGATGATAAAACCTTTTATGGCGATGAAGTTAAGTTTGGTGGCGGTAAGGTCATTCGTGATGGAATGGGACAAAGCCAGCGCACCGCAAAAGACATAGCCGATGTTGTTATTACGAACGCATTAATCCTGGATTACTGGGGCATTATAAAAGCCGATATTGGTATTAAAAATGGTTTAATCAGTGGTATCGGTAAAGCCGGGAACCCGGATGTTCAGCCGGATGTTGATATTGTTATCGGTCCGGGAACCGAAGCAATTGCAGGCGAGGGGCAGATAATAACCGCAGGTGGTATTGACGCTCATATTCATTTTATTTGCCCGCAACAAGTTGACGAAGCATTGATGTCGGGTATTACGACGATGATAGGCGGAGGGACTGGCCCGGCCACGGGAACCAATGCAACGACCTGTACGCCTGGTCCCTGGAATATACATCGCATGTATGAAGCGGCAGATGAAATGCCGATGAACTTTGGTTTTCTAGGTAAAGGCAATGCCAGTTTACCCGAAGCGTTAGAAGAACAGGTCGCAGCCGGTGTGATGGGTTTAAAACTCCACGAGGACTGGGGAACCACACCGGCAGCAATTGACAACTGTTTAAGTGTTGCCGAAGCGATGGATGTGCAGGTTGCTATCCATACCGACACTCTGAACGAATCGGGTTTTGTCGAAGATACTATTAATGCATTTAAAGGGCGGGCTATTCATACCTATCATACTGAAGGGGCCGGTGGTGGACATGCACCTGATATTATTAAAGCCTGTGGTGAAAGTAATGTACTGCCTTCTTCAACTAACCCAACTCGCCCTTATACGGTTAATACGATTGACGAACATCTCGATATGTTGATGGTCTGCCATCATCTTGATACCAGTATCCCTGAAGATGTGGCTTTTGCCGAATCGAGAATACGACGCGAAACAATTGCCGCTGAAGATATACTTCATGATCTGGGTGCATTCAGTATGATTGCCTCCGACTCACAGGCAATGGGGCGGGTCGGTGAAGTCGTAACCCGAACATGGCAAACGGCTCATAAAATGAAAGTGCAGCGCGGATCATTAAAAGAAGATAGCAAGCGCAACGATAATATGCGAGCCAGGCGCTACATTGCAAAATATACCATTAATCCTGCAATAACACATGGTATCGCCGACTCAGTCGGATCGGTAACGGTTGGTAAACTTGCCGACCTTGTGCTGTGGAAGCCAGCATTCTTTGCCACCAAGCCTTCTTTAATTATCAAAGGCGGCATGATTGCCGCCGCTCCAATGGGTGATCCCAATGCATCTATTCCAACACCACAACCAGTGCATTACCGACCGATGTTTGGTGCGTATGGTAAAGCGTTGAGTAATACCTGTATTAGCTTTATGTCACAGGCAGCGGTTGAGGCCGGGGTTAATGAACAACTTGGCCTGAATAAAAAAGTTGCCGCGGTTAAAAATACCCGAACCATCAGCAAGAAAGACATGCTACTGAATGATTACATGCCTGAAATAAGCGTTGATCCACAAACGTATGAAGTTAAAGCGGATGGTCAGCTGCTGACGTGTGAGCCGGCCACCGAGTTACCGTTAGCTCAACGCTACTTTTTATTTTAACTGGAAAAGAATCAGAGATTTAAAATGAGTGATTTTATTATGCTTGAAGAAATTCTACAGGCAGCTCATAAAAAAGATACGACGCTATCACTTACCTTGCCTTACGATAAGAGGCAAAAGAGTCGTTTCCGTGCACTTTTAAATACGGGTGATGAAGCTGGCGTATCGATAGAGCGTGGCCATGTATTGCGTGGTGGTGATTGTTTGCAATCCAGGCAAGGTCATGTTGTGCAGATAATATCGGCGGACGAACAGGTTACGACTATACGTTGTCAGACGGCACATGATCTGGCGCGGGCGGCTTATCATCTGGGTAATCGACATGTCTCTTTACAAATTGGAGATAGCTGGCTGCGTTACTTAACCGATCATGTTTTAGATGAAATGATTGAAGGCTTTGGATTAACGTTAATACATGAGCTTGCTCCGTTCGAACCTGAAGTTGGTGCCTATCATCGTCATGCGAGTCATTCACATTAACGAACGTAACGATGACCGATTCTAATATTGCAATGTTACAACTGTGGCGTTTGATCAGCCCGGCGTTACCAGTTGGTGCTTATGCTTATTCCCAGGGGCTGGAATATGCCATTGAATGTGGCTGGGTGAATGATCGGGGTTCCTGTTATGAATGGATTGACGGTATCCTGGTAAATAATATAGGTTATCTGGATTTACCTGTTATAAAACGTTTTCATGCTGCCTGGTTGGATAACGATCTTGAGTCAGTTCAGTATTGGGTGGCTTATCTTGCCGCATCAAGAGAAACTAAAGAACTGTTACTGGAAGATCAACAAATAGGCGATTCATTAGCGCGACTACTAACAGATCTGGGAATTAAAAAAGCCAGTCACTGGCAACAACATCGTCTGTGTAGTTATCCTTTGATGTTTTCATTAGCCGGCGCGCATTGGAATATACCCATTAAAGATTTATTACTTGGTTATGCCTGGGCATGGTGTGAGAATCAGATCGCCGCGGCAATGAAACTTATCCCGCTAGGACAAACACACGGGCAACAATTGTTAGAGCAGCTATTAGAAACGGTTAATCAAGCGACGCAAATAGCGCTGGATCTAAATGACGAAGAAATTGGCCGTACCTGCCCGGGTCAGGTAATGTCCAGCGCATTACATGAACAGCAGTACTCAAGACTTTTTAGGTCATAATAAAAATTCAAACGGACAGATTCAGGGCATTTATGTTTTTAAACTATTGATAAAAACACATCTTTTAAAATTTAGGCAATGCAAGGAACAACAGTGAGCAATAAAACTTTAAGATTAGGCGTGGGCGGCCCGGTAGGATCAGGTAAGACAGCACTGGTTGATGCGCTTTGTAAAAAAATGCGAGATGACTATCAGCTAGCGGTGGTTACCAATGATATTTATACAAAAGAAGATGCCCAGTTTCTGACCCGAAGCGAAGCATTAACTGAAGACAGAATTATGGGGGTGGAAACTGGCGGCTGTCCACATACAGCAATACGTGAAGATGCTTCAATGAATCTGTCGGCGATTAATACCTTGACGCAACGTTTTGGGCAGCTGGACATGGTTATTGTCGAAAGCGGTGGTGATAATTTAAGCGCAACCTTTAGCCCGGAATTATCTGATTTAACGTTATATGTTATCGATGTGTCCGCAGGCGATAAAATCCCGCGTAAGGGTGGGCCGGGCATTACCAAGTCAGATTTACTTATAATAAACAAAATTGACCTTGCGCCCCATGTTGGTGCATCACTGGAAGTGATGGAGCGTGATGCACGCAAAATGCGCGGTGATCGACCATTTATTTTTAGCAATATGAAAACCGGTGAAGGTCTGGAGGCTATTATTTCCTTTGTTCGCCAGCAAGGAATGCTTAATCAATAAGCAATCGAAGTCCAGTACACCCTTACAGAAAAAGATCTTAATTTAATGCCTCGCTTTGTAGCACCTCAGTAGTGCGAACGCACTATTAAGGTGCGTAATAATTCAGTCATAAATCTATAAATCATCTTAACCCATTGAAATAAATGATATTTTCATATTGGCACAGTGCTTGCTGAAGAGTCTATAGTAAATATTTTATTTGCGTTTATTTTTCAGGTTTGGGGAGGGAGTTCAAGCCGGACTTGGGAGAACAGAACTAAAAAATTAACCTTTGGAGCTTTAAATATGAAAAAATTAAATTTAGCGTCTATTGCTATGGCTGGCGCACTGACTGTAGGTAGCATGTTTGCAGTATCAGCGACTGCCCAGGCAGAAGTATCTTATAATATTGGTATACATTCAAAATACTTACTACGTGGTATTGCCGAAGAAAATACTGGTGCTGCTATTCAAGGTGGTGCTGACTGGAGTAGTGATACTTCGGGTTGGTATGCGGGCTGGTGGTTTTCCAGTTTAAGTTATAGCTACGAAGCTAATGCAGATGGAAAAACCGATAAAAAGGGTTTTGAAAATGATTTTTATGCTGGTTATGCAGGCGAAATAACTGAAAGCATTGGCTGGGATGTAGGCTTAATCCAGTATATTTATGTAGATGTAGATGACTCAGATTTGCTAGAGGCTACAGGTACATTAACCTTTGGTGATTTTTATGTTGGCGCTCAGTACTTATTGCAAGATGGCTGGTGGGGTAATGCAGGTGATGTTTACTGGAAAGCCGGTTGGTCTACAGATTTGTCTCAAGGTATCACGCTAGCATTAGATTATGGTTATTATACATATGATAAAGGCGATAGCGCGAAGATTGGTGGTGCTGGCTCAACAACTAGCAGCGGTGGTTTTCGTCACTTGAATGTTACTGCTTCAAAAGCAATCGGTAAAACTGGTGCTGAAGCATACGTTCAGTACACGTTTGCGGGTGAAGATCGTAAGGGCGTTGATAATAATGACTCTATGGTTGTCGGTATTACTTACGGGTTCTAACAGCTTAAATCCATAAAATAAATGGCCGGTTTTCGATTTGGAAGATCGGCCATTTGTTTGTTACAGCTAAATAATTCAAATTATTAAGGAAAAAAAATGAGGAACTGGATTAAAAAAATAGTCAAGCCAGTGGCAACAGTGGTCACTATACTTGGACTTTCACTGTCTTCAGCTCAGGCTGCAGACACAATTAAGGTAGGTGTCTTACATTCATTATCCGGCACGATGGCAATTAGTGAAACCACACTAAAAGATACCGTGTTAATGATGATTGATGAACAAAATAAAAAAGGGGGCTTATTAGGTAAAAAATTAGAAGCAGTAGTGGTTGATCCGGCATCGAACTGGCCATTATTTGCAGAAAAAGCACGTGAATTACTTGATAAAAATAAAGTTGACGTAGTATTTGGCTGCTGGACTTCGGTTTCACGTAAATCGGTTCTACCCGTATTCGAAGAATTAAATGGCTTACTGTTCTATCCAGTACAGTATGAGGGTGAAGAATCGTCCAAAAATGTTTTTTATACTGGTGCTGCGCCAAACCAACAGGCGATTCCAGCGGTTGACTACTTAATGAATGAAGTCGGTGTTAAACGCTGGGTTTTAGCCGGTACGGATTATGTTTACCCACGTACGACGAATAAAATTCTTGAAGCTTACCTGAAATCTAAAGGTGTTAAAGCGAAAGATATTATGATTAATTACACTCCATTCGGTCATTCAGACTGGCAAAGTATTGTTTCTGATATTAAAAAATTCGGCTCTAAGGGTAAGAAAACCGCGGTTGTCTCAACGATTAATGGTGATGCCAATGTGCCTTTTTATAAAGAGTTAGGTAACCAGGGTGTGTCTGCTGAAAATATTCCAGTTGTTGCTTTCTCTGTTGGTGAAGAAGAGCTTTCTGGTATCGATGCTAAACCACTTGTTGGTCATCTTGCTGCATGGAACTACTTTATGAGTGTTGATAACAAAGAAAATGCGGCGTTTATTAAAAAATGGCAAAAATTTATTAAAAATAAAAAACGTGTAACCAACGATCCAATGGAAGCGACATACATTGGTTTCAATATGTGGGCAAAAGCTGTAACTAAAGCAGGAACAACCGATGTCAATAAAGTAGAAAAAGCAATGATAGGTATTACAACACCAAACTTAACCGGTGGCATTGCCAAGATGTTGCCTAACCATCACCTGACTAAGCCTGTTCTTATTGGCGAAATTCAGGAGGATGGTCAGTTTGATACTGTATGGCAAACAGATGGTACTGTTCCAGGTGATGCATGGTCTGACCACTTGCCAGGTAGTAAGGATGTTGTTTCTGACTGGGTAAAACTTAAGTGCGGAAACTACAATACCAAAACCAAAAAATGTTCAGGTCAGAACTATAAATAAATATTTATAGATTGTTCTGTCTTAGACCCCGGCTGGTAATAACTGGCTGGGGTTTATTTTCAGATAGATGAAATAAAAGCTATTATGTTTTGTGACCGCATTGTATTATGCGGTTCATATACCATTAAAATAAAATTAATTATGCCCACCTTTATACGTTATGTTCAACACATCGCTGTTTATCTGTCGCTGCTCATAACAGTACAGAGTAGTTACGCACAGGCACAAACAGATACGGGAAATGAACTCACATTTGAAACTGCCGTCGCTATGCTGACACAAGGCAGTTATTCCGATCGTGCAAAAGTCATTACATTATTATCATCAGTCGATGATCCTCGCGTTTTACCTGTTTTTAAAACAATGCTTAAGAATAAGCTTTATTTTATTAAAAAAACCAAACAAGTTGTTTTTATTGATAAAACAGAACAAGGGTATGTGACGACAGCCGTCATTGATAATACTTTAAGCGGTACTTTTGCAAAAAATAAAATTAAGAAAATACGTGTTAACAATAAATTACGCCGGTTGCTACGTGGTTATATTGCGCAGCTCAGTTTAAAAAGTACTGATGTGACAGTGCGTAAAGCGGCTGTGCAACAAATGTTGAAGGATATCAATCAGAATACGATTAGTACTTTAAAAAAACTGGATAACACGGAAAAAGATTCATCAATAAAAGATTTAATTGCAGCCGGTATGGCCGTCTGGGAACTTAATTCAGAAGACAAGCAAGTTAAATTAGCGGCGATAAAAAAATTATCGGACAGTCTTATTCCGGAAGTAAAAGTTAAACTGGAAGAAATTATTGAGCAGACAGATGATTTGTCTGTTAAGAAAGCTGCAATAAAATCGATGAAATCAATTGATTCTAAAATTAGTATGTTCAGTTTTTTAGAAAATGTTGTGTTCGGTTTAAGTTTAGGATCCGTTCTTTTGTTAATTGCCGTTGGTTTGGCAATTACTTTTGGTGTTATGGGTGTCATTAATATGGCCCATGGTGAACTGATGATGTTAGGTGCCTATACTACCTACGTAGTTCAACAAATGATGCCACAATATATTGGTGCGTCTATCTTTGTCTCTATCCCTCTGGCGTTTCTGGTTGCAGGTGCTTTTGGTGTTGCAATCGAGCGTTTTGTAATACGCTATTTATATGGACGTCCGCTTGAAACTCTTCTGGCAACCTTTGGTGTCAGTCTTATTTTACAACAGTTAGTGCGTTCAATATTTGGCCCTACCAATCAGGCGGTTGAGACTCCGGCCTTTATGAGTGGCTCGCTGGAAATTAATAGTGTCTTTGCAATTACCTATAACCGTTTGTATATTTTTATTTTTGCTATTGTCGTATTACTATTATTAATGTTAATACTTAAACGTACCCGTCTGGGCTTACAGGTGCGGGCGGTTTCTCAGAACCGTACTATGGCAAAAGCAATGGGAGTTAAATCCGAATGGGTTGATGCAATGACCTTTGGTCTGGGTTCCGGTATAGCTGGCGTAGCGGGGGTTGCGCTAAGCCAGTTAACCAATGTTGGACCCAACCTTGGCCAGGGATATATTATCGATTCTTTTATGGTTGTCGTTTTCGGTGGTGTTGGCAACCTGTTAGGTACTTTTGTCGGTGCGATGTCCTTAGGTGTGTTTAATAAATTTATTGAGCCCTGGTCTGGCGCTGTTCTCGCAAAAATTTTGGTATTAATTTTTATTATTCTCTTTATTCAGAAACGACCGCGTGGCTTATTCCCGAAAAAAGGTCGGGGGGTGGAAGATTAAGATGGCTTCTGGAAAATCTTTCATTATTGATTTCCTGCAAAATGACAAAGGTGGTAAAACCTTTGTGAGTATATTAATGCTTTTAATGCTGCTTATTCCGGCATTAAATTTAATCGTGCCAACAGATTCAGCCTTTCATGTTTCTACCTATACGGTTACCTTGCTGGGTAAATACTTGTGTTATGCCATGCTGGCCATTGCGCTTGATTTAGTCTGGGGTTATTGCGGTATTTTAAGTTTAGGACACGCAGCTTTTTTTGCCCTGGGTGGTTATGCCATGGGTATGTATTTAATGAGACAAATCGGTGAACGTGGCGTTTATGGCAACCCCGAGTTACCTGACTTTATGGTATTCCTTAACTGGACAGAGTTACCGTGGTACTGGCAAGGCTTCGATATGTTCTGGTTTGCCATGTTAATGGTTATCCTTGTTCCCGCAGCATTGGCACTTATTTTTGGTTGGTTGGCATTTCGTTCCCGGGTGACCGGTGTTTATCTTTCTATCATTACTCAGGCGCTAACTTATGCATTAATGCTTGCCTTTTTTATGAATGAGTTAGGTTTTGGTGGCAATAATGGTTTAACTGATTTTAAAGACATTCTTGGCTATGACTTGCAGGCTGACTCAACCCGTGCCACGTTATTTTTCTTAAGCGCGTTGTTTTTAATCTTAACCTATTTACTTTCGCGTTATGTTATTACCTCCAAACTTGGCCGGGTTGTGGTTGCGATACGTGATGCAGAAGATCGAACGCGCTTTATTGGTTATAAAGTGGAAAGCTTTAAACTCTGGATTTTTGTTTTATCCGCCATTATTGCCGGCGTTGCGGGGGCATTATTTGTACCGCAGGTTGGTATTATTAACCCCGGTGAGTTTTCGCCGTTGAATTCGATTGAACTGGTTGTCTGGGTTGCTATTGGTGGGCGTGCAACGCTGTATGGTGCTGCGCTTGGTGCAGTTGTGGTTAATTATTCCAAATCGTATTTAACCGCCGCTTTTCCTGAAATATGGTTGTTTGCATTAGGTGGATTATTCTTACTGGTAACAATCTTTATGCCAAAAGGCATTATTGGTGTCTGGCAACAGATATACACTAAAATATCTGGTAAGTCGTCCAGTGATGACAATAATAAAGCGGGTCAGTCATCATGAAAGAACTGGATAAACTCAGGGAAGTGATGCGTCGAGACAGAGTGTTTCCTTTTGTTAAAGAAAAGCGGTTACCATTGATGGGGCGCCGTACAGTATTGCCAGGCGAAATAGATGCGAGTAAAGGACCAATACTTTACCTGGAAAATATCAGTGTAAGTTTTGATGGTTTCAAAGCACTTAATGATTTAACGCTGTATATTAATGATGGCGAACTGCGTTGTATTATTGGCCCAAATGGCGCGGGCAAAACGACCATGATGGATGTGATAACGGGCAAGACGCAGCCAGACGAAGGCACAGCATACTTTGGTCAAACGATGGATTTAACCAGCATGAGCGAATATGAAATCGCGCACGCAGGAATAGGTCGAAAATTTCAGAAACCGACTGTGTTTCCCCAGCATACCATATACGAAAATCTTGAACTGGCGATGGCGGCTGATAAGCGAGTCTGGCCAACACTGGTAGCCAATGTCAGTCATGAACAGCAAAACAGAATTAACGAAGTTTCTGAAATTATTGGCTTACAGGAATTAATGAATGAAACAGCCTCGCAACTTTCGCACGGACAGAAGCAATGGTTAGAAATTGGTATGTTGTTAATGCAAAATCCAAGAGTATTATTAGTTGATGAACCCGTAGCCGGAATGACACATCAGGAAATGGATAAAACTGCCGAGTTACTTAAACACCTGGCAGGTGATCATTCTGTTGTCGTTGTCGAACATGATATGGATTTTGTACGTTCCATTGCGAGTACGGTAACCGTATTGCACGAAGGCTCGGTGTTAGCTGAAGGTTCTATGGATGAAATACAGAATGATCCAAAAGTAATTGAAGTTTATCTTGGTGAGTGATTGGCATGCAGAAAAATAAAGGTTATCAATAAATGCTCTCAATCAATAATCTGAATCAGTACTATGGAGAAAGTCATACCTTATGGGATGTAAACATTGATATTCCTGAAGGTAGTTGTATTTGTTTAATGGGTCGTAATGGTGTTGGTAAAACAACATTATTACAATCTATTATGGGTTTGTTACCGGCAGAATCCGGGCAGATTATTTTTGATGGTGCAACAATTAGTGGTAAAGCCGCCGAAGCACGCGCCAAGTTAGGAATTGGATATGTGCCTCAGGGGCGTGATATTTTTGGTCAGCTTACTGTAGAAGAAAACTTGCGGGTTGGCTTGTCGGTAATAGGAAAAAAGTCTGCAAAAATTCCACAACGTATCTTTGACTTATTCCCTGTTTTAAAAGATATGTTACATCGGCGTGGCGGTGACTTATCGGGTGGCCAGCAACAACAGTTAGCGATCGGTCGTGCTTTAACATTAAACCCTAAAATTTTACTACTCGATGAACCCACCGAAGGTATCCAGCCCAATATTGTGCAACAAATTGGTGATATCATAATAAAGTTGAACAAGGAAGAAAATATAACCGTATTACTCGTCGAACAAAAATTACCTTTTGCCCGTCGTGTAGGCAAAAATTTTGTTATAATGGATCGAGGTCGAAATGTTGCACAAGGTATGATGACGGATTTAACTGAAGATCTGGTACAAAAATATTTAACAGTCTAAACGGTTAATTATTTATTACAGTTCGTAATAAGTAAGGTAAGCAGGCTTGGATAAGCACTAAATCATCCGGAGAAAGTGTTTAATGGACAGCGCATCAATTCCCGGTTTTACAGATCCCTTTAGCTCAATGACCCATCTACTGGGTGCGTTGGTATTTCTGATTATGGGCGTAGGGTTGATAAAGCAGGCAAGTATTCATCGTGGCTGGTTGGTGGCGGTGAGTGTATTTGTATTTACCGTGGTATTTCTTCTCTCAATGAGTGGAGTTTTTCATTTACTCGATGATGATACAACCGGCCGGGCGGTATTGCAGCGACTGGATCATGCCGGTATTTTTGCACTAATCGCTGGAACCTTTACCCCGGTGCATAGCATTATCTTTAAAGGTTTCTGGCGATGGGGTTTTCTGTTTATTATCTGGGTGCTGGCGATTACCGGGATTACATTAAAATCTATTTTTTTTAATGATCTGGCCGAATGGCTGGGATTGATTTTTTATCTGGGGCTTGGCTGGCTGGGTATCTTATCGGCTTACCTGGCACATAAATTACATGGCTATCAAATTATTAAACCACTTATTTATGGCGCGATTGCTTACACTCTGGGTGCGAGCCTGGAATTTTTAACCTTGCCAATAGTGATCCCGGCTGTCGTCGGTCCACACGAATTATTTCATATTGCGGTATTAGTGGGAATTGCTTTTCACTGGCGTTTTGTTCGCAACTTAATGTTGCTAAAGAGAAACACAGCGTAAATTTTATATTATGACTCAGTCTAGCCGTTGATATGAAATCGATTTTGATAGTCAGTTTTCCGTACGAAAATGACTGGGAATTTAAGGTTTTCACTTGAAATCTTAGTTATAAATTATATTCAAGCTTTAAAGGTCAAAGGCGATGTGCTCCCTGGCCTCTTATCTTATTACTTATTGGAACCATATAGTCATGACACAATCAGTGCTTACGAAACTTATTAAAGAGCTGAACGAAATTGATAAACAAAGTGATCAGAACGACCCTGATTATGCAAGTCGATTATTGGACGTTACTTCATTGTTAGAGCGTTACGTTATAGAAATATCAATAGACCCTTCTATCTCTGTTTCAAAAAATATATTAAATGAAGAGGAGCTATATAATCGAACGATCAAGGATCTTTTATCATTAACTTCTCAGCTCACGGAAGTAAAGAAATATTTAATAAACAAAAAATTATTTATTAAAACAATGAAAAATAAGGGGGACGATATTGGCAGTATGAACATAAATATGCAGTTTGTTTCACAGCTTGATTTTACACTTGAACATTTGATTAACTTAATACGTTTTGACGATCCTAATCATACTCAATGGAGTGTGAAAAATGGCTATGAATTTAAAAGTAGCGGTTTAACGACAGGTCGTTTTTATTTTGATCAGAAAAAAGATAGTTAAAGAGTAATCATTGAAGAAACTACAGTTATTAAATATAGTAAACATTAGTTTT